>KB659966.1_pt157 | contig 11218 bp, 11 predicted proteins | sample 558768 | NCBI scaffold set KB644980.1 | reverse complement strand
TCAACGCGCATACCACTGTAGGCTCCCGAGGCTGGAGCAGGCGTTGTGTCTGTTGCCTCGCCAGCCATCAACAGTCCGAGCTGTTCTTCCGAGAGCTCATCTGGCGGGCAGACGTTCATAAATTCGCCCTCATAGATGACGGCAAGACGGTCTGACAACGACCGGACCTCATCGAGCTTCGAGGAGATTAGCAACACTGCTACTCCGCTGTCCCGGAGTGCGACCAGCTGTTCGCGAATGAACTCCGTCGAACCGACATCGACGCCACGGGTCGGGTTTGCCGCTATCAGTACCGTCGGGTCCCGGAGAAGCTCTCGTCCCACCACAAACTTCTGTTGGTTACCGCCCGACAACGACGCCGCCTCGGCGTCAGCGTCCGCAGGTTCAACATCGTAGGTGTCGATGATCTCGTCGGTGTGTGTTCTGATCGCATCCCAAGAGAGGATGCCGTTGCCGACGAAACTCTCGTCGTGATGGTTGCCCAATGCTGCGTTCTCGGTCAGGTCGAACGGCATCACCAATCCCTCTTCCTGTCGGTCCTCCGGAACGTATCCCATCCCGGCATCGATCCGTTCGCGGCGTGTCCAGCTGGTCACGTCTGTTCCCTCGAGGTGAACGGTCCCCGTATCGGGCGTTCGGAGGCCAGTCAGCGCATCGATCAGCTCAGCCTGTCCGTTGCCATCGACGCCGGCGATACCAAAAATCTCGCCGGTTTGGATTTCGAAATTAAGTCCCGAGACCGTCTCGATACCACGGTCATCGGTAACAACAAGATCCGTGACCGACAGCGCTTCACTCCCTGGCGTCGCCGGCTCAACCTCAAGATCAAACACTACCTCACGACCGATCATCAGTTCTGCGAGTTGGTCACGACCGCTCTCGTCTGGGTCGACGGTCCCAACCTGTTGGCCATCGCGCAAGACGGTGATGGCATCGGCCGCGTGGGTTGCTTCATCGAGTTTGTGCGTGATGAAGATGATCGTCTTGCCCTGGTCGGTGAGTGACTCAAGCACTCGATAGAGGTTTTCGACCTCCTGTGGGGTGAGCACCGCGGTTGGTTCATCAAGGATCAGAATATCAGCGCCACGGTACAGCGTCTTCAGGATCTCGACGCGCTGGCGGGCTCCGACACCGAGATCGCCGACCGTTGCCGTCGGGTCGATATCGAACCCGTACTGTTCGCACAGCGCCCGGATTTCTTTGTTGATTGCTTCACGATCAACTGCCATCCCGAACCACTTCCGGGGCTCATTACCAAGCGCGATGTTCTCGGCAACGGTCATCGGTTCGACCAACATGAAGTGCTGGTGGATCATTCCGATCCCGGCCTCAATTGCGTCGCGAGGACCGTCGAACGTTTGTTCGGCGCCGTCAATGACGATCCGACCCCCCTCAGGCTGATACAGGCCGTACAGAACGCTCATCAGCGTTGTTTTGCCCGCGCCATTTTCCCCAAGCAGCGCGTGGACCGACCCACGTTCGACTCTGAGTGTGACTGCGTCGTTTGCGATCACACCCGGGAACCGCTTGGTAATGTCTTCGAGTGCGACTGCGACTGGTTCGCCGGCTGGTGTAGTGCCCGTGGTAGTCATTCGGAAGCTGTCTACGGCTCTGTTGGAACAGTAATGTCGCCGTTGTTAATTTGACTTGCGCTGTCCTCAAGTGCGCTCTTGATCGAGTCGGGGATACTGTCACCGAGCTGACTGCCGTAGGCGACACCAACGCCGTTGTCCGCAAGCTCGAGCACCTCGGTTCCGCCGCTGAACTCGTCGTTAACTACCAGCTCAATACCATCGTAGACTGCCTCGTCGACGTTTTTGAGCATACTCGCGAGAATAACGTTCTCGAAGTCCGTCGACTGGGACTGGTCGTCGTCGACACCGATCGCGAACCGGCCTTCTTGCTCGGCGGCCTGGAACATGCCGATACCGGTCGCTCCGGCGGCGTGGTAGATAATGTCGGCCCCTTCGTCCTGATACATCGAGAGCGCGGCCTCCTGACCGGCAGCAGTATCGTTAAAACTCCCAGTGTAACTCGACACAACGTTTACCTCTGGGTTCGCGAACTCGACGCCGGCCTCGAAGCCGGCCTGAAACTCGCCGATCAGCGGCGACTCGACGCCGCCGACAAATCCCACAGTGGTCTCGTCAGGGTTGGTCTCACCATCGCCGGCCGCGAAGTCCTCGGTCGTGAGCAGTCCCGCCATGTTCCCGACCTGGAATGAGCCCTGGTTCGCCGCGAACAGGTAGTTTCGAACGTTATCAAGCGGCTCGTCGTTCTCGTTGGTGACCACCGAGTCGATGATCATCCAATTTTGATCGGGATACGACACAGCGTTTTCACTTAACGCCTCGGCCTGTTGGAACCCGACAGTTACAATCAGGTCTTTATTTCCCTCGGCGAAGCCCTTCTGTTCTGAATTAAACTGCGAAACGGCCTCAGGCTCACTCTGATCGAAGGTAATACCGAGTTCCTCCTCAGCCCGCTGTGCCCCCGCCTGTGCAAGATCATTGAATGAGTCGTCACCAAGGCCGCCGGTGGCGTAGATCATCCCAATGTCAGCCGCCGCGTCGCTGTCGCCACCACCGGACCCGCTACATCCAGCTAGCGCTGCTAGTCCAGCCGCCGTTGCTGCACCCAAAAACTGCCGCCTCCTTTGTGGCATACCCCAATCTCAAAGCGCCGGCAATTAAATCGCACGGTTAGGGGGGACTGCTCTGGAGTGCTCCTGAGACAACAATAGTCAAACAAAACGGGCCGCGGTCATCTTCGCTTAGGAGGACAGACAGCGTAGGAAGAGCTAACCTACGACTCACGCGTGACGGTGACCGTCACGGGGTCTCCGACAGCGAGGTCGACAGTCTCACCAACGAGTTTGGCGCCAATCTGATCGCGAGCGCTGAACAACGCGAGGCCGGTCACCGATGTGCCGTTTGCACGGACCGTGCAGTCGTGCCAAGTCACATCACGCCCAACGGCTGTTCCGGCGGCTGCTCCGGCGACGGTGACGGTATCAGCCTGGCTGGCGGCCGTCGTCCCGAGCACGCCGCCGCCGTTGTAGTGCGGGAAGCCACCGTCAAGCACGCCGCCACCGCCCGCGAGACCGACAAACTGCTCGCCCGGTGCTGGGTGGGCTGGCCGATCAAGCCGTGCCCAGGTATCACCCGCCGCAATAACAGTCCCAGTGCCGTCCCAGGCCAGGCCGCGAGGATTGACCGCTGGCTCAATCCGGAGCGACCCCGACGCACGGTAGGGGTTCGCGTCGTGTGGTCGAAAGCCGAGATGGAGATGATTGGGCACCCACGGCGCAAAAAATCCCGCCCGGACCGACCTACCAAGCGGGTCGCCGACGGCGATCATCTCGCCTGGTTCGACCGTCGGCTCAACGTGCATAATCCGCGCAACGTGCGGCCCTGTGTCGACGAGCAACAGATAATCATGGTCGGCCGCGTACGGTTTCGGGGGCGCGGTGACCGTCCGGATGTTGGTGACCGTCCCGGCGACCGGAGATGGTACAGGATCCGTATCCGGGTAGAGATCGACCGCGTGGCCGTGGTCATGGGCCGTGAACGGCGAGTTGTACAGGGTGAATCGGCGGTACTGAAACAGAACTGTCCGGGAGAGCGACACTGACGCGTCGGTCACAGATATCGGTACTTCGACGGCCCAAGTCAAAGGAGCCGTCGGTGTCAGCAACATACTAGCAACGCGACGCGTGGCGCCGGACCGGTCGATAGATTCCAAATCATTAGGTACCGGTGGTGTTCAGGTCCACATACGGGCACGTAGCTCAGCTTGGACTAGAGCGTCGGACTTCTAATCCGACGGTCGTGGGTTCGAATCCCACCGTGCTCGTTCTCGAAGCATCCACGTTCATGTCTGCGCCTGCGCTCGCGCTCGTGCCCAGCTCAAGGATGCGTACTGGGACACGGATAGAAAGCCCACGCACTGATGACCACAGCCAATACAATACAGCGACTGCGCGCCGGCGCGGACCGGCGAAGAACCGCCGCGTTGGGCAGTTCGGTGATGGGTACCGCCGCCCGGTGCCAGCCACGACGGACTCAGAGCACCCGAAGCCGGTAGCCCTCGGCGGCCGTCTCGTCGGTTACACGACCGGCCTCGAGCGCGGCGTCGAGAACTGCCTCAACAAAGCTGTTCGGAACCGCGACACCGATGAAGTCCGAGCCGTCGCGGGCCGTTGTAAGTCGCGCCATCGTCCGGTCGGTGCCGTCGTCGTTATAGATGCTCCCAACTTTTTGCCCGTCTCGGAGAAAGCGGAGTGTCACGTCTGTTGGTTCGATCCGCTCGAAGTTGACCTCAAACACGAGCTCGTTGCTCTCGATGCGCGCCATGAGCAGCCCGTCGTGGGCGGCAACTGTCGTTGTCGTTTCCATACGCCAGACTGGCGACCGCTCATAAAGCCGCTGTCGATGCCGCGGCGGCGACGGAGCCGGCGCGGGGTAGGGCCAGCACGTCATCGTGCTTGTCACAACGGCAGGCGCGCCGTGTCGGGGCTGTTATATCCGGGCCATACATACAGCTGATGTGACCGAGTTCGTTCTGTTTGGCGGGAAAGGTGGGGTCGGTAAGACGACGCTCGCGGCGGCAGCCGGGCTCAACAGCGCCCGCGGGGGCGATCGAACGCTTGTCGTGAGTACCGACCCGGCACACAGTCTCGGCGACGTCTTCAAGAGCCCGGTTCACGAGACGCCGACGCGGGTGACCGAGACAACGGACCTGCACGCTCTCGAGATCGACCCGCGCGCTCGGTTTCGCGACCGGTACGGCGACACGTTCGAGGAGATCCTGAGCGACGCCCAGTCGATCGGCGTTGACGTCACGAGCGATGACGTCGGCGCGGTTGCCGACCGGGGGCTCGTGCCCGGCGCCGACGAGATCGCGGTGCTTGATTTGTTCGCCGAGTACAACGACCACCCGGACTGGGAGACGGTCGTGTTCGACACCGCGCCGACAGGCCACACGCTGCGGCTGTTGAGTCTTCCTGACGTGATGCACACTACGCTTGGGCGCGTGCTCTCGTTGCGGGGCCAGATTAGCTCCGTGACAAGCGCCGTCGGAAGTCTGTTGGGGCGGTCACAAAACGAGAGTGCCGGCGACAGCTCATACAGCGACCAGGTCGACCAGCTTGCCGAGATGACCGAACAAGTCGGCGACCGGCTCCGAGACGGTGAACGCACCGAGTTCCGAGCGGTCACGCTGGCCGAACGAATGGCAATCGAGGAGACAGACCGGCTGCTTGGGGAGCTTGCGGCCGACCAGATCACCGTCGACACGGTGCTGGTGAACAAGCTGCTGCACGACGCCTCAGAGGACTGTGCGACCTGCTGGCCGCGGTATCAGGACCAGCTTGAGCGCCTCGCCGAAGCCCGCGAGCGGTTCGACCCGCCGGTCCGAGAGATCCCGCTCGTGGCCGACGAGCGCGGCCTCGCCCGTGTCAAGACGGTCGCCGACGAGCTCGAAAGCAACAACTAACGAGTAGCTGCCGACCAGACTCAATAACAGAGCCACATGTCTAACCGTGAACAGCTCGCAATCGACGACTGGGAGGAGGTGGTGACAGCACTCGAACAGTTCGGCGCACCACAGACCAGCGTGAGCGACGAGCAGGTCACGCTCGGGTTCGACCACGCCCATCTTACGGTGGCCCGCGACGGCACGGTCGATGCCGGTATGCCGCTTCATACGACCGAGGCGACTGTCAACCGGATTATTGTCGACCACACGGCCGACGCGATCAGCCTTCTCGGGCCGGATATCACCTACACGTTCCGTCGCCCATGATACTGTTCCAATCCTTGTCCATCATTTTGGCCCTGAGTGTAGCCGAGCCAGACACAACTGCCGGCGCTGATGGGCTACCCCAGGAACTGTCGCTCGCTGGCCGCCCGACGGATCGCTGGGCGGACTGACTCCTCGTCGCCGCGCTCGAACGCGTCGATGACCTCGTTGGTTGCCACGCGGTGCTCGTGAGCGGGCTCGACGTCGACGAGTTCACGAACCTCGGCAAGCGGCGCCGGATCGAGCGGCAGTACCTCCGTACACCGAGGGTTGTAGTAGCGGGCGGCGTCTGCTAGGTTCGTAAAAAACGCCGGGAACGCGTCCTGCAAAAAGGCGCGATCCGCGTCGGTTAGTGCGTGAGCGCCGAGCAGCGTGGGTGGACAGCCGACGCTGTACAGCGCCGCGGTGTAGCCGATCGCGCGGGGCAACACGTTTTCGCCCACCTCACGGGAGTACCCAAACAGTCCGACATGGAGCTTCCGCGCCCGGCGGTCGGGAACGTACGCTGAGAGCCGGTTGACCATCGGCGCAATCGCGTCGACCTGATCGGCGTAGGCGGCTGCGGTTCGGTCGATAATCGCGAGCGCCTGCTCCTCGTCAATCCCCGCTGGCGGCCCCCCCAGCTCAGCGGTCCGGAGCGTCTCGAGCCCCTCACGGACGGTCTCGACGGAGTAGTCGTATTTGAATGCCGACTGGATTGTGAACGTTTCAACCTCCGGGTAGGCCTCGGTCACGGCCGCAGCACGACCGGGCGAGAGGTTGCCCCGGAACGGCGCCGACCCGGAGCCGAGGATCGGGTGGACCGCAATCCCGGTCTCGTCTGCCAGCCGGTAGAGTCGCTGGAGCGCGATCTTATTGATGAGGTCAGCGGCAACCGAGCCGTAGTTGAGCGCCGGGTCCGACCGTGCGAGAAACACCCGAATTGCGTCTTGATCCTGTGCGGCGGCGTAGGCACGAACAATCTCGTCGGCCGACAGCATCGCCTCACGTTCCTCGATCAGTGGGATCACGTTGATGCTCGCCGGGTTGAACGAGCCGACCCACTCTTCGACGGTCCGGTCGTCCCAAACGACGGCGTCGTCCTTGCCGGCAACAAACTCCTCGTAGTACTCGTGGACAGTGTTGATCTGGCTGGCGCTAGTGACCATCGGAACGATCACCTCGAAGATCGGCGCGACGGGCGCAACATCGCGGTCCTCGGCAAACAGCCGGGCCGCGTCGTAGGACCGTGGGATGCTCTCGAGGATCTCGAGGAGGATCTTCGCCTCCGAATCCTCAAGCGCCGGGTTTGGCCCCCGGACAGTGAGGCGAAAAGCCTCGCCAAGCCGGTTGTCGGTAAAGTAATCGCCGTACCGCGAGAGGAGCTTTTTAACGACGTACTCGTCCCCTTCCTTGCCCTCGAAATCCCACATTCCCTCGTCGCATCCCAGGTGTGAGGCAACGTAGTAGGCCTCCTGGATTTCGGCCTCGCCCTCAATCACATCACCACCTGCGAAAAACGGCAGGGTGGCATTATCTGGGTGCTGTGTGCTCATCAGTCGCGGGATCTCGGTCATAGTCCGACTCGTCACTCGATATATAAAAACTACCGCGGACAGGAACGGTCGACCGGAGCACAGCGACCGCCGCTAGCTGGCGCCAGTGGTCGTGATGGAGCCGGCGCAGGCGGCTGATTTATCACCATTGGGAGCGTATACTAGTCATGAGACAACCGACGGTCGGCGACCCCCCAGCATACGAAATTGGCCCCAAGGAAGTCCCGTGGATACTGGGGACACAGCTCACGATGCGGTCGGGACCACTCGCCCGCATTGACCCCGAGGACGACACGGAGGTATTGTTGATCGAAGCACACGATTTCGCACGCCGCAAGCCATACCATCATCATAAGCTGACGATTATTTATGCGGCAATGCGGCAGTTCCGCGACCGGCTCCGTGACGACGGATACGAGGTTCGATATATCAAGGCAGCAACGTTTGGCGAGGGGCTACGGACGTACTTTGAGGAGAACCCCGAGACCCGACTGGTGACGATGGAGTCACCGAGTTACGGGTCAGCCGAACAGTTCGCCGAGATTGTCGGGGAGATCGGCGGCGATCTTCGGATCGTCGACAACGAGCTGTTTATCAGCACACCAGCAGCGTTCAACGCATGGTCCGGCGACGCGCCGTTCAAACACGAGTCGTTCTACCGGTGGATGCGTAAGGAGACAGGCGTGTTGATGACCGACGGCGACCCGGTTGGTGGAGACTGGAACTACGACGACCAGAACCAGGAGTTTCCGCCCGAGGACTGGGAGTCACCACCGGTCCCGAACCACGACCACGACCAGCTGACCGCCGAGACGGCCACCTGGGTTGCCGATGAGTTCGATACCTGGGGCAACACCGACACCGCGGCGTTTCCGTGGCCAGTTACCCGGCGGCAAGCCTGCAAACAGCTTCGTACGTTCGTTGAGGACCGACTGCCGGCCTTTGGACCGTATCAGGACGCGATGCGGTCCGACGACTGGGCAATGTCTCACGCGTTGCTCGGCTCGAGTATCAACATCGGACTCCTACATCCGATGGAGGTCGTCGAGGCGATCGAAACAGCCTACCGGCAGAACGACGCGATTGAGCTCAACTCCGCCGAGGGGGCAATCCGGCAGGTGTTAGGCTGGCGGGAGTTTATGCGGCATGTCTACCGGACCGCGATGCCCGAGCTCGCGACGGCTAACCAGCTTGATGCCCCACACGACCTGCCGGAGCTGTACTGGAGCGGCGACACCGACATGAACTGTCTCAAACAGACCGTTGGTGATGTCAACGAGCGGGGATACTCCCATCACATTCAGCGGCTCATGGTGCTGGCGAACTTCGCGACACTATGGGGTGTCGAGCCCGCCGAGCTGAACGAGTGGTTTCATGCCACCTACGTCGACGCCTACCACTGGGTGACCACGCCGAACGTGGTCGAGATGGGCCAGTACGGCCAGGGCGTGTTCGCGACCAAGCCGTACGTCTCTTCGGCGAACTACATCGACAAGATGTCCGATTACTGTGGCGACTGCAAGTACTACAAAACAAAAGACACCGGCGAGCGGGCGTGTCCGTTCAACGCGCTCTACTGGGATTTCCTCGACCGAAACGAGGACCAGCTCCGGGACAATTACCGGATGGGGCTGATGTACAGCCACGTCGACAATAAACAGGAGTCCGGCGAGATGGAAGCAATCCGCGAGCGCGTCGACGAGCTCCGCGAGATGGCCGCCGCCGGCGAGCTCTGAGACTGCCCCTGCCGGTCGTCTCTACGGGCAGCGTGAGCCGAGCATATCGGGACTCTGTTTGACTTACTTGGCGTCGACTAGACAATCGGTCACAGTATGCCTCACTCGCAGGTATTCTTATACCTCTTGGGCCGGGTGTGAACACCGCATGCAAAGTGTACTGTCGCCGACCCAGTTAATATCCTGTGAGCCACACGCAGGACACCGATACGCGTCAGTTCCGTATGCGGTTGACCCGCGCGGCGCGGCGAGATACGCGTCGTCGACCGTTGCTGTGACCAAGCGCGGAAGCCGTTGACGCTTATACTCGGCGCGGTGTGCCAAGAAAGCCCCAGGCTGGCTGGGGTCGCTGCCGTGGAGGTCTTCCCATGTCACCGCGATTTCGCCGTTGTCCTGTCCGCGGGCGAGCTGTTTGAACGAACTGGCCGCAGCCTCGAACAATGGCGTTGTGCCCCAGCGTTGTGGATCATCGACGGAGTCGCCGGCTGAGTTGTAGGCGGCCGCAGCGGCGTCGTAAGCGTCTCTGGCGCCGTCAAGCCCGGCAGCTGCACGAAAGTCTGCAACAAACTCCCGCAGACACGCCGCCTGAACTGGCCGAGCACCCGTTGCCAAGTCCCGGGCGAGAGCAACGCCCTCGACACCGCGTCGGGTGGCCCGGGCATCGGTGCCAGCGACCCGGTAGCTAAGCGCAGCCGCCACGAGATGACCGAGCCCGCGGCCAACCCAGCCGCGCTCGCCTAAACTAAACGTGTCAATTGCCTCGTCTTCACGTGGGTCGGCCAGCCCCCGCCACGCAGCGCGTGTGTATTCGTCACCGGCACGTTCATACGCCCGCTCGGCGAGCGCAGCAATCGCAGCGTCTCGGTGTCCGCCGTCTGATGTTCCCATACTCAGTTGAGGTGACGCGGAACAACAAATCTGCCGTTCCTGTGGCGACCCAGTGCGGACTGTCGGTCAACGCTTGCTGGGAGCTGTGTCCGCCGGCAACACGTCCCAGCGGTGACCGGCGCTCCAGAGCGGACATGACACGAAATAAAAAGAACCGGAACCGGTCAGTTCGCCGGGGTCGCTTGATCGATCACGGTCATCTCATCGTCGACAACCATCGTCAGCTCGTCGCCAGCAACAGTGTATGTCTGCTCCGCCCGAAATGGCTGGGTACCGCGCAGCTGGGTGGTACCCGGGTCAAGCGCCGAAAGCTGCCAGAACGAACGCTTCCGGAGATCAACGCCACGGTCGTAATAAAAGCTGACTACCGCCGGGTGTGCGAGCAGATCTAATCCGAGTATGGACGCTGGCTGAGCTCCACACTGGAGGCATTCGTACTGGACAATCACGGCCTGGTCGGGATCCTGCCGCGAGTCCGCGACATCTTCTGCACCGATCGCTGACTCAGAGAACTGACAGACAGTCTGGTCCACGGGACCCTCGCACAGCGAGCAGAACCCACTGGCGAGCTGGTCGAGTATCATCCGCAGATACTCGCCAGCCACCGTCGGGATTGTTTTGCGATTACAGTCAGCGAACACGCTCGGCGGAACGGGATACCGTATCTTGAGAGCGCAGGAGTCACACTCGACCTGCGCGGTATCGTCCTTGTACCGGAATGTTCGGGCCCCGCCACAGGCGGGACAGGGTTGCTCGAGTGGGATTGGGTCCATCACGCCGTCCGTGGTGTACGACCCGGCCTCAATGGCCCCGTTGATGCGCGACCCAGCGGTGGTAAGCTCGTAGCCCGCGTCGCCCTTGCTGACGAACTGGCCGACGAGCTTATTAAGATGATAATTAAACTGCCCGGAGTCTGCGACGCCGACGGCCCCGCGGAGCTCTGAGAACGTCATCGGGCACGCACCGGTCCAGAGCGCGCGCAAAATCGCGACCCGGGTATCGTCCGAGAGCAGGTCGAACGCCGCCGAGGGCTCGGTCTGTGCCACGAACTGCGGTCGGTCCATGCTACTGTTCATTATTTGTGACTGATAAAAGATGTCAACTAGTCGCTGGCGGTGATACCGGCGGGCTCGCGTCTCACGCGGCGTCCGATCCCCGTCGCAGTCGGGATAGTCTGGAACCGGCGACATCGATAAGCCGTCAGCGACGGGCATGGCGGGGCCATCACAGCGCACCCAAGGAGATTTATCCGCGCGA
>KB659972.1_pt350 | contig 11274 bp, 13 predicted proteins | sample 558768 | NCBI scaffold set KB644980.1 | reverse complement strand
ATCTCGACGGTGTGGTCGAGATCGTAGCGCTCGTGCCAGACTGTCGCCTCGCTGGGCAACCCCTCCAGATCGTCGAACGCGGCAACACTAACGCATCGAGGGCTACCATACCGGTTATCCGACCGACGGGCGCAAAACCCTCCCGATACCCTGTGCCCGGCCATCGGGCAGTCTGTTGCTTCGTACACCTCGTTTGGAGCCAGAGGCACTCTCGATGGGGGGCATTGAAGGAAAATTCTTTTCAAAGACGGGCTCAAAAGAAAGTAAACGGACGAGGTAGACAACAGTGCCAGAAATGGAAACCGCGACGTTCGAGACGGATTTGAGTCTGTTCAAGTACGACAACCTGGAGCAGTTGCCGCCGGCCTACCGTGACCTCGACGAGGAGGAGCGCACGGTGCGTATCGAGGCGGCGCTCGAGGAACTCGGCGACGACGTGGTCATACTGGGCCACAACTATCAGCGCCGGGAGATCGTCAAGCATGCCGACTTCGTCGGCGACTCCTACCAGTTGAGCAAGGAGGCAGCGAGCGCCGACGCGCCGTACGTTATCTTCGGCGGGGTGACGTTCATGGCCGAGTCTGCCGATATAATCACCGACGAGAGTCAGTCGGTGATCCTGCCGAGCATGGAGGCGTCCTGCCCGATGGCGGGGATGGCGGAGGCCCTGCAGGTCGACGCCGCCTGGGCGGAACTCACGGCCGAGACCGACGCCAACATCATCCCGATCACGTACATGAACTCCTACGCTGACCTGAAGGCGTTCTGTGCCGAACAGGGTGGGCTGGTGTGTACCTCCTCGAACGCACACAAGGCCTTCGAGTGGGCGTTCGAGCGGGGTGACAAGGTGCTTTTCCTGCCCGACAAACACCTCGGCGAGAACACCGCACACCGGATCGGTATGGAGGATACGGTCGCCGAGTGGGACCCCTGGGACCCCGAGAGCGACGCCGCGACGGCCGCACAGGAGGATATCATCCTCTGGGAGGGGTACTGCCAGGTCCACGAGCGGTTCCGCGCCGGGCACATCGAGGAGTTGCGAGCGGAGCGGCCGGATGTGAACGTGGTGGTACACCCGGAGTGTCGCCGCGAGGTGGTCGAGGCCGCCGACGTCGTCGGGAGCACCTCGACGATCTGCCAGACCGTCGAGGAGGCAGACCCCGGTGATGCGTGGGCGATCGGCACCGAGATACACCTGGCGAACCACCTGGACCGGTGGCACCCCGAGGTCGAGGTGCTGCCGCTGTGTGGTGACGCCTGCATGGACTGCAACGCGATGCGCCAGATCGACCCCAACTACCTGACCTGGGTGCTCGAGGAACTGATCGCCGGCAACGAGCGCAACGTCATCGAGGTTGCGCCCGGTGAGAAGGAGTTCGCACAGGTCGCCCTCGACCGGATGCTGGAGATATAACGATGGAACAACAGGAAACCGACGTGCTGGTGATCGGTGCGGGGATCGCGGGGCTGTCGGCGGCGCTGGCGGCCGACCAGTCCGGCGCAGACGTGACGCTGGTCACGAAAGCCGAGCGCCCGGAGGACGCCTCGACGTGGTGGGCACAGGGCGGTATCGCCGTGACCCGCGACCACCCCGAGACGTTCCGGGAGGACATCCTCACGGCGTCGGACGGCACCGCCGACCCCGACGCGGCGGAGGTGCTGGTCGAGCACGCCACCGACACCGTCGAGGAGGTGCTCGTCGACACGCTGGACATCGAGTTCGACACGAACGGGACCGGCTACGATTACGGTCAGGAGGCCGCCCACGACGAGGCGCGCATCCTGCACATAAACGCCGAAACCGGGAAACACATTCACGTGCCTTTCCTGAACTACGTCGCGGCAGAGACGGACGTGCGACTGGTGCAGGACACGGCATCGCTCGAACTCATCAGTCACGAGGGCCGCGTCTACGGGGCGATGCTCGAACGCGACGGCGACTGGGCACCGGCGTTTGCAGGTGCGACTGTCCTCGCCACGGGTGGCATCGGCGCACTCTACCCGCGCTCGACGAACCCCGGAGGCGCGACCGGTGACGGGGTTGCGATGGCCGCCCTCGCCGGGGCCGATGTCGAGGATATGGAGTACGTGCAGTTCCACCCGACCGCCTACGACCCGGACCCGCCGGGTGTCGAGACCGGGTCACAGGACAGCGACGACACCTTCCTGGTCAGCGAGGCGGTCCGTGGTGAGGGTGGTATACTGCGAAACGGCGACGGCGAGCGGTTCATGCCCGGTTATCACGAGGATGCCGAACTCGCGCCGCGTGACGTGGTGGCGCGTGCGGTGCGTGAGGAGCGCGCCGACACGGGTGTGGTGACACTCGACGTGTCCTCGCTCGCGTTCACAGAGGAGTTCCCCGACCTGGCCGAGAAGTGTGCGTCCTACGGTGTCGACCCGTCGACGGGCATCCCGATTGCTCCGGCACAGCACTTTCTCTGTGGCGGGGTGGCCGTCGACGACCGTGGCCGGAGTTCACTCGACAGACTGTACGCCGTCGGTGAGTGCTCGCGAACGGGTGTTCACGGGGCCAACCGCCTGGCGAGCACGTCGCTGCTGGAGGGGCTGGTCTGGGGGCGGCGTGCCGGACGGGACGCCGCCGGGTACGACCCCGAACAGGTGGAGGCACCGGAGTTACTCGACCGGGACCCCGCCCTGCCGCCGGCCTTTGCGAGCGAGAAGTTCCACCGCCTCCGGCGGGTGATGGGTGAGGAGGTCGGCATCGAGCGCACGCCGGGCGGTCTCTCGCGCGCACAGGGGGTGTTGCGCCGCCTGAAAGGCGAGGTGGATGCCTACATCCGCACCCGCACCGCCCGGTCGCTGTACGAACTCCGGTCGGCGTCGGTCGTGACACTGCTCGTTGCGCGGGCCGCCGCCGAGAACAGCCAGTCCGCGGGCTGTCACTATCTGGTGGAGGCGTAGATGCTCACCGACAGCACAGTCGAGACGTGGCTGCGCGAGGATATCGGCCACCGCGACGTGACAAACAGTGTCCCCGGTGAGACGACCGGCCGTCTGGTACCGACCGAACCGGGTGTCGCCGCGGGGCTCGACGCGGCCGCCGCCGTGTTCGAGTACCTCGGTGTCGACGTCCAGGTACAGGTCGAGGAGGGTCACCAGCTCGACCCCGGTGACCCGGCGCTGGTCGCGGAGGGTCCTGCACAGGACGTGTTGCGCGGCGAGCGTGTCGCAGTCAACGTCGCCGCCCACGCCTCGGGGGTCGCAACACGGACCCGCGAGGCCGTCGATGCGGCCCACGAGGTCGACGACGAGGTGCGCATCGCCGGCACACGGAAGACCACCCCGGGGTTGCGCGGCATCGAGAAGCGCGCCGTCGCCGCCGGCGGGGGTGACACCCACCGACTCACCCTCTCGGGGATGGTGATGGTAAAGGACAACCACATCGCCGAACTCGGGTTCGACCGGGCCATCGAGCGTATCCGCGAGCGGACCTCCTTTGCAACAAAGGTCGAGGTGGAGGTGGAAGAGCCCGGTGACGCCGTCCGCGCGGCGGAGGCCGGCGCCGACGTAGTGTTGCTCGATAACCTCGACCCGGCGGCACTGGAGCGAGGTGTCGAGGCGCTCCCGGACGGTGTGCTCGCGGAGGCGAGCGGCGGTATCAGTATGGACGACGTGCCGGCCTACGCCGCGACCGGTGTCGACATTATTTCTCTCGGGTCGCTGACACACTCCGCACCCGCGCTCGACTACTCCTTTCGAACCGGGTAGGGGACCGTCTGTTGCTCACGACAGACCGCTCACAGACGTAGAGCGTGGGAGCGTCGATACCGGGAGGATCCGCCAGCATCGACTCCCCGACAGACGCGGACACGGTGATGGATACCGGGACGATCCGCCAGTATCGACCCCTCGACAGACGTGAGTACGGTGACGACACCCCCGCTCGCACTCGGCAGTATCCCCCAGGTAAAACTACCCACGTGTCGAGTCTCCGGGTCGGAGACAGACGTTACGTATAACAGGGGGCCGCGCGTTGTGTCAGATATGAAACTCCGGACAGCACTCCTCGGCGCAGCGGGCACTGTCGGTGCAACCGTTCTGGCGAACCGCAGTCTCCGCTCCCGGGCCGACGAGTTCGAGCCGTTCCTGGACGGCGAGCAGGGAACGTACAGGTGGCGCGGGTTCGACGTGGGGTACACCGAGATGGGTGACCCGGAGGACCCCGACGTGTTGCTGCTGCACGGCATCAGCGCGGCGGCCTCCAGCCACGAGTTCCACCGGATTGCCGGGCCACTGAGCGACGACTACCACGTCCTCGCACCGGACCTGCCGGGCTTCGGTCACTCCGACCGGCCGCCGCTGCTTTACTCGGCGTCACTGTACGAGACGTTCGTCGCGGACGTCATCGCGGACCTCACCGACGAGCAGCCGCTGGTGGTCGCGAGTTCACTCACGGGTGCGTACACGGCGATAGCCGCCGGGGAGGTTGGCGTCGGGCGGCTGGTGCTCGTCTGTCCGAGTGACTCGACGGGCGGGGAGCAGCGGGTCTGGCTCCGTGGCCTGCTTCGTACGCCGGTGCTCGGCGAGACAGCGTTCAATCTGACAGTCAGCAAGGGCGCACTCCAGTATTTCAACACAGACCACAGCTACTACAACCCCGACGCGCTCCCCGACGAGGTTGTCGAGTACGAGTGGCAGACCGCCCACCAGCCGGGTGCCCGGTTCGCGCCCGCCTCGTTCGTGGCGGGCTTTCTCGACCCGGAGATGGCCGTCGAGGACGCACTCGCCGAACTCGACGCCCCGGTGACACTCGTCTGGGGGCGCAACAGCGACCTCGCACCGCTGGCGGAGGGCCGCGCGATCGCCGAGGTCGGTGACACCGACCTCGTCGTGTTCGACCGGGCGAAACTGCTTCCACACGCCGAACACCCCGAGCCGTTCCTCGAGGTCGTTCGCGGCGAGGTGGCCCCCGAGGCGTAGCTCCTCGGGTAGCCGCTGTGTGACACGCAGGCCAACAGGAACAGACGCTCACTCGGCGGATCCGGACTGCTGTTTGCTCGTCACGTAGCCGGCAATCCGGTTGCGGACGCTCTTTGACTCCACGTTCGTCAACTCCATTACGAGCTCCTTGTTGTGCTCGAAATCCGGAGCGAACGCGTCCGGGTACTCCTCCATGAGCATGTTTGCCGTCTTCTTGACGTAGGCGGGCTTGATAGCCATGTGTATCGACATAACCGTGTGGCTCATTAAAACCATTCGATACTCCCGGTAGCCTCCTGAACACCGACCACCATCCGGACGGACTGCCCGAACGGGGGCATCTCGGTCTCCGTCGGGTGGGTGCCGGCCAGTCGTACTATGTGCGTCGAGTCCGAACGGTGTGGCGTGACCGAGCAACTGTATCTCCCCGACGAGGACAGCGTGACAGAGTTCACCGCGACGGTGACCGAGGCGACGGCGGAGTACATCGTCCTCGACGGCACGTACTTCTACCCGGAGGGTGGCGGCCAACCGGCAGACACCGGCCGCATCGAGTGGGAGGGCGGCCACGCCAGAGTCGGCCACGCCCGGAAGGACCACGGCGACGTTCGCCACGTCGTCGAGTCGATGGCAGGGGATCCACCAGCGGCGGGAACGACTGTCGAGGCGGAGATCGACGCCGAGCGTCGCGAGCAACTCAGCCGGATGCACACAGCCCAGCACGTCGTCTCCCGGGTCGTTCTCGACGCGTACGGCGCGACGACCGCCGGCAACCAGGTCCACACCGACCGCTCACGCATCGACTTCGAGCCGGTCTCGTTCGACGAGGCGGATGTCGAGCGCATCGAACAGCTCTCGAACGAGGCGATCGAGCGGGACCCGGCCGTCCGGAAGGAGAACCGGCCACGCGAGACAGTCGAGCGCGAGGTCGACGAGGGGCGGGCGCTGCTCGATCTCATCCCGGAGTCCGTCGACCCGCTCCGTGTCGTCGAGATAGAGGGGTTCGATATGTGCCCCTGCGGGGGGACCCACGTCGACAGCCTCGGTGAACTCGGCGAGCTCAGTATCGTCGACCGGATCTCGAAGGGCGCGGACACCGAACGCATCGAGTTCGAACTGGCCTGATACGGCCGGGCCCGCAGCTGTTTGCCACGCCGGATGCTCGCCGTGATACCTTTGTTGACCAACCCTCGGGCAGTTCGTCAGAGGCACGACACTGCTCCGGCGGACACCCAGAAGGTAAAGAAGATTTTTCAGAACCAGTGACGAAGCGGGCGGCATGGAGCAGTTCGACACACACCCGCTCACGGCCGGTGTGACAGGTACCATCGTTGCTGTTTTTCTCTCCCTGTTCGCGCCGCCGACGGTCGCCCTGGGGGTTGGTGCTGTTGGGGTCGTCACAGTTGTCCGCTCCGTGGACGGCTACCGCCAGTACGCGTGGGCGGGGACAGTGTTCGCGCTCCTGATTGCTCCGCTCTTTTTGTGGGTCCCGACGGCCTCGAGTGCGTACGAGCGGACAGTGTTTCTGTCGCTGGTCGGTTTCGGACTGGCCAGTCTGGGGCTGTTGCTGGTGCGTATCGCTGTGCGCGCGGCCGCGGGTCGGGCCCTGTATCGGGTCACCGACAAGGAAACACGCGAGCGGGCGAACCAGTTCACCGCTGCTATCGGTGCAACGGTGACGCTGGCCTGGGGCGTGTTTGCAGCCCAGGAGCGCATCGCCCGGTCCGGCATTGTCGGCATACTCGCACCCGTTACGGTTCTGCTCGACGTTGCGGGCATCTCGGTCGAGATTGCGGGATTCTGGATTCTCACCCAGGGTATCGACCTGGTGTTGCTGGTGTTCGTTGGGACTGTTCTGGTCGGGTTCCACACGCTCTCGTCGTGGCACGCCTTTTTCCATCTCCGCAGGACCAACACCGCGCAGGCTGTCGGTCGACAGACAAAGCAGGCGGCGAGCACTGCGACCGAGACATCTCGCGACCTCGCGAGCAAAGCACGGAACTCGGGTGAGACTGCCGACGCTGCCGATGTGGCCAATACTACAGAAACGGCAAGCGGGCAATCGGACAAGGCCCGACAGCAGTCCCCCGATACTCAGTCCAGTGACCCCAGGAGCGCCGGCGAGAGTGACACCAATCACCGGGAGTTGCCCGTCTCCTCCGACGACCGCAGCGCTCCGACAGGGTTGCTCGGACGACTGTCCGGCCTCGTCGGCAGTCGGGGTGGCCCCCACGACCGAAACCGTGAGGAGCAACGGCCGACGCGACCGCCCGAACACGACCCCGGCCCACAACAGAACACCGGGACAGCCCCCCGTCCGGACTCGCAGAACGACGACGGCTCCCGGGGCACTGACCCACAGAGCGAGGAACCACCCGAGTCCCGGCGGGGGTCAGCACGGTACTGTACCGACTGTGGCGCAGAACTGGAACCAGACACACAAACATGTCCGGCGTGTCAGACCACCGTCGATTCGACGTAGACGGGAGCACATCGTCGCCAACCCGGATTATCCGACAGTCTCAGACACCCTCGCTGAGTCGCTCGTACCGGTCCAGAAACGCGTCGCGACAGGACGAACAGCAGAAGTGGTAGATATCGTCGTCGAGTCGTTCGCGCTCGCCGTCGCCGCCGACGCTGTTGCCACACTCGACACACTCGGGTGCGAGTTCGGGTTCGCCGAGGCGGGGTATCCACGTCGAGTCGGCGAGCAACTGGACATCGTAGCCGGTGACCGCGTTGGCGGGGAGTCGGTCGGCGAGAAACGCCCGGACATCCTCGGCGACGACGGTACAGACAACTGTCTCGTCGGCGGTCAGGAACAGGGACTCGACGTGGTCGGTGTCGGCGAGGCGGTCACGGACCTGCTCACCGGCGCCCGGATTCGCACGGACGGTCACGAGTGCACCGGTCCCCTCGCGGAGCAGGTCGCGGTCGATGTCCACGGTGAACCGCCGTATCACACCCAGTTCCTGCAGACGGTCGACACGGTCGGAGACCGCCGGCGGTGAGAGCTCTACCTGTTCGGCGATGTCGCTGTACGAGCGCCGGCCGTCCGCGGTGAGTATCCGGAGAATCTCACGATCGGTGTCGTCGAGTCCGCGCATGGGTGCTGATTACACTGAGAGGGTCAAACACCTTGTGTCGTCTCGGCCGGAAAGAAGATGTCCTCGATGTCACAGTCGAAGTACCGTGCGAGTTCGAAGGCCAGTTCGAGCGACGGGTTGTACCGGCCCGTCTCGACGGCGTTTATTGTCTGTCGGGTCACGTCGACAGCGTCGGCGAGGTCCGCCTGCGTGATGTCGTGTCGCGCCCGCCAGACCTTCAGATTGTTCTCTACTTCCATGGCTCCGGATTGCGTGCGAGCCACCACTTGATAATACCGTAGACGGCATGGACAGTCACAAAACCATATATGAGTAGCCGCGGGCCGACGTCGACAAGATCGGTCAGCATGACGTACAGACCGACCACCCACAGCAGCAGGAAGTAGGCGTACCAGCCAGCCCTGTAGTTCAGTTGTTCGTACCGCTCGTCGGTTGGTTTCGGGGACCGCACGTACGCCGGGCCGACCCACAGTATCGGACTAAAGATCGCCGCCGTGCCGAACACGACGAGCGCAACCGCGAGCGGGTCTGACCTGACGAAGATTGACGTAAGCACCAGCACGATGCCTACACCAAGCGGTACAATACGTACCGGGAGTGAAGGTCCCTTGTCCATGTGTATAGTTTCCTTTCCATAGTGTCTTAGTTCTTTTGCACCAATCGCGTGGTACACCCGGGCCTTGCCGTGGCTGTGTGCGGGGTCGAGGGGTTACAGACGGCCCGGGTCACCGAACGTAGGACAGTCGTGGTGGCAGGTAAGGGGGTCACCGAACGTAGGACAGTCGTGGTGGCGGGTCAGGCCGGTCCGTTCGTGGCGGGTTCCTCGGCGGATTCGACCCGGATAGAGCCGGCTACCTCGTCGGACAGCGAGACAGAGTCACCGGACACGAGCGTGACGGTCACCACGCCGAAGGGAGCAATCTCGCTGATAACGAGTTCGGTGCCCGGGGTTACACCCGCGTTCTGAAGATACGCCAGTTCCTCGGGGTCACGGTCGCTCACCCGGCGGACAACGACCCGCTCGTCTTCCGGGAGGTCAGCCAGTGTCGCCGTCTCGCCGTGGTCGAGCGGGTCGAGTGACTCCGTCGGGATGGGATCACCGTGCGGGTCGACATCAGGGTCATCGAGTTGCTCGGCCACCCGGCGTTCGAACGCCTCGCTGATGTGGTGTTCGAGACGGTCGGCCTCGTCGTGGACCTCGGCCCAGTCGTAGCCCAACTGTTCGGCCAGGTACGTCTCGATGAGTCGGTGATGTCTGAGCACCTCCAGCGCGACGGTCTCGCCCTCGGTTGTCAGTTCGACACCGCTGTACTTCTCGCGCTCCACGAGACCGCGCTCGGCGAGTGTCTCCATCATGCTCGTCACTGTTGGCGGTGTCACCTCGAGGTGATCGGCCACACTCGAGGTCGAAACCGGCGGGCCCTCCCGCTTCGAGAGCTCGTAGACCCCTTTCAGGTAGTCCTCCATCTTTGCGCTGAGCATTCGCCTCTTTTTATGTAGTCGCGTGCCGGGAATAAGTGTGGTGCTCCCCCGCCGGAGGGTCGTTTGCTGCCGGCGTGTCACCGCTCGCCGGGCAGATACGGGAGCGGACTCACCGGACAGAACATGGGTGACTCGGTGAGAAGGTGACCCAGCGCACGGACGTGTCCGCTCCCGACGAGAAGGAGAACACGGGAGTCGTCGTCGTCCATCGTCCGCCAGAGATGGTGGACCATCCGGATGTTGCGGTCGTACCAGTACGCGAGCGCAACCGGACTGCCGAACCGCGCATCCGCTCCCCGTATCCCCCGGTCGAACATGCCCTCGTGATTGGTGCGGAGTCGGCTCCCGCTGTTGAGCCACGCCAGATACTCGGGGACTGTCGACGAGGCGAGTCGTCTGTCGTACTCGCGCTCTCTCGCCGCGGGGTCTGCCACCGTGTCCGGTGTCTTCCGGGCAGTGTCGAACTCCCGCTCCTCGAAGGGGTCGGGGCTGTACCGGTCTCTGTCGGGGTGTTCGTCGACTGCCGCGACGGAGTCGTGGCCGAGGCGGTCTGCCAGCCTGAAACCGACCTGCACGACCTCACTCCGGCAATCGGTGTTGGGTTCGCTGTGGTCCGGATGCGGTGTCGAGAGCGTCTCCGCCCGGTCGTACGCGCGCTCGCCCGACCGGTACTCCCGGTAGTGGCTGTTCACCTCGTTGCTCCGGTGGTGGCGTCGCTCGACCGCGAGTCGCTGTGGCTCCCACTCCGTGAGTCGGTCCACCAGTTCTCGCAGTTCAGTCTGCCGACGCTCCGAGAGCACGTCGTCGGCGTCGACGTTCACCTCGTCTAACCCCGGATTCGCCATGTGGAACGTCCCGAGCAGCATCACGCGGACCTGCTCGGACCCGCAATCGGGCCAGTTCGGTGCGCCAGCCTCGGTCGACCTGTCCCCCATCTCACGTACACGCTTGTCTGGCGTGGTATATTTTTTTGAATCGCCTGTGGAACGCAGGCCTGTTACCCTCCGGTCTCTGTTCGTCCGAGTTCGTAGAACTCCCCGTTCGGCCGCATACGGGCGACGTGGGCCATCCGGTTCGAGAGGGGGAACGGCGCCGGCGTGCCGACGATGTCTCAGATTTCCGTATACTGGTCCCCCGCTCTGGTACCCACTGACCCCTCTCCGGTATCCATCGATCCCCCGCTCTGGTGTACGCCAGCGTGACTCTCTGAGCGCCCACGAGAAGGTATATTGCTGTCGACCCGGAGTATGATACAGACACCGCGCTCTCAATCATGACCAGCAACCGGATAACCCGGCGGAAGTTGCTCAGGACAGTGGGTGCGGGATTGCTCGGGGCGGTGGTCGGACCGGGTGTCACCGCGGGGTCGGAGTCGGGCGAGATTCGCTGGCGGCGCGAGTTCGACGCCGAGATCGGCGGGTCGGTGACGGTGGTCGACGGGAGTGTGTTCGTTCACGACACCACCGGACAGGTCTCCGCGGTCGGGTCCAGCGACGGTGAGCTACTGTGGGCGGCCGATAGCGGTGACAAAGGGGGAGCACCGACAGTCGTCGACGGGACGGTCTACACCGCAGGGTACAGGGCCGGGGCCGACAGTCCGACCGGGACGGTGAGCGCGTTCGACGCCGAGAACGGCGCCCGGCGCTGGAGCCGGCCGTTCGACGGGGTCGGCGCACAGACAGTCAGAGACGGGACCGTGTATCTTCGGACCCGGTCGGAGCTGCGAGCACTGGCTGCGGCAGAC
>KB659964.1_pt1 | contig 11300 bp, 12 predicted proteins | sample 558768 | NCBI scaffold set KB644980.1 | reverse complement strand
CCGGCAGCGTGATCAAAAAGATTGTTCGGAACTCCGAGATTCCGGTACTAATAATCCGCCGGGAGGAGTAGGTTACAGTACCCCGTTTTCTTTCGCCAGCAACACGCCTTCCAGCGTCGCGTCATTTGTCGGCTGCCGGCGAGCGACAGCGAGTGCCTCGTCAACCGGCACCGATTTTGGGAGCAGAAACTCATTGCTGTCGAGCGTTCGCTCGGCTGTCGTGAGTTCGGTCGCCAACACGACCCCCCGGCGGTGCCGCAACAGCCCAGTTGAACACCAAAAATCCGCGAGTAGCTCGGTCTCGCCAGGTTCGAATCCGACCTCCTCCTGAAGTTCACGGGCCGCCGCCTCGATGAAGGATTCGCCAGGTTCGACGACCCCGGCCGGCAACTCATACTGGGTTTCCCGGATAGTCGGTCGATACTGCTCAACAAACAGGAGCTCACCGTCGGTGACCGCGACGATGACCGCCGCCGGCGGGAGCTCCGCCCAGTAGTATCGCTTTTCGGAGCCGTCCGGCTGTTCGACCAGGTCATAGCCGCCGGTGAACCAGCCGGTGTCGTACTCAGCGACAGAGTCGACGATCGGCCACTCGGGCTCGCTCAGCGCCGCAAGCTCGTGGCGGTCGGCGTCGCGGTTGCTGTTGTTGCGGTTGGCCTCACGGGCATTGCTCTCGTCGGTGGGGGTGTCATTAGTATCGGTCACTGTGAATCACTGCCGTCGCTGCCGAGGGTGACGCTGTAGCGATCGCCCTCGTAGGTCACAATCACGCGCTTGCCGTCGTCGCGGACGGCCGCGGCGTTTCGCTGCTGGAGAGCATCAAACTCATTGAACGGCGAGTGGGCGAAAAACGTCTTGTACCCACCGAGTGCGCGCTGGTAGCCGTCCGATCGACCGGCCTCGTCGGTCAGTGCGGCCGTGAGATACGGAAACCGCCGCTCGCTGATCTCGGTGGCGTTGATTGCCGACCCGGACTCGTCGGTCGCGGTCGCTTTGAGATAGTGGGTCTCCCCGCTCCCGAGATAGCTCGGCACCGCACCGGCCGCCAACAGAGCGGCGATCACCACCCCCGTCAGCAACAGCGCGTTCCGCATAATCCGGCGCATACCGGTCGTAGGTGGCCCCCCGTGATACCGATTTCGGGACGGCGACGGCCATTCGACAGAGGCCCCACATCGGGCGATTGCGACCGGTTTTTGTCCGCCGGGAGCCGACACTAGATATGGAGTTTCGCTTCGAGCTGGCACTGGCCGCCCATCTCGAAGCCACGACCGACCAGCTTATTGCCCGCCAACTTGGAGGTGCGGTCGCCAACCCCGGTAGCCGGATCATGGATCTCTGTTGTGTTCGGCCGACCGACGCGCTCGCCGACCGGGCGGCGATCACGAGCCGTGAGATCCCACCGCTGGCGATCGAAAGCGACGTTGGGGCGGGTGGAGCTGTCGACTGGCGGGACGCCTTTGACTGCAGCGTCGAGCACGCCCGGAGCGTCGTCGACCGCGCAGTTGAGTGCGGCTTTTTTACCGTCGAACGGCACAACGGCCGGCGGCACGTCCGGCAGACAACACGCTATCCTGACTGGATCGGCTCGGTGGTCGGGATCGAAAACAAGCCGGATCTTGATCGGCCAGGCGATCTCGATCGGCAGCTTCGGATCGACACCGCACTCGGGCTTTTCGATCGGGTGATCGTTGCGACCGAGAGCTACGTTACACGGGCTCATCTCAACCGACTGCCCGAGGCGGTCGGCGTCTGGCGGTTCGACCCCGAAGCCGGCGAGCGAACGGTCGTCCGCGAGCCGACGTCGTTGTCGATCGACGAGCCGGGGATCGAGCCGACCGCGGCCGAACCGCTCCGCACCGATATCGAGATCGTTACCGCAGCCGCAAAATATCGCAGGCGACGGCGGATCGCCGAACGCGCCTACGGCAAGGGGTGGCGACCCGAAAACCTGCCGGGCTGTGAACACGCTACCGTGACCGACGACGGCCGTCCCTACTGCGCTCACTACGACCGCGTTGTCAACCCCGCAAGTGACTGCGGGGAGGGCTGTCCGGGCTACGAACCGAGCGAGCCGCCTGGAGTCGATCTCGCCGCGATCCGCGACGAGCAAAGCCCGTGGGTCGCCGATCCCGACGGTGTCAGCCGCTCACAGAGCGGGCTGGATCGGTTTCTGTGAACGCAACTGATTCGATCGCAAGCTCACCGCGCCGACTTATCAACATGTAGGAGCCCTATTACTGGGTAGCTGCTACTCGGCATCAATCGATTCCGCGTCGATATCGTCGATCCGGCTGACAGTTGTACCGTCAAGGCGATACTGCTCGCCGTCGACAGCCAGCGGCTCGGCAAACGCCTCGTCGGCCGGATAGTAGTGGGCCGTATGCACCAGCCGTGTCACATCAGCGGTAAGCTCGTCGGCAAGTGCCAGCGCACCCTCACGGGTCATATGTTTCGTCCCGAAGCTTCGGGGCACACCGTCGGCATCGTGGTGGCTCCCACCAAGCGGGTGGTGGTCACAGAGCGCGGCCGGCACGATGGCATCGGCAAGAAACAGGTCGGGATCACGAAGTCGGTCGCGGGCAGCCCCGGAGATATCGTAGCTGGTATCTCCGGACACCGAAAGTTTCGCCCCCGTTTCGGGATCATCGATGACAAGTCCAAAACAGATCAGTGGTGGGTGTTCGACTGCAACAAGCGTGAGTTCAAGCCCACAGACCTCGATCGGCTCCAGTGGCGTTACATCGTGTACCGACACTTGATCGAGATAGTGGTACTTGCGACGGATCGTCTCAGCGACCGACTCACCGGTTTTGGGGTCAACCTCGTCGGCGGCGTACACCGGCAGATCATCGAAAACACGGTAGGCGTTGCCGAGACCGTCGAGATGATCAAAGTGGATATGCGTGACGACCGCAGCGTCGGGCAGCGGCACGTCCTGTGTGAGAAACTGTTGGCGGAAATCCGGGCTGAGGTCGATCAGGATCGACTCGTTGGTGCGTTCATTTTCCACATGCACCGAAAACCGACTGCGTTCAACACCGCGCTCGCGGGCGAGACGGCAGGTGTCACAGTCACAGCCAACAGTCGGCGTGCCCGTCGTATCGCCGGTTCCAAGCAGGGTGACACGAAGACTCATTGGGACTCCTACTGTGGCGGGGTTTCGGCGTCGTCGGCGTCAACCGGCTGGTCGTCGGTGCTGTGATCGTGGTCGTGATCCTCGTGATCGTGACCGTCCGCACTTCCGGTAATGGCCGCGCCGTCGCCGTCGATCATATCCATGTTTTTGAGATTGTCCCGCTCCTCGAAGTCCTCGACGGCCGCGATAAGATCGTCTTGGGTGAGCTCGGTTCGCTCCTCGGTAAGTGCTTCGAGGACAGCCTCACGGAGCACCATCCGGAGATCGCTCCCGGTCAGCCCCTCGGTGTGTTCGGCGACAACCTGCGGATCAAAGCCGTCGATATTCATCGGTCTGGTGATCACCTCAAGGATATCAGACCGCATACCGCGGTCTGGTTTCGGGAAGTTGACGATCTCGTCGAAGCGTCGCCATGCGGCGGCATCAAGTTGGTCGGGGTGGTTTGTCGCGCCGATCAGCAGAACATCGTCCCGGATCAACGAGATGTCGTCGATCGATTTTAACAGCGTGTTGACCGCGCGTTTCAGCGCGGCGTGTTCATCGCTACGACGGGTTTTGGCGACCGAATCGAACTCGTCGATAAAGAGGATACACGGCGAGAGCCGTTTGGCGACCTCAAAGGTTTTCTCGACATTTTTCGCTGTCTCACCGAGGTACTGACTGGTGATCATCGAGAGCTTGACCTCAACAAACGGGAGGCCAAGCTCGTGGGCCAACGCCCGGGAGATCGTTGTCTTCCCGGTTCCCGGCGGGCCAACAAAGAGGAGCTTGCCGATCTCTCTGAGTCCGATCGAGGCGAGATAGTCGCGGTGTTCGATCGCCTTGACGATCTTTTCGATCTCCTCCTCTTGATTTGTTGTGAGCACGAGATCTTCGAGGGTCATCTCGATCTCCTCGGGGGCGCGCACCGAGACGAGATCCAACATCTCGGCGTCGTCATCTTCGTCAAAATACTGCGAAAGCAGCGCGTCGATCCAGACGCGGTCGGCCTGGATCGGGCGGGTATTCTCGCTGGCATCCTCGTAGGAGACGGTCACGCCGTCCTCATCCTCGACGGCAGAGGCCAGCGTTGGGTTCGTCGCCAACTGCTCGTCGTCGGCGCGTTCGAGATACCACTCCACGGCCATCTCGGGTTGGGTCAGCGAGATCTCGCGGAGAAGTCATCGCGCTGGGTAAGAGAAGTCCGGAGATCGCTCCCACGGGCGTCGATACTGGTTGCCGTTCGGGCGGTTGATTCGGTCACTGCAACGGGCGGGTGATCTCACCCGGTGGCAGTGGCTCGTCATCTGTCGATTCGTCGGTGTCAGAATCCGCTGTGTCGCTGGTATCGGTCCAAAACACCTGCCTGAATCGTGGGGGGAGATCGTTCTCGTCTAACGAGCGTGTCTCGTTGTAGACGTGGGTCGTCAGGAGGAACTCGACAACGGTCAACGCCGGGTCACTCATCCTACATACGTTCTGGCTAAGTTTTATTAAGACCGTCGAAGCACACCCCTTGAGCCGATGACCTGATGCCAAGCGGTCAGATCGAGACGAGTATAAACAACACCACGTAAAATGCCACGTGTGTCAATAGATAGTCCTTTACTGATCTGAACAGACAGTAGTAGACGAGTAAGAATAAAATACAGAATAAAATCAGTTCAAAAAGTTTGTATCTACGATAATGTGAGAGTTGGTGTGCTGAGCCAGCTTTCGACAGCGGACATATCGGGGTCGTCTATCGACAGCATGCAGCCACACCGTGAGCAATGATAGTGCCGACACAAACGGACATGGTGCTGCCGACACCGGTCGTTCTGGGGTGATTCTCGCCGCGGGCCCCTCAAGTGGGTTTCCAACAATCGAGAAGGCACTGGCACCGCTTGATGGTACACCGTTGCTTGCACACGCCACGGCAACGCTTGAGCCGATCGTCGATGAGCTCATCGTCACCTGTCAAGGCGATCAGCGAGACGCGTTCGCCAAGGTAGTTGACGATGGACGTCGGTTTGTGAGCCGGCCAGCCGACGGTCACAACCCACGTGTTGAGCTTCAAGCCGCACTGGAAGCCACGGACGCGACGTGCGCGGCGGTGCTGCCTGTTGGACTGCCGTTGCTACCAACCGAGTTTGTTGAGCTGCTGTTCGCTCAGGCCCGTACCGAAACCGGCGCGGTTCCGTCTGTCGAGGGTCACCGGCGGTCGGTTTCCACCGTGGTACATGTACGGGCGGCCGCCGCAGCCTGTGTGGACGCCCGACAGGCCGCGAAGACGACGATTGCGACGGTAATCGCGGAGCTTACTCCGATCGTGGTTCCTGATCGGACAGTGGCTGCACACGTTGAGGCCGATGCGTTCAGCATCATCAACACCCACGAGGAGTTGGCTGCGGTACAGCCACATTGGAGCCGACTAAAAAATAACCCGTCTAGCTGAACCGCCCGATCAGATCCGGCGCGAATGGGTAGGACCACGCGCTTCCGAAGATTGCCTTGAACGTCGCGGCGATGCTAAAGACGATTGTCAACAGCCCAGCGACACCGCTCAAAAACAGCGCGATCCCGCCGACAACAACGGCGATCGTTGCCAGCGGCTCCGGAAGAATCGACAGCGTGATCGCCTCACCGCTGGCTGTCGTTCCCTCATCAGCCCCAGCAAAAAACGAGACAAGCCCGAAGACCGCCAGAACAGACACTGATAGATGCCAATTTAATGCGTTGCGGGCATTGGCACGGGTGAACTGGTGGTTCGAGAGGGCGTACACGAGCGCGGCAAATAAGATCCCGATCCCGAAAAAACCGGTAAATAGCACGATCGGGTGGATAAAGATCCCAAGCACCGAGCGTTCGGCGAGCAGTTCCGGGCCGTCGGCGGTATCAGATGGGGACATGGCGCGATAGGAGTGCTTCTCACAGGATCGGTATCAACGCATTGGATGCCGACCGGCGACGCAGCCAGCGGACGAGCCGCTCAATGGCAAGCACGGCTAAGCTGACAAACAGCAGATCGAACGCGGTTCCCCAGAGGATGATGTCGCTGGTCGTCGATTCAACATCAAGGCCGGTGATCGTGAGGATGGCTCCAACTGCTAACAACAGCAGTGTCAGCTGGAGGCCGGCAAGCGCGAGCGTCCGGACACCGGCGGTATCCTGCATCGTCAGAAAGCCGCGCGTCGAAAGGCGATCCAGCGGCGACTCGGTCTCCAGTGCGCGTTTGCCGGTCGGCGACAACGGCCACTCGGTGTCGGGATGGTTGATGTAGTAGAGCGTGATCGACTCGGGGTAGGTTTCGGTGGCGACAACATCGATCGCTTGAAGCTCGGTAAGTCGGTTGCGAACCGTCGCCGTCGATACATCGGGTTTGATCCGAGCTTGGAGCTGGCGGATCGAAAAAAACGGCCGATCGGCTGCGAGCATCGTTTCGACGACGTGGGTTTGCGTCAGCGTGTTGTCGAGGTTGCGGTCGATCCGCTCGTCGATCCAGTCCGGCAGCGACGACACGGTGGGAGGTATGCTGTCAGCCATCATAAATACCTCCGTGTGAGTGCTGAGGCTGAAACAACCGATCGAGAGCAGTAGCCGACCGGTCGGGGCGATCAATCATCGCCCACAGTTGCGACGGCCCGGTGACCGTATCGCCCACCGCTCGACGTCTCGTCGGCCGAGACCGTGACCTCGCCGGTTAGTCCGTCCTCGGTGAGTGACAGATCAACCGACACCTGACGGGCGCGATAGGTGGCACGGTGGTTTCCGTCGGCGGCGATCTGCGTTGTCGCGGTCACCAGCCCAGCGGTTTCAAGCCGATCGAGCCGTCGGTACACCGTGACCGTCGACATATTACAGTCGTCGGCGATCTCAGTTGCGGGTTTCGGGGCTGCACGCAGCGCGGCAAGGATCGACTGGACGTAGTCGTCGGCGAGCAGCGAGAGGATCTCACCGATGGGCTCCTCGTCGGCGGTTGAAGCGCGTGAACTGTCGGGTTGCATGTGGTTCACACCACGGCCGAACGGGTGATAAAAACGCCCGCGAATTCGGCGTCGGCGAACCGCGATTTTACCGCCACAAACCGGCGTTTTGCGCGCGTGAAATTGATCTTCTGAGAGTCTGAATCCCGCGTTATTCACTTTTTAGTCGATCACGGTTGGCTGGTGGCTATCGTGAGGAATCACCGTCGACACGACCCTGGTCAAGGGCTGTCAAGACGCCACGGACGTTGAGCCGCGTTTCGGCCCACCCCTTTTCAGTTCCCCAGATCTCTGTGAGTTCGGTGTTTGTCACGAAGTGATCGATGACCGCTTTGTCGTCGTCGTAGCGGTCGCGTTGCTGGCGGATCGCTTCGACCCACTCGATGAGACTGCGTTTGTAGCCGTCGAGCAGCGCGGCGTCGTACGCTCGCGGGCCGAAGTGAGCAAAGCAGAGTGTATCCGGATCAAGTGACTGAATCATCGAGACATCATCGAGACAGGCCTGCACATCGAACTGCGGCGGTGGCGAGGTGACCCGGATCTCATCGCGGGCGGCAACGTAGATCCCGGCGGCGTCGCCGGTGAAGACGACACCCTCTGTTTCGAAGAGGTGTTGATGTGGAGCGTGGCCCGGTGCTGCGTGGGTGGTCAGCGTTCGGTTGCCGAGGTCGATCTCGTCGCCGTCAGCGAGGCCGTCAATCCGGTCGGCCGGGATCGGTTTCGGCTCCGTGTAGTAGGGCCACATGTCGCCGACGGCAGCTTTTGTTCCCTCAATCAACCGGGCGGGATCGACAAGATGGTCGACACCGCGTTCGTGTACCAGCACCTCGGCGTTAGGAAAGGCGTCGGCGAGAAAACCCGCACCACCGGCATGGTCGAGGTGAACGTGAGTCGGGAGGATATAACTGAGCGAGTCGATACCGAGTTCATCGAGAGCGTCGAGGATGTAATCGCGGTTGGTGCCGATTCCGGTGTCGATGATTGCGGGCTGTTCAGTATCGAGGATGTAGACCGCGCCGTAGCCGGCGACATCGTACATCCCGGTGTCGACGTAGTAGATGTTCGGGGTGTCGGGAACTACTTCGAGATCGCCGGGACTCATCGGAACTCCAACGTGTCGGCCCTCGTGACCTCACCAAACAGAAAGTCACAGTGATCGACCGCATACTCGCGGTCGCCCTCTTCGATATAGCCGAGGGCGTCCTCGATGACAACCGGCTTGAAATCGCGAACGCCCGCACTGCCGGCGGTGTGGAAGACACAGACGTTGGCAAGGGTGCCACAGATCAGGAGATTGTCAATCCCGTGAGCGTTGAGCCAGCCTTCCAACTCTGTCTGGTAGAAGGCGTCGTAGGTGTGTTTGACGACGATATGGTCGTCCGCCTCAACAACGAGGTCATCGACGATTTCGGCCTCCCAGCTGTCCTCAACGACGTGTTCGCCCCACCGATCGAACTCGTCGTAGTAGTGGGCGTCATCGAACTGTTCGGATGGGTGGACATCGCGAGTGTAGACGACCGGCATGTCAGCGTCGTGGGCGCGGTCAACGAGGTCTGCGACCGGCTCGATGGCAGCCTCGCTACCGGGGGCGTACAGCGAACCATCCGGATGACAGAAGCCGTTCTGCATGTCGACAACGACGAGTGCGGTGCTGTCGGGGGCGTAATCCATACAATGAATATTGTCGCCGACGAATAAAAGCCAGCGACCACGGCGGCCGACGGATAGGGGAAAGGAGTTTACCGCCACGGTGGCACCCCACTGTATGACGCTGGAGGATTTCAGTGACGTGACCGACGATACCGACGGGAGCGAGGAGAGCACCGACTCGGTGTCGTCAGCCGATGGCGGAACGGCCACAAACGCGCCGGAAGCCGACAAGGGTGGTGGGGAGACCGACGCCACTAGCGGCGGCGACGACCCCAATAGCTTCGAGCGAATCGCCGCCGATGTTGAGGGCGACGACACCGGGATGGGCGCGCTGTCGGTCTCACAGGGGTTGCGTGTCGCCGAGGACGACGATGAAACGACGCTTCGTGCGTTTATTACGGTCGACAACCGCGAGACCGTCCGTATCGGTAAATACCTGCTTGTCCCCTACCCGGACGACGAGACGCTGTTCTGTCGGATCACCGGTCTCGAATACGCCCAAGAGTTCCACGCCGACGACGCCACCGAGATCCACGCCCGTCGGATGATGCGGCAGTCAACCTTTGAGGAGCGCGACTACAAGTTCATGGCCGATCTCGAACCGGTGGCCGTTCTCTACGAGGAGTACGACGATGACGGTACCGTCGAACTCAACCGGCGGATGACAGACCGTGTGCCCAAACCGGGCGCAATCCTCCAGCAGGCGACCGACAGCGAGGAGATCAAGACCGGGCTGAACATTCCCGAGTCGGGGGTCTTCCTCGGCCACCTCTCGGTCGGCGGCGAAAAAGTCGAAACCGCCGCCCAACCGCCAACGATCGACTATCGGCTGACCGACGACTACGAGGCCGGCGACCCACTCGTCTTCCGGCACACGCTGGTCGCCGGCGGCACCGGCTCAGGCAAAACCCATGCCTCAAAGAATATTCTCCGGCAGTATCTCAGCGACGAGCGGGCGTATCCGATGGATGACGGCCGCACCGTTTCGCCGGCGGTCGTCCAGTTCGACCCACAGGACGAGTACGCACAGATGCACGACGACAACCCCGAATTAGCCGACAGCTTCGCCCGCAAGCTCGATCGTGAGGGGGTCGCCTACGGCGGCGTTGACGATGCCATCGCGCTGGTACCCGTAGAGGACGGCACCAGCTACGCCGGCGAAGGCCACCGCGCCGAGCAGATCGGGTTTACTGTTCCGTTTTCGATGACCAAGGCGCGGCCGTGGCTCGTCGCCGGCAGCAGCCTCAACGATAATCAGTATTCTGGGCTCCAAACGCTGCTCAATCGGTTTTTCCGGCAGTACGGCGAGTCAGGCACCTACAGTCAGTTTACCAGCTTCATCGACGACCCCGCACTCAAGGAGGAACTCGATGAGTCCGGGCGAATCCACGAGGCAACGTTTGATGCGATCAAGCGGCGCGTGTTTGGGATTCCGTCTGGCATCTTCGATCAGTCGGCGAAACCGATCACCGATCTTGACCACCAGCTTGTCCGCCCCGGCGGGCTGACGGTAGTCCCAACCTACCATCTGAGTTCAAGCCGCGCCAAGGAGCTGTGTGTGCTTGCGGTGTCGGCGTATCTGATCGACAACAAGCTCTCGAATGCCCCCGCCAGCGATCGAATCAATGAGACACCAGTCGTGTTGGGGATGGACGAGGCTCATAATTTCCTCGCGGACGCAGATACTGTCCAAGCGCGGAAGGTCGTTCAGAAGTTTACTGAAGCCGCAAAACAAGGGCGCAAAGAGCGACTGGGGCTCTTTCTCATCACGCAGGATCCACAGGATATCGCCGATCCGGTGTTCAAGCAGTTGAACACGAAACTGGTGCTCAACCTCGGCGACGAGGATGCGATCAGCAGCGTCAACATCCCCGCAAATCTCCAGTCGAAGGTGCCATACATGGAGAAAGGGCAGTTCGTCGTCTACTCGCCTGACAACTCCGAGCCCGTCGAGTTGATCGGGCTGCCGACCTGTCTGACGCGACACGGGTGAGCGACGCCGCGTGAGGCGTATACACCGGGGACACAGCCCTTTTGCCACCCCGGCGTGAATCCGCGGTATGGAAGTCGGCCTCGTCGCACAACGGGACAACAGCCGGGCGGTCTGTATCGCCGACTCGATTCAGGCTGCCCTCAGCGACGACGGGGTGTCGACGCGGCTGGATGCTGCCACCGCCGCCGCGCTCGCGGAATCGACGGCGACCACCGACGAGCCAACCGATTCTGGAGTCACAGCCGACGTAGGAGTGTTCAGAGCCTGTGATCTAGTCGTCAGCATCGGCGGCGATGGCACCTTTCTGTTTGCGGCCCGCGCGGCCGGCGGCACGCCAATGTTGGGCGTCAATCTTGGCGAGGTCGGATTTTTAAACGCGGTCAGCCCGGACAACGCGGTTGCCGCCGTCCGTGAGGCTGTCACGGCAATCAACGCCGGCGACCACGAGGTTCGAAAAGCCCCCCGGCTCACCGCCCAGTGTGATAGCTTCGAAAGCGTTCCCGCGGTCAACGAGATCGTTGTCAGTGGGCCACGACGTGGACCCAGTGGTGGCGCGACGTTTCGGGTGACGATC
>KB659951.1_pt43 | contig 11369 bp, 2 predicted proteins | sample 558768 | NCBI scaffold set KB644980.1 | reverse complement strand
TGGGCTAATTGGTCGAGCACAGGCTAACGTGACCGATTCCTCGGCGAGCGGGCGCGTGAACGGCACTACCGGATCTAACGTCGGTGGACTCATCGGCGAGCACGACCCCAGTCAGGCAGCGACAATTGCAAACGTCTCGGCGTCGGGTAGTGTTTCGACCAGTGGGGGCGTGCGCGTTGGTGGACTGGTTGGCAGTTCAATTTCCGGTTCTCCTGTCGCTGTCTCGGACGCGCGTGCTGATGGCAATGTTACGACATCGGATCTCAGCGGGACCATCGCTTTGACCGGTGGACTCATCGGCGAGATTCAAAACGCGAAGAACGTGACGAACGTCTCCGCCACTGGTCAGGTGAATGCCTCTATCGTTCCAGGACAAGTCGTCAGTGGAAACGTCGGTGGACTCATCGGTAGCCTTGAGCACGAATCGTCGTCACGTGTCGTTGCAAATGCCTCCGCGACAGGTGATGTTGCTACTGACACGAACGGTCGAGTCGGCGGATTGATCGGGTCATACAGTGGTGGGGGTACGGTTCAGGACTCGAGCGCACGGGGCACCGTCTCTGCGACTGGCCAGAGTGTTGGTGGATTACTCGGATTGGCGGACGCCACCACCATCCGACGTTCGTCGGCAACTGGGGACGTGAATAGTACTGAAAACAACGTCGGTGGACTCATCGGCAAGCACGACCCCAGTCAGGCAGCGACAATAGCAAACGTCTCGGCATCAGGTAACGTGTCGACCAGCAATGGACGCGTCGGTGGACTGGTTGGATCCATGGGGCAGACCAGACCCGTTAGTGTCTCTGACGCGAGCGCAAGCGGTGATGTCACCGCGGCGGTCGGCAGCGGTCGCGGTTACGTCGGCGGGCTTATTGGCTTAATTCGAAACACGAAGAACGTCACAAACGTCTCCGCCACCGGCCGAGTCAATGTCTCCGCTAACGTTGGTACTAATGGTCAGGGTGTTGGGGGACTCATCGGTCAAATTGCCCCCAAATCGGGGGCAAACCTTGTGGCAAACGCCTCCGCGACAGGTGATGTCAACGCAGATGCAGCTGGGCCAATCGGTGGGCTGATTGGGGGGCATCGTGCTGGCGTGGTACAGGACTCATACGCACAGGGTAACGTCTCTGGGAGGAGTAAGGTCGGCGGACTCATCGGTACCTCGAGCGGCGACACATCACGCGTCTACGCCAGTGGACAGGCCAAGCTTGGTGGGAATAGTGTCGGTGGACTCATTGGGACTACCGTCATAAAGGATTTTCAGAACAGATTCGTAGAGAGTGGCACGCTCTCTGAGTCCTACTGGGACAGAGGCGCGACCAATCAGTCGAGTCCAACCGGTTCTAGAGCCGAAGATGTGGATAACACCGTCGGCTACGGGGCGGTTGGTGATACCACGGACGCAGCAGAGATGCAGGGTCAGGCGGCGACGGAATTCATGGATGGGCTGGACTACACCACGACCTGGCAGACCACGAGCGAGTATCCGATCTTGCAGGCACAGGCGAGTGGGAACGAACAACCGCCCCGGACAGTCGACACGGTGAGTTCCACGAACCTAACTGCGGTTCAGGGCGAGCAGGTCTCGATTTCAGTCACCGTGACGGCTGTCAATGCCAGTGCTGATGGGTTCCTCGTCAGCGTACAGGATACAGGGAACATCACTGCACTCGACAATGCGACAGCCACGACCAATCAGACCGGGACCGCGACGTTCACGTTCAATGAGTCGGCAGCTGGTACGTTCGAACCAAGATTTAGTGTTGCGGGCGATTCAGCTGTCTCGACGAACGCGACGGTCACTATCGAGGAAGGTGAGGTTCGGACCTACACGCGTGAAGATAACAAAGAGTTGACAGCGGTGTACAGCGGTAATGGAACGGTTGATAATCCGTACCTGATCGACTCGCTCGCAGACCTCCAAGCAATCAATAAAGATGCGACCACCCTCAGTGCAAATTACCAACTGGCAACCGACATCAACGCATCAGCTACGAACAAGTCGTGGAACGGTGGAGATGGGTTTGAGCCGATTGCAACGTTTACCGGGACGCTCGACGGCGACGGTAACGCGGTCACCGACCTCTATATTGACCGTGGAGACCAGACAGACGTTGGGCTGTTCGGAACGACCGGCTCCGACAGCACGGTCTCCAATGTAACACTTATTACGCCTAATGTCACAGGTGGAAAGAATACTGGCCCACTTGTCGGCGCTCATTCCGGATCGATGAACCGGGTCTTCGTAGCTGGTGGAACTGCGACGACGACCGCGAGTGGTGAGGCACACCTCGGGGGACTGGCTGGCGTGCTTCTCGAAGGTGGAACAACAATCACCGAGTCACATACGTCTGCAACGGTCAAAGCGAATGGTGGAGATGAAGTGGGCGGATTCGCCGGAGACCTGGGGAACAATGGTCGCGTCGAACAGGTGTACGCAACAGGAGGGGTCCAGAACGGTGGTAATTCCATCGGCGGGCTATTCGGCGATGCAAACAGTGGCTCCCAAATTATCGAAGCATTTGCGGCTGGGAACGTTTCCGGGTCCAGCAATGTTGGTGGGCTTATCGGTAGAAGTTCGGCAACTGTCGAGCGCGCGTACTGGGACGAGCAATCGACCGGTCAGCTCGATAGCGCGGGGGGTAGTGAAATCGGCTTGCCCACTATCAAGATGCAGGGCCGGGCAGCGACAGAGTTCATGCCGGGGCTGAACTACACCACGACTTGGCAGACGACCAGCGAGTACCCAATCTTGCAAGCGCAGGCTGGTGGGGATGAACAACCGCCTCGGACGGTTGAAACAGTAAGTTCCACCGACGTGAGTGCGGTCCACGGACGAGCAGGTCTCGATTTCAGTCACCGTGACGACTGCCAATGCCAGTGATGATGGCTTCCTCGTCAGTGTGCAAGATACAGGTAACATCACTGCACTCGAGAATGTCACAGCCGTGACTGATCAAGATGGCACTGCAACGTTCAACTTCAGCGAGTCGTCGATTGGCACGTTCGAACCAACATTTGGCATAGCTGGTGATTCGACCGCTTCGACAAGCACGACAGTCACCGTTGAGGAAGGAGAGATTCGAACCTACACACGTGAAGACGAAACAGAACTCACAGCGGTGTACGACGGTAACGGCACGATTGATAATCCGTATCTGATTGACTCGCTGGCAGATCTCCAGGCGATCGAGAACAGCAGTTCAGCGCGTTCAGCCAACTATCGGCTGGCCGCCGATATCGACGCGTTGGACACGACCGAGTCGACGTGGAACGGTGGCAGTGGCTTCGAGCCGATCACAGGGTTCAACGGCACCATCGACGGCGACGGCCACGCGATTTCGAACCTCTCGGTCAATCGAACTGAGAGCAGCTCAGTTGGGCTTGTCGGCGACCTCGAGCCGGACGGAGTGATTCAGGACCTGACGATGGAGAACGCTTCCGTCGCTGGGAGTACCGACGTCGGAACGGTGGCTGGCGTCAGCACTGGTACTATCCAGAACGTGACTGTGTCGGGTGCAGCCGATGGCGACCAACACGTTGGTGGTGTTGCCGGAAACATCAGTGCTGGTGGCGTGGTCACCAACTCGACTGCGGCAGTGATCACAAACGGAACCCAGGCTATCGGTGGATTGGTAGGCGAGAGTGACGGCGTGGTGAGCGGCTCTGACGCGAATGGGACCGTCACCGCCACTGGATCACAGGTTGGTGGCCTCGTCGGCACGAGCACCGGTGAAGTGAACAGCGCCAGTGCGAGCGGCACCGTCACCGCTGAACGGATCGCAAGTCGGTGGGCTCGTGGGTAATCATACCGGCGAGCAAGCTATCACGAACTCCGCGGCCACCGCCGATGTGCAGGGTGGTGGCGACTCGGTCGGCGGGTTGCTCGGTGAGACGGATGCTAGTGTCCGAGACTCGTCGGCGAACGGGACCGTCAACACGACGGGAGACGGTGTTGGTGGGCTGATCGGGACACACGACCCGAGTCAATCGGCGACGATCGTGAATGTCTCGGCATCTGGTGAAGTCTCGACGACCGGCCAGTACGTGGGCGGACTGATCGGTGATTCAGGTGCCAACGCTGATACGATCACCATCTCAGACGCCCGTGCGACCGGTGAGGTCACCACGACCAATACTGAATCTCCCGGCACGGTGCACGTTGGTGGTCTTGCTGGGCGGATACAAAACGCTGGAGACGTGACGAACGTCTCCGCAACAGGCAATATTACTGCTCAGGCAGGGAGCCGCGTGGGCGGATTGTTCGGTGATCTACAACACATCTCGGGCACGGATACTCTGCGGAACGCCTCGGCGAGTGGTGATGTGACTGTCAACGGTAGCGGTGATGATATCGGCGGACTGATCGGGCATCATGCGAACGGCAGTCTGGTGATAGAAGCCTCTGCAACCGGCGATGTGAATACAACAGGCAACAATGTCGGTGGACTGATCGGAACTGGTTCGACGACGGTGCAAGATGCCTTCGCAGCAGGCAACGTCACAGCTGATGGGACAGCTATTGGCGGTCTCATTGGTGATGACAACGGTAATGACGTGACTCGCGTGTACGCGCGTGGGCAAGTTACAGGTGGTAGTGCTGTTGGCGGACTCATCGGTGACGGCACTGGCAACCTTTCTGAATCCTACTGGGACAGAGGAGCGACCAACCAAACGAATGCGACCGGAAGCGGGACGCCCGTCACCGTCGATGGGTACGGATCTGTCGGAGACACTGCGGCGGCAGCAGAGATGCAGGATAGGGCGGCAACTGCGCTCATGGAGGGGCTGAATTACACCACAACCTGGAAGACAACAAGTACGTATCCAATCTTGCAGACACAGGCGAGTGGAACCGAGCAGCCGCCTCGAACAGCCGACACGATTGATGCCACCAGCGCGAGTGGAGCCGAGACAGAGTCGATCAGTATCTCGATCACCGTGGCGGCTGCGAATAATGATCCTAGCGATGGATTCGTCATCACGGTTCAGGATTCGGATGGTCTTACTGATCTTGACAATGCCACAGCCGTGACCGACGACACCGGCACTGCGACATTCACCTACAGTGAGTCGTCGGCTGGGACGTTCGAACCAACGTTCACCGTGGCAGGTAACCCAGCCGTCTCAACGAGCATGACAACCACCGTCGAAGAAGGCGCGGTTCGCACGTACACGCGCGAAGATGGTACAGAGCTAACGGCGACGTACATTGGCAGCGGGACAGAGGATGACCCGTATCTCGCCAACTCGGTCACCGATCTCCAAGTGATCAATAAGAACACCAGCACCCGTGGTGAGAATTATCAACTGACGACCGATATCGACGCGTCAGCCACCGAGTCATCGTTGAACGGTAGCAGTGACTTCGAGCCGATTGCAAATGCTACCGGAGAGGCATTCAACGGGTCACTCGACGGGAACGGTAACACAATCTCGAATCTAACAGTCAACCGAAGCGGCGAGAACGCCACTGGCCTCATCAGCAAATTGGGAGCATCTGGCACGGTGCAAAATATGACACTGCAAAACGTCTCGGTCACTGGTGGCGATACCACTGGATTGCTGGTTGGTGAAAGCGCCGGAGCAGTCCAAAATGTGACTGCCTCGGGAACAGTCACTGGTGATACTGAAGTTGGTGGGCTTGTCGGGACAGCCAGTTCAACCAGCAACATCACTGAGTCTTCGGCTACGGTAACCACGTCTGGGACTAGCCAGATTGGTGGGCTGGTAGGGAAGACCAGCGGTTCAGTAACTGACTCGCGCGCAGATGGAAGTGTTACCGCGACTAGGTCGTTCGCCGGTGGGCTAATTGGCGATCTTGATCTGACAGACTCTGAAGAACTCACGAATATTACAGCAACCGGAAATGTCTCTGCAGGCGGGCAGTATGTGGGTGGGCTTGTCGGGCTGGGAACTTCGACAGCCAACAACCCAGTCACGATATCCGAAGCACAGGCTAGTGGCGACGTGACCACAACACATGACGGTGGTGGCGAGGCATACGTTGGCGGTCTCGCTGGAAAACTCTCGAACGTCGGAAATATCACCGATGTCTCCGCAGGCGGCGATGTTTCAAGTGAAACCGGAAACGATGTTGGTGGACTTGTTGGCGAAGTGGCTCATGAATCGCCTTCATTCGCGGTGACGAACGCTTCGGCGACTGGTGATGTCGACACCACTGGTCAGCGTGTTGGTGGACTCATCGGTGCCCACCGGAATGGAAAGACCATCACGAACGCCACAGCGACAGGTAATGTATCGACGAACGGAAACAACGTTGGTGGATTGATTGGATATCAACAGGATGAGACAGCCGTTACCGATGTCAGCGCATCTGGAACCGTGTCGACAGATGGGAGCAACGTTGGCGGTCTGATCGGTCAGACACGAGCATCTCTCACGAACGCCACAGCTAGTGGCGAGGTGCAAAGTGGCAGTGGAGACAAGACTGGAGGACTCATTGGATATCTCAAACTCACTGAACAACAGACGACGAACGTCACGGCGACCGGCGATGTCGATACCACCGGTCAGCGTGTTGGTGGACTCATTGGACACGTGAAGGACACAGGGAGCAACTCACAGACTACGATCTCCACAGCACGCGCGACCGGCGACGTTACGAGCACAAGTGGTACCAATATTGGTGGGCTGATTGGCGACGTATCATTCCAAGACAACACCGATGTGGTCAAGAATGCCTCCGCGACTGGTGATGTCGGCACTGGTAGCACCACTGGCTCATCCGTCGGTGGGCTAATCGGTACTGTGTCGGGTGGGCAGATACTCACTTCATATGCACGAGGAGATGTCACCACTTCAGGTGACCAAGTTGGTGGACTTGTTGGCTTGACCACTGCCGACCGCATCGCCGACTCATACGCCCGGGGTAATGTTACGACTGAGGGTGATGACGTAGGTGGACTCATTGGTGACTCAACCAGTAATGTAACCCGTGCGTACACTACCGGGCGAGTCGAGGGTGGTAATAATATCACCAGTGGTGGACTCATCGGCGAGAACGGCGGGCAACTATCCGATGCGTACTGGGACAGAGGCGCAACTAATCAATTGACGGCGACCAGCGATGGAATCACGAATGACAGCGTTATCGGTCATGGGTCGGTCGCAGACACAACGGTCGCACCGGAAATGCAAGGGCAGTCGCCATCGCGGTTCATGCCGGCACTAGATTACACTTCGACATGGTCGCTCGTCGAGGGTTATCCACGGCTTCAATCTGAGACTGCTGCTACTTTCGAGAGCGACACGACACCACCAGCGATCACTTCGGTGGCTTCCACAAGCAACACGAGTATTGAGGTGACAGTCGATGGCGGTGTAAGTGGTGTTGACACGTCATCAATCACGCAAGCTGATTTCGTGGTGAGTAATAACTCGATTTCATCAATCAACACCATCACAAGCGGAACTGGTGTCGATAAAACTCAATTAATTCAATTAACCGTTGATTCATCGATCGGCACTGGAGTCGCAACAGTAAATCTCACGTCTCAAGCTGGCGGCATTCGCGATAACTCCGGGAATGAATTGAGTGGTGTAATCAAAACACTACCGAACATTGAGAGAGTCTCTGTCTCGGATAAGACGAACAATGACAGCACCCTTGCCACGGGTGACAGTGTCGGGATTACCGTCGAGACCAGCGATATTGCAATCTCATCGGTGACAGTCAATACCTCCGCCTACGACGCTGGGACGGAGACAGCGACAGGCACAGTCACGTTGAATTCGAATGGCACTAACTCAGAGACTGGTGCTCAGATACACGACGGTCTCGTCACCGTTGGATCGAATGCGACTGACGGATCAACGCAATCACTCGTAGTGACCGTATCTACTAGAGATGGAAGCGCGGCTATCCGAACGGTCCAAGTGGCTGATGTCAGTGTTGACACGACAGCACCGAGTATTGGGTCCGTCACGACTGTGGGCAAAGACAGGACTCAGTTTAATGTTGAAATCAAGAGTGATCCAAACGGTATCGATAAGTCGTCGATAACCGCGGCTGACTTTACTGTCGAGGATGGGGAAGTCGACAGCATTGACACCTCGACGGTCACGGATGGTTCGAATCAGACACAGATTGTCGGTCTTACGCTTACCGAGCCGGTCAAGGGTAACTTGGAAACTCCGACAGTGACGATTAATTCATCGAGTGATGGCATCCTGGACAAACTCGGGAATGGACAAGGTAATATTGGAGCCGGCGGTGACGGTTCGATAGATGACACAACAAACGAAGAAACCACAACCGAAGGCGGTATCGACACGGGAACTGCTCCGGCAGTCAAACTGACCACGAGTGACCTCGATTCCAGCACACTGTCAGCGGTTCAGGTGACATACAATGCGACAGGCGAGATTGGCTCCGTCGACGATCTTGAAGTGCAACTATTCAACGATAGCAGTTCAACGACAACCCCAATCGCGACACGAACGAGTCTCAGCAGTGTTGAAGGACTCACGAGTCTCACCGTTCCGCCATCGGCTGTTGGTGGTGGAACGTTCAGTGGACGTGCGACGCTTGTGGACACCAGCGCTGGAGACACAGAGTTAGCGAGTGAGAGCAAGCAAATCGTTGCCTACAACAATATCCGAACGAGCGTCAAGACGGGCTCGCTCGACTCAGGCGAAATTACGGTTGAGTACGACCTTGGAAGCCTTGACCCAGCGAACGCGACGATTCGAGTCTCCCCAAGAAACATCGGAACTAGATTCACATCACAGTCGACGGTCCCTGATCAACAACAGGGGCAGCAGGGAACGGTGACGTTTAATGTGGCTAATAACGTCAACAGTCGATTCAATGTTCAAACGGGAATCGAAGATACCTCACGGAATCGCCAGATTCAATCCTCACTCGGGAGTGGCTGTGTTGGATCGCAGAAAGATCCGTGTTCAACCGTCAACGAGAGTCAAACGACGGTCCGTGACGCGATAACAGGAGAGCCGGTCGATATTGAGGTGAACGCAACGCTTGATTACGACCGCAGCGCAGTGGATTGGTATCTTCACCCGACCGGGTCACCAGAGCAGAAGGATATCAGCGTTGTTAGCGGTGTTGACGCGACAACACCACTTCAAGTGAATATTGGTGTCGACGACTTTGACCCGGTATTCGTGCTTGGAACGGGGAACGCCGATGGCTGGGAGAAGGTGAAAGTCGACAAAGACACCAAACAGATCAGAATCAATGTAACGCCGGCGGAGGCATACGTCGAACCGGATGTCGAAAACCCCGACCCATCCGAGTGGCCATTGAGCGACTACACAGCTTCGAAGCGATATGGCGCAATTGTGGATATGATAGCTGTCTCGCTGGAAGGTCGAGTGAACCCGGGCTATCGGAATCGTCTAGATGGAGCGTTCATTGGCACCAACGCACAGGCGTTCAGTGTGCCGCGGTCCAATCCTGGCGGTGACTCTCCAGGTTCACTGACGATTACCGTTGCAGCCCCGCACTATGAGACTGACGGGGAAACGATCAATGATGGATTCTACAATGCCCGGATTCCAAAGAGCGTCCTCGCAGCCTGGGGTATTGCCCCTGGAGAGGTAACAGCGACGTACAAAGGTAGCTCCGTTTCGAAATCAGAAGGACTGACAGTCGAAGACAAGAAGGGTGCAATATTCGTCTCCATGCCAGTCACGTACTCGTCGGGGACAGTCACGGTGAGTGGGACAGAGGATACGACGGCACCGACGCTTTCGAACGTGAATCTTGATACCGACGGCAGTGGGAACCTCGTGTTCACCGTTGACTCGGATGAGCAACTCGGGGGGACAACAGATGATCTATCAGTGACTGTCGATGGACCTCAGACGACTGATGTGTACGCCTTTGATCGGAATGACTTCACCGAGGGGGGTTCCGGACCGTTCACATACACGCTTGATACAACGCAAGCGTACAACAATGGTGAAGGAACGTACACCGCAACAGTCGACACCACAAAAGATAGCGTCGGTAACGATGGCAGCGGACCAGGACTAACGGACTTACATACACACTCTACATCTGTGACGACACCTGTGTTTGTGTCATCTGCGACAGCCACCACCGCTGAAACAGCGAGTGGAACTCTCATTGATATCAACGCGACTGACGGTGAGGGTGGCGCAGTCGACTCTGGAGTCGACTATACAATCAGCGGTGGTGTGGATAATAGTTCGTTCAGTATCGATGCTGAAACCGGGTCGCTCTCGTTCGCCGAATCAGTGGACTTCGAGAATCCGGTCGATGCTGACGGTGACAACGGCTATGCTGTTGCCGTCACCGCGACTAGTTCAACTGCTACGTCGACACAATCACTTACAGTCACGGTACAGAACAGCGATGAAGCCCCAGCAGGAACACTCAATCTAACCAGTGCACAGCCAGGTGAACGGACAGTATCGGTGGTCGGAAACACAAGTGCCTACACATTCAACGCAAGCAAGATAGTTGATCCCGAGGGTACTGGAGTGTCGTACGCGTGGACCTTTGACGACGGGACGACTGCCTCAAGTGCCACAGTAACGCGTAATTATGATACAATTGTCAGTTCGTATCTCGGAGAAACAACCGTTTCGCCGGAGCTAATTATCAATGATGGAACACAACAGACTACCATCGATAACATCACAGTCACCTTCTACAACGACCTCGATGGTGACGGCTTAGCCGATGATGATACCGCACAGGGCGTGCCAACAGACAATGACGACGACGGTGATGGAATCTTAGATGTTAATGATGAAGACCCAGCGATCAAAGAAGAGAGTTCAATCAGCGGGAGTATCGCTGACGCGGACGGTAATACAATCACTAGCGGTGATGTGACGGTCGTCAGGGCAGACGCAACACATAAAGAATCTGTCTCGATTGATTCCAACGGCAACTACAAATTAACCGTCCCTGCCGGGACGTACCGGATCATCGTTGAGAATACCTCTCTCCCGGATCATGAACTCGAAGATATCGAAGTTAATCGGACGACGACACGAGAACATGACATTACACTCGAACGATTGGGGACAGTTACTGGTTCGTTCACCAATCCAAGCGGTGCTGGTGCAGCCAACATCCCTGTTCACATTTCAAATGGTGACGAAACGTACTACACGAAAACGAATAGCGCCGGTGAATACAGTGTTTCCGTTGCACCTGGGTCGTACGTTGTTGCGCCACTAAGCAATCAACTCGGAAACGGATCTCAAGAAGTGAGTGTGACAGTTGGTGAGACTACTCGACACTCCGCAATTCTACAACCACAGACAGTCGAAACCTCAGCCTCACTCAGTATCGTCGATGGTCCGGGAAGTGTAACCGCAAACGGTCATGAGATGATTGTTATCCC
>KB659939.1_pt52 | contig 11383 bp, 17 predicted proteins | sample 558768 | NCBI scaffold set KB644980.1 | reverse complement strand
AGACCCTGGAACAAAAACTTAGAACGTTTCAAAACGCTCTCGAAAAGGCAGAGGACCAAATTAATAGGATAGAAAAACTGGAAAGGATTCTAGAGGAAGATTTGAGCGATTTAAGAAAAAATGAAAGCCCCAATGAAGATATAAACGCATTATATCGCATGCTCGACGAGTTGGAGAAAGTAACAGAGACTATGAGCAACAAACTCGAGACCGCTGAGGGAGACGTAGAAAAGTCCATTAAAAGACTTCGAGAAGTCGGCCATCAAGTACCTGAGGAGTTCTAAGACTCAAACAGGACATCAACCACGCACTCTCATCGAGCCTTTGACGGCCCGCAAGCCCTTCCGACACCAAGTCCTGCCATAAAGTCTACAAACACCATCAAGAGGCTGGAGATCACAGACTTCTGGTTGACCTACCTCGGGCGGTCGTCTCACGCCCGATCGCCGTGCAGAAGATACGACGGGTTAAGATGGCTCAGGTGAATTATCGCCACACTCCAATCCCAAAAACACGAGGCAACACAGTTCCTCGGCCGTAAGCGAGCACAGCACCGCCCAGCACGAAGACAGGTATTATCAGTGCAATAGTCCCTGGACGTAGCACATAATCGGCGTCCTCGGCCATACTCATACCTGTATGCCAGGGAAGGCCCGTAGAAGTCTGTAATGCAGTGGACTACGTCTTCGAGATCGACGTTACTCAGGAACAACCAAGTACCTAGACCCGATACAAGCAGAGCCGATATCCTGATTTTGCGTCCTCTGTCGGCCTTGAGCAACGCCAGTCCCATCCAGCTCGCCGCGAGCAAGTACTGCAGGCCCGCCACGATGGACATTCCCTCCTGAGCCGTCTGTATAGTCGGGGTAACGAAGAACAGTCCTGCGATCGCCATGTATATCTTCTCATCCGTCTCCTTGTCACCCTCATCCTCGATCGGAGCCTTCGTCTTATCCATGTCTTCCTCTTCTCACCGCCGGCACACAAACAAGACGGCGAGCCCACCTAAGTAGCCCGGCTCCGACAGCGCCCAGCGAGACTGACCGCAGGCGCCTATTGATCTGGTTTCTACCCACGCACTCGGAACTTCTCTGTGTCATGCGGCGACGACATACTCCCACAGGAGCGACACGGAGAGTGCCAGCGACAGCAGACCTAGGATCTTGCTCTTTGTGTCGGAGTCCGCCTTCACCACGGATAGACCCAGGCAGCTGGCGAACAGCAGGTACTGGACTACCACCACCGGCGAAAAGACGCCGTCCACCACCCTTATGGTTGGGGAGACAGCGAAGAGGAGAGACACCACCAGGTACATCTTCTCCTGCACCCCCTGTTCCAGAGGGCTCTCCAAGTCCGGCAGGTTCACGCGCGAAGCCTCCGCCCATGATGGGGCTCCGGAGAAACCATTGGACCGATGGAACCGCACTCGGAAAAGGTCTTAATGTTGCTATCGAGCCGGTCCATTGCTTCGGTATAGTCGGTGCAGGTTTTTGAAAAAGAAGGCCAAGAGGAGCGACCAGAATCCTGCCTCCGCCACGGCAACGGAGCCAGCACCAGAGGTGAGGCCGCTTCCTTCCAGTACTAAGGCAAGCGCCATGACAGAGAAGGACCACGGCACGGCATCTAGTAGGAGCCGTGTCTTGCGCTCGTTCACAAGACGGCCTCCGTTGACCAAGCTTGCAGCGTTCGCCACGCCCGCAATGGCTACGCCCGAGGCAATCGTCCCTGCGAGGTCGAGCTGTGGGCCGAGATCCGGGAGCAGCCCGTGGACATAGAGCAGGGTGTAGGAGAAAATCACTGCGGAAAGCCTCGGCGACAGCAGGCCGCCACGTTTCACACGTAGTCGCTTCTCCGGAGGCTCTCAACGACCATGCCCAGCACGAGTCCGGAGGTACCGGCCACGAGTTCCTGCGCTGTCGTGAAACTAAGCGAGGTAGTCAGACCGAGCGCGATGGTTCCCGCAAAGAACACGAAGCCGTAGATCATCGCATTGTCTAAAATTTCATCTGTCACACCGTCCCGGTTCTGCCAGCCTCTTCTCCGCCCTATGTAGCCCGCGACATTGACGCCCACCACCGCACCCACCACGATGCCGAGCGAGGGAGCGCTCTCCGTGCCTCTGATCTGCTGCGACAGAACCACTCCGGTCAGGGCACACGCGGTGTACACCACGGTCTCACGTACCGAAACGAACCCTGGCAACACGGAGTCCTGTCCTGTACTGCCCACAAACCTCCTGCTGTAAACCACTTTTTACCTTCTGTGGCCTGGGGAGTCATTTTTATGACTGGGGGCTTTCGGATTCCCATGCCGGAGATAGAGCTTGAGCAGGTCACGAAAACATACCAACTGGGAGAGACCGAGGTCGACGCACTGAGAGGGTCGGACGCGGCTATCGAGTCAGGTGAGTTCGTCGCCATAATGGGTCCATCGGGCTCCGGCAAGTCAACCCTGATGAACATGATAGGTGCGTTGGACACCCCGACCTCCGGACAGGTGGAGATAGACGATGAGGGAATATCCGGCATGGGAGAGGACGAGCTCGCCGCGCTGAGAAGCGACAAGGTCGGGTTCGTCTTCCAGGAGTTCAACCTCATCCAGTCCATGAACGCAACCCAGAACGTAGCCTTGCCGCTGGTGTTTCAGGGCGTATCGAAGGGAAAAAGGAGGCAGAGAGCCGAAGACCTGCTTGAGAGGGTGGGGCTTGGCGACCGCATGAGGCATACTCCGTCGGAGCTGTCAGGCGGACAGAGGCAGAGGGTTTCCATCGCCAGGGCGCTCGCCAACGACCCGGAGGTGGTGCTGGCGGACGAACCGACCGGAAACCTCGACACCGAAACCGGCGACAACATAATGGATCTGCTGACGGAGCTCAACGACAGAGGCAAAACGATAGTTATGGTCACGCACGACCCCGGAGACGCGGAGTACGCCGACAGAATACTCGAAATCGAGGACGGAGTCACGCAGACAGGAGACGAATGAAGAGGCTGTTACTGGGACTGATACTGATCTTCGTTTCTGGTGCGGTCGGGGCGCAACCATCCGTCGAGATGGATGTGCAGAAGGTGGAGACCGAGCCCGTCCCACTCCAGTCCTCGGAGTACGCCGACGTCTGGTTCGAAGTCACGAACGACGGTAGCTCTGTGGCCGATTCTGTAACTGTGCGCTTCCTCGAGAACTACCCGTTCTCCGCGGACCCCGACGAGCAGACATCCTGGAATCCGGGCTCCCTCACGCCTGGAGAGGAATACATCTACCACGTGGAGCTGAAGGTGGACGAGAACGCCGTCCAGGGCGAGAACTTCTTAGAGTTCGAGACCCAGACCGACGGGGTATCGGTCACGCATCGGGTGCCGGTCGAGGTCAGGAGCGACTCCGACCTGCTGTCTGTCAGCTCCAACCAGGACACACAGAGGGTTCCGCCGGGCGGAGTAAGCGAGGTATCTCTCTCGCTCGACAACATGGCGGAGGGCCAGCTCAAGAACGTCCTGATGTCGGCGGATCTCTCCGAAGTCCCACTAACGGCCACAGGAACGTCGACGCGAACCATATCCTGCCGTGGAACCCGGCGAGTCCACTGATGTCTCGTACTCGCTGGGAGTGGACGAGTCGGCGAGCAACGGCGTCTACAACGTGCCGTTGACCGTTGAGTACGAGAACGAGGCGGGCTCGGAGTTCACGCGGGAGGTAACCGCCGGCGTCACGGTAGGAGGCCAGCCGGACCTTGAGGCAGGTTTCAGTGGCTCGGAGTCGAAGCTCACCAGAGGGAACGCAGAGCCCCGTGACCCTGCGCCTCACAAACCAGGGACAGGGCACAGCGGACTTCGTCTCCATGCGGCTCCAGGAGTCGAGCCTCTACGACGTCATCGGAAGCCGGAGCGTCTACATCGGTGAGATGGAGCCGGACGACTTCCAGACCGCGGAGTTCGACCTGTACGTAACATCGGAACCCGAGTCAACCGGTAGAGACTCCATGAACGTCCCTGTTCGACTGGAGTACGAGACGGGATCGGGAAACAGCACGGTCACGCGGACAGCTTCCGTCCCTCTCTACAACCAGACCGACCTTGAGAGATACGGCGGCGGGGGTGGCGGTCCACCGCTCGTTCCTATAGGGGTCGCGGTCGTCCTCCTGGCGGCTGGCGGATACTACTGGAGGTACAGGCGGTAGAAGCCCCCTCGAAAAATGCTGCTGGACTACCTCGGTATTGCGCTGAACGGTGTCAAGCACCGGAAGAGGCGCACCCTTCTCACGGTGATCGGGGTGGTGATCGGGGTGCTTGCCATAGTGTCCCTGGTTTCGATCGGGCAGGGTCTCCAGGACTCGCTTCAGCGCCAGGCCGAGGCCGCGGGCAGCGACGCAATCCTGATATCCGCGGGCGGAGGCTCCGACCGCGACACCGTCAACCTGTTCGACACCGACGACACCCAAGCGGTGCGGTCGACCCGCGGCGTCGAGGCAGCGGCACCCAACCTTTTTGGAGGCGTCAGAGCCGAATACCAGGGAGAGCAGGCGTTCGTCAACATCCGCGCCGGCCCGCTCGACAGAGAGAAGCTGATATACGACGTCGACTCCCTGGAGCTACTGGAGGGCAGGCTGCTGAGGTCCTCCGACACTGGTTCCGCGTTGGTGGTGAAGAGCGTGGCTGAGAATTCGTTCGAGAAGGAGGTCAGGCTGGGTACTCGTCTCGAGATGGCGAACGAGAGCTATACCGTAGTAGGTGTCGTGGAGCGCGGGCTCGCCACCGGAACCAGAAGCGTCTATCTCACCGAGGAAGAAGGAAGAGAGGTTCTCGACCGTGGAGAGGGCTTCGGCTCGATCGTAGCGAAGGCCTCCGGCAATATCTCGCAGGTCGAGGAACGGATTCAGCGCAATCTCAGGGACTCGAGAGACGTGGAGGAGGGAGAGGAGGACTTCAGCACCGTGACATTCCTCGGTATACTGGAGTCGTTCAACAGCCAGATATCACAGGTTCAGGGACTCCTCCTGGGTCTCGGCGGAATATCGGTAGCGGTCGGAGCCGTCGGCATAATGAACACGATGTACACCTCTGTCACACAGAGAACCCACGAGATAGGGGTGATGAAGGCGATAGGTGCGTCCCGGAGACAGATACTCACGGTGTTCCTCTTTGAGGCCGGTCTAATAGGGGCGGTCGGAGGACTCCTCGGAGCCCTGCTAGGAACCGGTCTGAGCACCGTGGCTGCGCGGATCATATCTGAGAGGGTTGGACTGGAGTTCTCGGCTTTCGTCGGGCCATCGCTCTTCGCTGGCGGCGCACTGTTCGGGTTCATGGTAGGCTCAGTCGCCGGAACCCTGCCCGCTAGAAAAGCATCCAAGCTCCCGCCCGCGGAGGCCCTCGACGAATGAAGGTTGACACCTTCGTCCGCCTCGCGGCCAGAAACATCAGGCACCGCGGCAAGAGAAGTCTGCTGACAGTTATCGGTGTCTTCATCGGTGTGGCGGCCGTGGTGTCGCTGATAGCCCTCAGCCAGGGCCTGGAGCAGGGCATACAGGAGAGCCTCAACGAGGCAGGCGCCAACAAGATAACAGTCGAGATCAGTGACAGCGCCGCCGAGGGCTTCGACGACTCACAGGTGTCCGCTGTCAGAGGAGTAAGGGGTGTGGAGGACGCCGCTGCCTTCTCCGAGTCGGTGCGCCGCGTTGAGAGGGATGACCAGTCCGGCTTCGCTAGCGTAGTGGGGCTGCCGGGCGGACAAGAGGGGGAGATAATCAGGCAGACCAAATCAATTGAAATCGTCGAGGGCAGGGACCTGAGAGGCTCCGATTCCGGCGCCGCGATAGTGTCGCAACAGCTTTCGGATCGGCTCTTTGAGGACACCGAGCCCCTGAGATCGGAGTTCTCCATCAACGGGACGGACTTCGGAATCGTGGGGGTGTTCGAGACCGGGGACCGCGGCATCCAGAACTCCATAATACTGCCGGAGTCCTCCGAAAGCGACCTCGGAGACGGGGACGAGGACGTGGCCGACCAGATCGTAGTCGCTGCGGGGGACGGTCAAGAGCCGGCGGAGGTGGCGGAACGCGTGGAGCGCGAGCTCCGGCAGGCCCGGGGTGTCGACAGGGATGAGCAAGGTTTCTCAGCTACTACTCAGGCACAGCTGGCGCAGCAGAGAACGCAGACGCTCGGCATCGTACAGGGAGTGGTTACAGGCATAGCCTCGATCTCTCTTCTAGTTGGTGCGGTCAGCATCCTGAACACGATGTACACTTCGGTGACGGAGCGCACGGGCGAGATAGGTGTTATGAAGGCTATCGGCGCCAAGAAACGCCAGATACTCGCGATCTTTCTCCTCGAGTCCTCCATGGTCGGGGTAGCCGGGGGCATACTAGGTTTGATGTTCGGCGCCGGGCTCGCAAAGGTGGCGTCGATAGCAGCCAGCAGACTCATAGACGCCTCGCTGCAGCCGATCATACCTGTCTGGCTCGCCGCCGGAGCCATACTGTTCTCAGCAGGTCTCGGCGCTGTATCAGGTATACTTCCCGCGAGGAGGGCAGCAAACCTCAGTCCTGTGGACGCCCTGAGGGAGGAATAAGCAGGTTCGTCACTCCTGTGATTCGAGATACACGGTCGACAGAGTCTTCGCCAGCCCAAGTACTATAGGACCCAGCAGAATGCCAATGAGACCGAACACGCTCGTTCCTCCAACCACCCCCAAGATCACAAGGAACGGGTGGAGGTCGGCCTCGTCGTCGATGAACAGGGGTCGAAGCAGGTTGTCCGCTGCGCCGACCACCACGAAGCCCCATGCAGCCAGGGCAGCACCCGCCACCGGGTCGCCGGTCGCCGCTAGCCAGACAGAGGCCGGAAGCCAGACCGCCAGCGACCCCACCATCGGCACGAAACCGAGGAGAACCATCGCCACCGTCCAGAACACAGGGCTCGGCACACCCGCCAAGGCGAGACCGATACCGGCGAGAATTCCCTGCGCCACCGCCACCAGAATATGTCCCTTGAGTACCGACCGCGTCATCCGGGCGAGATCTGCGTAGACCCTCTCCTGGCCGTCACCCGGAAGCAGGTCGAAGCCTTCAGTCCACTCCACCAGCCGCTCGCCGTCTCTCAATAGGTAGAACTGTGTGAAAACCATCAAAGTTAGGCCGATCGCCACACCGGACGCCAGGCTTAGTATGCCCGAAAAGCTCCCCACAAGCCACGAACCCGCCGTCTCCGCTACATCCGAAACACGGCTCTCAAGATCCACAGACCGACCTGTCAGGCCCTGCACTCTCTGCTCCACGGACGACAGCTCCACGCCCTGGGCATCCTCCGCCACGCTCTGTGCGTCGACAACCAGCTGCGACCCAAGGAACAGCACCGGCGCGACCGCGGCCACCAACGTCACCAAGACAACGGCGAGCGCACCGACGCTGTCCGGGAACACGGTCCGGGAAGCGGCTGTAGACGGGGTGAAGCGAGAACGCGAGAAGCGCGCCAAGAGCCACGTAGCCGAAGAACGGTCTCAACATCAGACCGACCATCACTACGGAGGCCGCCACCAGAATCAGCAGAAACCCGTGCTTCCTGTCCATAACTATCGCAGGAACCTTCGCAGTCAAAAAGACCGGTCACGGAACCCGCCGGAGACTTTTCAACATCCAGCCAGCCACGGTGTACAGATGGTGAACCTCGACAATCTCCAGAACTCGGCGCTTATCACCACTCTAGTCGGAGTCCTCCTCCTCGGTGCCTCCGGGTACCTGGTGTACTCACAGCAGCAGAGCCTGTCCTCTGGAGTACAGATAGAGGCGACCGTGGAGAGCAAGCAGGTTGATAGGGACTCGTCGAGGAGAGGGGGAATCGACTTCACACCTCGCGTGACCTACAGCTACACCTACAACGGCGAACAGTACACCTCCCAGAACATCAGACCAGGCCTCGGCACAAGCTCGTCCAACTCGAGATCGGACGCAGAAGACAGAATAAGCCAGTACGAAGTAGGAGAGACAACCACGGCATACGTGGTCGAGGGGTCGCCCTCGAAATCATACCTCAAGAAGAAGACCAGCATAATCCTGCCTCTCATGCTCGGCGGATTCGGGGCTCTTCTGCTAGGACGGAACGCATACAGGTCTCTCGTGGGGTAGACAAAAAATGGTGTCCACAGTCTTAGTTCAAGTGAACCACAGAGTTGTTAACAATATAGGTTAGCACCCCTGGTAGTGGGTCGTGGACAGCCATGGACTGAGGAGGAAATCAATTTCCTCAGACGGAACTTCAAAGAGATGACTGACGAAGAGCTTGCCGCTGAAATGGATCGGACGAAAACTGCGGTGACAAGAAAGAGAGATGAAGAGGATTTGATGAAACAGACACGTTCATCATTCAGTAAGTGGGAGGAACACGAAGTAGAGTTCCTGCGCGACAACTACGGCGCGATGACTAATGCTGAAATGGCAGATGAACTAGGAAGGAGCACAGGATCGGTACAGGGCAAGCTTCAGACAGAAAATCTGAATAGGGAGAAACACAAGGCTTGGACTGATGAAGAGCTAGCGTTTCTCAGACGGAACTTTGATTCGATGACCGACGCCGAAATCGCCGATGAGCTGGATAGAGAAGTCCCCGGCGTGAAGGACAAGCGACTCAATGAGGGCCTGAGGAAAACAGACGTCTTCCAATGGAGTGACGAGGACACACGGTTTCTACGTCAGAATTGGCGTGAGATGACTGATGAGGAGATCGCAGAGCAGCTGGGCTGTGAAGTTCATTCTGTCCAAACCAAAAGGCGCAGAGAAGACCTTGTCTCCGACACGAAGGACTTCTGGTCGGAGGAGGAACTGAACTTTCTGCGTCAAAACTACGAGAGACTCAAAGACAGGGAGATTGCCGATGAACTGGGAAGGAGTAGAGAGTCAGTCAAGAGCAAAAGACAGTACGAAAACCTGGAATGTTCGCGCGAGTGGAGCGACGAGGAGCTGGATACCATAGAGGATAACTGGGAGGACATGAGTGACTCTGAGTTGGCTGAACAGCTGGGTCGAGGACGCTACGGAGTAAGTCAGCAGCGCCGCAGATTAGGTTTGTACTATGAGAACTTTATCGACAGCGATGGACACGACAAGTGGGAGAAACTATGCGAAGACATAGCAAGACACCTGTACGGAGGTATACAGCGCCAGAAACGGTTCCACGGCGGGAGCTTAATACCCGATATCTTCATACCCTCAGAGGCCATTGTGGTTGACGCAAAGTTGAGTGTGTATGACGGGAGCATAGATGATGTGGAGAAGTATCTCCAGATAGAGAGGGTAGAAAGCGTGGAACTATGGAGCTACAGACCGTTCAAGCAAGGCCGCAAAGGAGTGACCATTCGCGGTAGGGATGAACTCAAGCGACTAGTTGAGACACAGCAGCTCCAAAGCAGAATTGAGAACATGAAGACTGGCGCTGGCTCGAGGACAGTACAGACATCGTTAGGATGAGTTGGGAAAGCTGTAATTTTTTAGTATCACGCAGCCAACGAGCGTAGTATGAACCGAGTGGTCTACACGGCAACGGCTCTGTTCCCGGTTGAATTGATAGGTCTGCTCACGCTCCTGACAAACGACGGTATCTTACCTGCGTCCGATCTCGGATTCAGCGTTCCGGTACTCCTGTTCAGTTCCGATGTCCAGGGCCTGTCACTGCTGTTTCTGAGCACTGGTATCGTCGCGATGACGGCTCTCAGAGAGGCGCGCTGAACCTAGTAGGAGAACCTCGTGGTTGAGCGTGCCTCCGCGGATCGGTTCCCGAACGAGACGTAGAAACTGAAGCGCTGCACACGCGACTGGTCGTCCACCCACAGATATGACTCCGAGGAGTTCATGGCAGAACCACCTGTTTCTCCGCTGTCCTGCACCGTGGAGGCGTTCGAGCTTTCCTGTATGTAGTTCCATAGAGACCTCGGACGCGCATCAGTTCTCAGGACGATTTCGCCAGTTCTGTTCGACCTTCCCTCGACCTCGGCCCCTGTGAAATCTACGTTCCGAATCCTTTCTGCGGCGGCGGACACATCTTCACTGATCTGCGTTGGGCCGGCCTGCGTTCCATCGGCTCCGGAGTCAGTGAAAACCTCCCGTCTGGTTCCATCGGCGTCAGACACCACACGAGATCTGACCTCGCTGGCGTTGGTGTTGTTCCCGACCGCAATCCCGACGACAAGACTCCTGTTGATGGTCGTGGCGTTCGGCGTTACTTCCTCGTCCGTCGAGAAGTTCACTGATGTACCAATCACCGCTATATCTGCTATGAGCCTGCCGCTGGACTCGGCCGAGTACCGCGGTGCCTCCGCTGTCGTGGATAGTGCTTCGTCCAGCAGTGTCTGCCCGCTCTGGTTTATCTGAGCATCGACAGTTTCTATCTCTATGTCCGAGTCTAGGCTTCTGTCGGGAGTGCTGCCAACGCACCCGGACGCAATCACCAACGTTGATATGGCCAACAGGGCGGCGAGACTGCTCTGTTCCACATCTCAGCCGGCTGGTTCAAATCTTATAATGGCGGAGGTGAATGGTTGGGCTGCATGCTGAAATCAAAGAAGAGGCTCTACGCCGCTGGCGGTCTGTCGATAGCTGTGGGCTTGGCTGTTCCAGCGGCCTCTGGTGGCGGACACCTGATCGCCGTGGCAGCGTTCCCAGGTCTGTTGGGATCGGTGTACGCCACCCATAAGTTGGAGTGCAGGTTCGGCACTTCCTGGACTCGTACAGGAGGAATCTGGAACAGAGCGATGGGTGCTCTGGTTGGCGGCATGGGAGCGTTTGTCGGGGGATCGGTGGCGCAGTCACTCACCTCCTCGGAGGTGCCGCCTTTCTTCCTATCCTATTTCTCATGGATGTGGCTGATCATGATAGTCATATACGGCGCCGGGATGGAACAGGTGCGGACTTAGGGCTTCAGCTGAGACGCCTGACGCGCCAGACAAGCAGTACCGACCCCGCCAGGAATCCGGCGGCGCAGAGGCCGTAGACCTCCGGCGCACCCAGAACAGTCAGGAAGGGGTTTGCTCTGAACACAACTAGCGACATATCCGCATAGAGGAACGAGTCCAGTAGTACATGGATCCACGACCCCACTATGCCCGCAATGACATACTCGTTCAAGGAGTCACCGGTCTGCAGACAAAGAGCATCATAGACAGGGCGAAGCTCTTCTCTTGCCATGTAGAGTGCGCCACCAGCTGTGATTCCCGTGACAGGTGCCAGAGCGAAGGTGTGGAGGGATCCATGGAGGGTGCCGTCCAGCACCCCAAGGAAAACGAGTGTCGTTCGGAGGTCGACGGCGATGCTCGCCGCTAGGACAGTTCCAAGATCGAAGTACCTGTACAGCAGCACACCCAGGAGCAGGCCCGGACCTAGATGGAACGGAGTGAAGGGCATCAG
>KB659972.1_pt401 | contig 11394 bp, 16 predicted proteins | sample 558768 | NCBI scaffold set KB644980.1 | reverse complement strand
AGGGTGAGAGCGGTCAGAGCCCCGTAACACAGCCCCACCACGAGCACGATCGGCTCCCGCGCAACGATGAGATGTCCGAGTCCGAGTCCGTAACCAACCCCCAGAAGGACTCCTGTTGTCGTCCGAATCTCGTTCCGGCCGTCGAAATCACGAAGATGAGTCACAGCCCAGTCGACGAGCGTCGGCATCGGAAGGGTCGCGACGAGCAGTAACTGTGAGCTCTCGAACAGGCCGAACACGAACACAACAAACCCGATAGCGATGCCCGGGTAGATACCCAGACAGCGGGCACAGAGATGCACTGTCCGCCCTCGCGTCCGGAGTGTGTAACAACGGTGGTACTGGTCCGGTGTGTGATGCGAGAGGAGATACTGTCTCGTCTCCGCGAGTCCAGCGCGGAGCTCGGACCGTGTCGTCTCGTCCACACGTCTGTTCAGTCCGTTTCGAACTAATTGCTTTCGCGTACCCGGTCGTCGGGGTCACGCGGCTTGAGACGGTTCGTGTCTCCGTATCAGCCTCTCGAACGACCCCGGGCCACTCACACTGTCCCGTCTGTCGGGGGGACTCGCTACTCGTCACGGCTGTTCGAGTTGAGTTCGCTTTCGACCGACTGCTCTCTGGCCTGCTCGTCCAGCATCGCACCGTCACTCACGCCGATATCTGTGTGTGTGTGTGTCTCCGTTGTCTCCCCTCCAGCGCAGACGTCACAGTAGAGGTTCGTCCCGCCGGTTTCGGAGGACAACACGACGCCGAACAGCACGAACTTCTCGGTGTACTCACGCCTGACACCACTCGAGACAGAGCTCTGACAGACAGTGCAGGCTCCGGCCTCGTTCGAGACCGGGTACTCCTCGACATCTCTCACTGTCCCGAGTGTCGTTAGCGACTGCTCTCGGTCGAACCGCTGGCGTACAATCGGGAGCAGCACGACGCCGACAACAATGAGCGCAATGCCGGTCAAGATACTAACGAGGAACCCACCCTCGGGGGTCAAAATCCCGTCGATACCGCCGAGAATAAACAGAGACCCGGTGATGTACTGGAGTAGTTCCCACCCTGTCAGTCCGTCGCTCTGTGCCGACTCCTGCGGGACACCACAACTGGGACATACGTCCGTATCGTTACGAATCTGCTCGCCACAGGACTCACAAAACTGGATTGTCGGCCCGTTGGACCCGGACCCCGACGTGTTTTTTACACCGCACTCGGGGCAGATCTCGGCCTGCTCCTTTATAATAGAGCCACAGGTGTTGCAGAACTGTTCGTCTGGTCGCGGTGATGTATCGGACATGACTAATTAAACTCTGTTAGTCTCTGCTTACAGCCGGAGATATAATGATGCTTTGGTATGTCGCCCGGCTATCAGCCGGTCACGCTCAGTTGTTTACATACTGCCGCTGGAACTCCTCGTCGGACTTTGTCAGGTAGAGTATCCCCTCGATGAAACCGGCGATAGCCGGAATAAACGTCCAGAAGAAACAAAGATACAGAACCCCCATTCCGGTTTCGTTTAGATAGAACTTGTGTACACCGAAACCACCGAGCAGGATCGCGAAGATGCCCGCCGTTGTCCGGTCCTTGTTGCTACCCTTTGTGCTTCCACCCTCGGACTGGTTCACGCCACACTCCGGGCAGATCTCTGCTTGTTTCTTTATTACGGCACCGCAACTTGAGCAGAACTGTTCATCCACAGCAGGTTGGCCGCCATCTGCCTGAATCCGCATGCAAAACTGTTCCCGAGCGAGTCACTTATAATTTGCCACCGAGCGTACACCTGCTGGTCGCTCGCGTCTCCGTCACGTCATTAGTTCGTGGGGGTTCTCGGAGAGGATTCGAGAGACTCCGGCATCGTACCCGGGGTCACAGTTGGTAGACAGCTCGTTTCCCGGTTCTCGGACAGTCAGGACGGAGTAGAGTCCGACCGTCTGGGACGGTCCTCAGGCCCGTTGTGGAACCTCGAGTTCGTCCGGGTCGACGTCCTCGCGGAGGAGCGCCTCCTTCTGGTCGGCGACGATGCGCTCCTCGCGCATGATCTGTTTGTACGCGGACTGCTGGGAGAGGTCACCGATGAGGACGCCACCGACGAGTCGACCGTCCTCGAAGGCGAGTCGACGCCACTCCTGCTCGCCGTACCTGCGCTCGGCCTCCTCGTCACCACGGGTTGGGTGACCAAAGGAAAGAAAGGGAAACTCGAAGTGGGTGATGGAGTACGAGGAGACCCAGCGGAACTCCTCCTCGGGTGCGTCGGCGACCATATTCCTCGCAGCGACTGCGCCCTGCTCCTTTGCAGACCCCCAGGCGCCGTTCTGTGCGCGCGCACCGACGAGGGTGTCGTAGTACTGTGTGATATCGCCCGCAGCGTAGATATCCTCGACGTCCGTCCGCATGTGTTCGTCGACAAAAACACCGTTATCACACCTGACACCGGTGCTGTCGAGCCACGCCGTGTTATAGTCCAGACCGATTGCGACACCACAGAACTCACCCTCGAAGCGCTCGTTGTTCGGGTCGACAGCTGCCTTGACGCGACCATCGTCGTCTACCTCGAAGTGGTCGACACCGGAGTCGAACACCGTTTTCACACCCTTCTCCTCGAGCGCGTCATGGATTATCTCCGCACCCTCGAGCGAGAGCGCGTACCGCCACCAGCGGTTGCCGCGCATCAGGTAGTGTGCGTCGAGTTCCTGTGCGGCGCACACTGCCGCGAGGTCGATACCCAGCAGTCCCGCCCCGACGATGATACCGGTGTCACACCGGTCGGCGTGCTCGCGGATGGCACGCGCGTCCTGGAACGTCCAGAAGTGGTGGACACCATCGGCGTCACTGTTCTCGACGGGGAGTTGTGTTGGCGTGCCCCCCGTGGCGATCAGCAGTTTGTCGTACTCGTAGGTGTCCCCGGTGTGGGTGTAGAGCTCGTTTGCCTCGGCGTTTACCTCCGTGACGAGTGTATTCAACCGGAGGTCGATGTCCCGCTCGACGTACCACTCCGGCTCGTGGATGGAGATGGGAGCCTCCGGAAGCTTTCCCTTTGCGAACTCCTTTATGAGGATGCGGTTGTAGAGTGCCTCACCCTCGTCGGTGATGACCGTAATGTTCGCGTCGGGGTCGGCCTCTCTGAGCGTCTCGGCGGCGGAACTGCCCGCAATCCCGTCGCCGACGATAACGTGAGACGTACTCATATCTGTACTCTTGTGTCCCGGGTTAATGTGGATTGCTATTGGGAGAGGGGTCCTTGGAGTCGGTGGTAGGCCATCCGATGGCAGCGGTCTACCCGCGGCGGTCACAATCAGATTCCGGACAGACAGAGTGACCGTCGTGCGATCGGAGCCGGCTCGTGTCGGTCACAGCCGGTGGCCGGAATCCACAACGCCGATTACCACGCTCCGAGTAACAGTAAGCGATGACACTTCCGGAGGAGGCGCGTGAGCGACTGGCCGATATCGTCGAGCTGCAGCCGACGAAAAACGCCACACTGCAGGACCAGTGGGGGCTCAACAGCGGCAGCGAAGTTCACCAGTACCTCGAATCGGAGCTGGAGGCGTACTACTACCGCAACACGAACAGCCTTATCTGTGCGACCCCGGAAGGGGAGGCACTCGTGGGTGAGGGTGAGGAGGGGGGTACCCGCACTGTGAGTGGAACAGAGCTCGACAGGCAGGTGCTCGCGGCACTGCCCGGGCCCGACGAGGAGCCACAGAGCGTCGTCGCCACCCTCCACAGCGTCCAGGAGGCAGGCAGAGACCCGGAGATCGACGCGGTGCGGTCGTCACTGCACGCGCTCGTCGACCGCGGGCTCGTGAACCGGGTCCGACGTGTCGTCCCGACATTCCGGCTCGCGCTCGACCGTGACCGGATCGTCATCGAAACCGACGAGCGGTGACAGCCACGCCACTACCCAGGGGTCTACCGTGAGCTACCCGTCCGTGATCGTGTGAGTAACAGCTACGCCGCCCCACCACCCGGGGTGATTCACACTCGGCTGTCGTGCCGACCGACGGCTGAGTCGTCGACAGACGACACTGGACAGAGCGTAGCGGGTCCCGACAGGCCGACACGACTAACTACCGGTCGGTCGTACGTGGAGTTATGAGTAATACAGACCAGGCACAGGCAGGGACGCCGGAGGGACAGGGTCCCGTCGAGATCGACGAGGAGCTCGCCCGGCACCTCGAGAACAAGCGCGAGGAACTGTTCGAGAAGTTCGAGATCCCCTACGAGTTTCCACCGGAGGTGCTCGAGGAGGCAGAGCAGCGAACCGAGGGTGTCACAGCGGAGATCCAGGCCGAGCTCGACAGCCGGACCGACCTGCGCGACCTGACCACCTGGACAACAGACCCGATCGACGCACAGGACTTCGACGACGCAGTGTCCGTCGAGGAGCGCGAGGACAGCTACGTCCTGTGGGTCCACATCGCGGACGTGAGCCACTACGTCCACCCGGACACGGCGATGTGGTCGGAGGCCCGTGACCGGGGCAACACGGTCTATCTGCCCGGTCACACCGTCCACATGCTCCCGCCGATCCTTGCCGAGACGGTCTGCTCGCTCGTTCCCCACGAGGACCGGCTGGCACACACCGTCGAGATGCACCTCGACAAGGACGACCTGGGTTACGACGAGATAGACATCTACAAGTCGGTCATCCGGAGCGACGCCCGCCTGACCTACACGGAGTGTGAGGATATCCTCGACGACCCCGGGGCCGCCGCTGAGTTCCTCGAGGAGCCAGGGCTTCTCGAGGAGGTCGACCTCGGCGGCAAGAACCGTCTGATCTGGGAGCTCGCAGATGAGATGCACGAACAGCGAAAGGCCGACGGCTCGCTCGTACTCAATCCGAGCCGCGACCGCGCCCACACCATCATCGAGGAGTGTATGCTGAAGGCAAACAAGGCTGTCACCCACGAACTGATGTGGAGTCGACGGACCGAGGCGATGTACCGTGTACACCCACAACCCTCGCCCGACGAGTGGAGCGAGGCCCTGCGAGAGATACAGGACCTGAACGGTGTCTCCGTTCCGGGCGACAAGTGGAGTGAGCCACGAAAGGCGGTCAACGCCACGCTGGAGGCGGCCCCAGAGCGACAACTCGACCAGATTCAGTGGGCCGTTATGAAGGTGATGCCCCGTGCAAAGTACATGCACGACCCCTTTGGGGGTCACCACGCGCTGAACTTCGAGATCTACGGTCACTTTACCTCGCCTATCCGTCGCCTCTCGGATCTCGTGAACCACTGGATTGTCGCCACGAACGAGATGTTCGACGACCTGATTGCGCTCTGTGACCACGCCTCCGAGCGCCAGAAGGACGCCGAGTCCTGCGAACGCGAGTACAAGAAGTTCCTCGAGGAGGTCGGACTCGACGCCGCGGCGATCAACAACCGCGGTATCGAGGTCGTCGAGGAGTAACTACCCGCCGGTCGACCCGTCGACCCGTTGGCTCTCCGCCGCCCAATCGGGTGTGAACGTTCCCGAGATAGCGACACAGTCGCCGTCGAACTCGAAGGCAGTGTCCCCGGTTCCGAACGCCGACCGGGTCGTCTCGTGCAGGTTACTCCCGATCTCCGATTTGACGGTGAGTCCCATCTCTATGCCCGCTGTTTCCTTGTCGCCCCGCTCGAACCCAGCGGTGTCGTGCTTAGTTCCCCGACGACCCCCACCGTCTCGTTGCCTGTTCCCGGGCTGACTGTCCCGCCGTCTTGATGGTTGTTTTCACCGCCGTCCGGTGTCCCCGAAGTCCCCCTCGGGGGCATGGACGGTCAGGCGCCCCCTCACCGCTGTCCTCGCCGTTCCCGTTGTCCCCCCGCCGATGTCACCGTCGTCACCGGTTTGCCCTGCCTCCCAGACGACGCACGACACAAAGAATACACTCTCCTCCGACACGAGGGTGTCGGCGTGCGGGGACACACTGCTGTCGTCTCCGCCGCTCAGTCCATCGAGACAGCCAGCAGCGACGAGGGCCACACCGACCCGCGGAGTTGCAGGAATCGCCGTCCGTCGGTCTCTATCGGATTCACACCGGGACGAACGGATCTCTCGAATTAGCTCTCGATAGTTACTGTGCAACTGACCGAATCGGAGTGATTGAGGTGGAGCCGACAGCGGTATCCCGGTCACCGCGTGACGAGAACCGACAGGGGTGGGTGGTGTGACCGAGCACAGACGGGATAATAACAGATGAACAGACGGTAGCAACCCGTGATGAGTCGGCTATCACACCGTCCGAGTCGAATCCGGACGGAGGTGACGGACGTGGCCCAGTCGTTCGACAGTGTCCCCGTTTCTGATGATGTATCATCGAAAACTACCCCAAATCGGAACGGTGGACTGTACAGTGGACCGGATACACGCCGGCAGCTGGATCTTGACGAGACAGTGAGGCTGACGACATCCTTCCCGGCGTGAACAGGATGTGACTCAGTCTCAGACAGCGGGGACTGCCGTCGGCGGAGGGACCGACCCTCTCAGGTAGTCGAACGGGGTCCGACGACGGGATTCTCTTGCTGAATCAGGGGAGCGGGCCCCGCCGCGTATCAACGGCTGGTCGCGGATGGCAGAGTCTCACAACTTTTATAGACGGGTGGAGAGTATACAAAATCGACAGATGTCAGACGACGACGACCGGCCGACGGGACCGCCGGACGTGTTCAAACTGTTTGCCGAGACGAGCGAGCAAGCAGTCGAAACCCAACAGGACCTGTTCAGACGGATACTCGGGGCCGGGAGCGGCTCCGGTGCGGGAATGGACATGAACCAGCTCGGTGCGATGAGTCAGACGGCGACGTTCAAGACCCGTGTCCAGAGCGGTGGCCGCATCAGCATTCCTGACGCGGAGCGGGAAACCCTCGACATCGAGGAGGGCGACATCGTGCAGGCCGTTGTGTTCCCGGTCAAGCGAAAGCGCGACGACGACTGATGAGACGACCCCAGTTTGTGTGGCGATAGACGTGCGGTGTGAACTACTCGATACCGGTCGCCGGACCGCCGAAACCGGTGTTACTCTCCAGCAAACTGTGGACCGGATCTCCGTCGACGGCGCCGAGAGCTAATACGAGCCCTGTCTGTGGATTCTCGACCGTCAGTACAGCCCCCTCCGACGGACTGTTCTCCCGGCTGACGGCCTCCGAGGACACGTCGAGAGCGTTCGACCGCGAGGAAACCCACGGCTCGCCCGTGGCCGCGCCCGAAGCACCCGGCGACACCACCGGAGGGTTCACCGCCGAGTCGTTTGATACCCTCAAAGAGCAGTTCCTCGCGCTGTCTGCCGCGCTCGAACAGATTGATAAAACCGATATGAGCACAGAAATATCTGGTCTCGTGACAGTTCGAGAGGACCGATGGCTGTGGAGTCATCTGCGCTCACTCTACAGAGTAGCCCGATTGTGTGAGTCGACCGGACTGGTCTGTTCTCTGATCCGTGGCGCCGATCGCCCTTGTTCCGACCGTGTCCACGCGGTCACCGGGCGTACACGACCTCACCGACGAGTCTGGTGACCGCCCGGTCGGAGGGCGGGGATACGGCGAGGTATGGCTGTCCGGTGGGACCGAACACGTCCACGACCGCGCCAACGGCGTCGAGTCGCTCGTCGACGAGTTCGGCCCCGACATCGGGGAACTCCTCGTCCGTGCTCCGAACGACAGCAACCCCCTGTGTGACGCCGACGACGGTACCGGCCCGTCTCACGCCCGGATCGCGCCGAGATACGCGGCCGTCGCCTGCAGGAGGTCACTCTTGCTGGCGTCGTCGGCGTCGCGCACCAGAACCTGGCCGCGGGGTTCGTGTTCGCGCGGGTAGGTCTTCCCCCGTTCGACGGCGACATCGTAGCCAACCTGCTTGACCGCCTTGGCGATCTCCTCGACGGTTGGCTCCTCGACAGCGAGCTCTGCTGGCACGCGTCGCCCCTCTGAGCGTGTCAGATTCACATCGAGATACGCCGGCCAGATGACATTCTCGACCATGCTCTGGATTGTGCTCGCACAGAGTAATTCTCTTTCGGTTCGACAGCCTCACTCGGTACGACTCCACGAAGAAAAAGTCGGGTCAGATCGGAGTGCGGTCGGGTTCTGTCGCGACACTACAAAAAACGCGTCAGGTCGAACGGTGTCAGGTCCTGCCAGGCCGTGGGCTCAATCCTTTCGCTCGACCATGTCACCGAGCGTGTACCCACCGGTGGAGCTGTCACCTTCCCATCCATCGGTATCGACGTCGCCGCCGGCCGAGAGGTCGATGTCGAAGTGCCCCTCCAACTTGCGCTGGAGGTCGTCTGTCGGCAGTGTCTCACCAAGCTCGAGTTTGCGGATGAGGCTCGCCTTCTCGTTGAGTTCGCGGGCAAGTTCGTCCTGGGTCAGGTTGGCGCGCTCGCGGGCGGTCCGTATCCGCTCGTCGAAATCCTGGGCGAGTTCGTCGACATCCTCGTAGATGTCGGTGCTGCGTCCGCCACCCCCGCTGCTGGTCGTTGTCGTGCTGGTCGAGCGTGAGCCGCTCGAACCCGACGAACTCGACGAACTCGAACTGCTCGATGTCGAGTACTTCGTCGATGTCGAGGACGACTCCTCCTCTGTCTGCAGTTCGGTCCCGAAATCGGTACACGCGTCACAAACATTGAGCTCCGCACCCTCGACCTTGATGCGACTCGGGTCCGCTGTTTCTGTCCCGCACATTTCACACTGAACCATACCGAACGTTTGTGAGCCCGCCGTTTGAATGTTACTCCACGCACGGCGACACGGGGAACCTCGCTTCCACGAGTGCCAGTTTCCTGTCTCGACAGCGTGGCCCGCAGACACAGACTCAGATTGAGTCCTGTCCGTAGCGGTCACAGTCTCCACAGGCGTGTCCCCGGGTCATTCCGAGTTCGGCAAAGCCGCGTTACACCATCTTCATCGACGCGTTCACACCCCCATCCGTCTCGACTCCACACGCCAAACAGGGGTGTTTCCGCACCCAGATACTCTGATGTCTCCACGCCACATGATGCACATCTCTTGATATCCCGGCTGCCTCCACCTGCACGATGTGTGTGCTATGCATGTCACCCTCTCGTGGTAGCAAACTGTCGCCACGTCGCGTTCTGCTTGCTGCGAGCGTCTCCGTCGCCCGGGGAACGAACCGGTTCAGCCGAGCGCCCGATGGGCGTGGTAGAACCGCTGGAGTGCGGTCAGGTGACCGACCACGGCGAAGACAACGAGCAGCCAGCCAACGAGGGACAGTCCCTGGAGTGTCGTGCCGACGAACGCGGCAACGGTTGCGATCACACCGACGAGTACGAGCCGGTCAGCCCGGCCGAGCAGACCGCCGTACACACGGTCGAGCCCGACTGCCTGCGTCTGTGTCCCGAGATACGAGGTCATCAACACACCGGTGACGGCCGCGAATCCGAGCGCGAACCGGTCGACACCTGCGGCCAGCCCCAGCACGACGGCGATATCGGCGTACCGGTCGAGCACGTGGTCGAGCAGGTCACCGGCCTGCGAGGAGGTGTCGAGTTCGCGCGCCAGCGCGCCGTCCAGAAGGTCGAGCACCCCGTTGCAGCCGACGAGGACAGCCCCCAGCAGGTACGCGAGCCGGGTTTCGCCGGCGAGTGTGAAACTCCCGGCCGCGCCGACTGCCGCGAGTAACGCGAGGACACTCACGAGATCCGGGGTGAGACCGGCGCGTTTCGACCCCGCGACGACCGGTGTGATCATCCTGTCGGCCAGCGGCCGGAGCCCGTCGAGTGTCATAGGTACTCGAGAAAGGAAACTGTCCCTGCTGTCGGGTCGCGCTCACCCGCGACGACCGCCTCGATGTCGGCGGCAACCGCGCTTGGCTCCCGGTCGGTCGTGTCCACCTCGTAGACACGCTCCGAACCGTGTCGCTCGACTGCCGCCGAGAGCACGAGGTCCAGCGCCTCGCTCTCGGCGTTCTCCGCGGCTGTCGAGGCGGGTTCGCCGCGCGCCTCGAGCCGGCGCTCCAGCGTTGCCGGGTGACACCGGAGCACGATAACCCGGTCTGCTGGCACGTGGTGGGCGAGGTGTGACTCGACGAGGATGTCGTCACGACCGTCGAGGTGCGACACCACAGCCTCGATATCGGCGATTGCCGAGTCCCGCTGTTCGTCGTGACCGGTGGTGAGACCCTGTTCGCGGACGACGCTGTTGAGGTGGATGGTCGACAGCGGGGTTTCGGCGAGTGTCACCGCCGTCGTCTTTCCCGTGCCGGGTGTGCCGGTCACTGCCACCCGCATCGGCTCACCCCGCCAACACCTCGTTTATTCGCTCGACGGCCAGCGGCGTCGTCTCGCGGGTGCCACAGGTGACCCGGACGCAGTCGGACAGTCCGAAACTGCTGCAGTCCCGGATGATGACCCCCTTTCGCTGGGTGGCCGCCGCGACCGCCTCGCCGTCGCCGACCGCCGCGAGCACGAAGTTCCCGCCGCTCTCCCAGGTCGGCGCGTCGAGGTGTTCGTGCATGTACTCGCGGGCCCAGCGGGCCGTCTCGACGGTCCGGTCGAGGTGTTCGTGGTCCTCCAGCGCGGCCAACCCGGCCCGGCAGGCGAGCTTGTTCACCGCGAACGGGGTGTTGATGCGGTCGTAGGCGTCGGCCCAGGTGTCGGGCACGAGCCCGTACCCGACCCGCAACCCCGCCAGACCGTGGCTCTTTGAGAACGTCCGCAGCACGCAGATGTCGTCGCGCTCGTCGAAGAGCTGTCGCGCCGAGGGGGTCGCCGTGAAATCGCCGTACGCCTCGTCGACCAGGACTACCGTCTCGTCGTCGGTGGCGGCCGCGACCCGCTCGATATCCGCGAGAGACATCTCCGACCCGGTCGGGTTGTGCGGGCTCGTGACGTAGACAATACGATGGCCGTCGTACTCGGAGAGCAGTGTCTCGGGGGTCTGTGTGAAATTCGTCTCTCTGTCGAGACTGTACCGGTCGACCTCGCCGCCGTGATAGCGGGCACTCATCTGGTAGTAAGCAAACGCCGGGTCGGGGACGAGCACCCGGTCGCCGGGGTCGAGCATCGCACGACCCAGGTAGTCGAGAAAGCCGTCGCCGCCGGGGGAGAGCCACACCTGACGGGGTTCGAGATTCCACTCCGCCGCGACGGCGGCCATCAGGTCTGTGTGGGCCGTCTTCGGATAGGTGTGTATCTCCTCGACCGCCTCGTGAACTGCCTCGACAGCGGCGGGACTCGGACCGAGCGGGTTCTCGTTCGAGGAGAGTTTGATCAGACTGTCAGGGTCGACCCCCAGTTCGCGGGCCACCTCCTCGATTCCCTCCCCTGCTCGGTACGGTGTGTGTGCCGACAGGTCCCGTGATTGCATACTTATAGAGAGTGCGTGTGGCGGTTTAAGACTGGTTATCGTGTTCGTCTGCTGGTAGAGGCCCCGGAAACAAGAACCGGGGGTCAGAGCACG
>KB646002.1_pt15 | contig 11412 bp, 19 predicted proteins | sample 558768 | NCBI scaffold set KB644980.1 | reverse complement strand
TTCTCACCAGTAGAGAAGTCTCCGTTATCTAGTTTTGAATTAACCTCACACGAACTTTGTTTAAGACTAACTCCGTTTGAAACCCAGCCAAGCTTTTGATCTAGCCAAAGCATATAATCTCTGTTTGCCATTACCCATTTCATACGAGGAGACTTTGAACTTCTGTTAAGAAGAGTTGCGTCTCCCATCAAATGACCAATTAAGATTTGCTTTTGTTTATCGGATATATCGTTCTGAGAACATGGACTTTGAGCCCAATGCTTTGCGATATTTGTGTAGTGAGTATTACAAGACTCACATTCCACTATTCCATCTATTTCAGATGGACTAATACCAGCTTCTATTTGTGCTTCTGCAATTGAACCATAGTTGTATGTGTATGTTTTAACTGAAGGCGCTTTTTTACTTGATCCTATCAAGTCACGATTTACATCTCCATGTTTTTCATGTATATGCCTTATAATTTTCAGTTTTTCTTCTCCGCTCCATCTGTTACCCGTGTTGGATGGGCTATTGGTCTGTTCTGAAGTTTTAAACTCATCAAGACCCATCTATATCACCCTCGACCACATTTGCTTTATCATCTAGATGTTTGAAGAACTCTACCCAATTACGGGCTCCACTATCGCTCTTTTGACGCTTCCACTTCCAGTACTGGTCTTCTGGCACATTCTTGAGTACAATGTCTTTTGCCATTATTATGTTATAGTGTTACGGTTTAACAGTATTTAAATGTGACGGTATACCAGTCTACACACTACTACTGTAGTCAGTTCCTCAGTCTACTGTGTTTGATTTTTTCTACGGCTTTGTGGATCTCATGTTCTTCTCTGTCGTCGTATATTACTAGGTCGAATCCAGAGCTGAAGCCAGATTCAGGGCTACCAACTACTGTTACGATCTTGAACTCATTGTCTATTTGTTCGATTACTTCGTCGCTCTCTGTACTGAAATTGTATGTATTCATTTTCTTTTTAGTAGTACCAAGGATGTTCTCCTTTTTCTTCAGTTTTGCTCTTCACTCTCCTTCCGTCTTTGTTCCACTTAATACTTCCGAAATATACGTATTTAGGTCTTACTCCATAATTATAACAATCAGCACACAACCACATTACTTCTCCTTGCTGGCCAGATGTGCCTACACCAGGTTGGTTAAATTTTTGGTTTACTGGAGTTTGATCTTCAACCTTTAACATTGCCGCAGCTTCACTTGGAGCCTTTTGTGTACAACAAGTACACTCTATATCAGGCTCAAAGAACGTTTTCCAGTCAAGTGCTTTAGGTGTTTGTTGTTTCAGGTGGCTTCTGTATTCCTGTACTGTACTCCATTGAGGCTTTTGCGCTGTTTCAACTATATTCCCTCTTGGCATTGTATTATGCTTGCTTTGTATTTGTTTTAACTTCAGTATGCTGTTTAGTTCGTGCTTTAGGTTTTCCTACGTGATTCACGCGATCACACTCCGAAGATTTACCCCACATTTTTGCCGGTTTACTTATAAAGGGTAGCCGGTTTAGCGGTAACGTTTTCCGGTTAGATGGCTGCTTTTGGGAAGCACTGTTTTTTATACCGTGACGTATGGGGCTCAAACGCCCATCAACACGTCTGTCATATCTGAGATTGCTTTTACCAATCATCAGCCCATCCATCATCTTTTACTCCAAGATCTATATCGTCTGATCTTGACTTCACTTGCCGGTCTATGTGTGGGAGCCAGTCTGCATTCTCGTTGAACCACTCTCTGTATTCATCTGGCATGGATGTATCCTCAATATCTTCTTCCCACTCGGGATCATCTATTTCTAAACCTTTCTCGTATCTTTTGAGTGCTTCAGCCGGATTATCGCCTCTAACAATCGCTTTCCACTGTACTACCTCTGGGACAAACTTCTGGACTACGTGGGTTCTGATCCCTTCGTAATCCTTATCCCAATCAGCTACTGGCAGATACCATGCTGAAGCATCGTTGAAGAATACTGCTACCACTTTATTGAGCCTGTCTCGCTCTTCAGGGAACCAGTATTCTACAACCTTGTTTGTCAACCTGTCGTTATCTATTATTTCTATGTCTGATGCTATCTTGAAGTCTACGTCGTACAATGGAGGCTCGTGAGGTGTATCATCACTTACAAACGGCTCCTTGTCATAAGACGAGCACGCAGACTTGTTTATGTCATGCTCAGACAGCCAGCTAAACGAATCAGTAGATCTGGACTGTGAAGAGTCCGTTTGGTCGGCCTCCATTACTTTGCTCATTCTATTGTTCTTATTTTTACTCTGCTTATTTGCGTATCTCTTATACCCACGCCCGACATTATTTCTTCTTGGAGTCGTTTCTTTCTGTCTCTGGGTATGGTGTCCCAGTAACCTTTAGTCTTGTATAAGGTTATATGCGGGCTATTTGGGTAGTTAATACTTGTTTTAGCATGTCTATCCAGTTGATCTATCATGTGTTCTAACTCATCATGGAAGCCATGCTCTATGTCTAGCTGTACTACATACGGCTTATGTATATTCTCGTATACTGAAATTCTGTTTACTTGTATTTTTCTATTTCTGAATCTGTGGTTGTCTATTATATTCCTAACTCTGTCCATCCTGCCGTCCTTCACCGTGAAGCCCGGCACTAAAGTCATATGGGGTTTCTTTTTCTTGTAGAACTCTTCTGCTCCTGTAACCACCCAGAGGTAGTCTCTTAGTTGCTTGAGCTGTAGTTCGTTAGTTAATCTCCCCGAGACATATACTCGGTCCATTTACTAATACCTTGTACACATCTTACGTTTTCAGGGTTCATAAGTGATTCGGTGTACTCTACCGATCTGAGAAGCTGAATGAGCCGTTTGTGCTGTCTTTTACAGTGTTACCATCGAAGTACTCAGCTGCGTTTTCGATAGTGCGCTCTCTGTAATGTTGTCCCTCTTCACCCCACTTGCTCATCCCACTAGCCCACATTATGTCTGCTATGACTGATTTATCAAACTCGTGTTTCAGGAGCTTTAGCACAAACGCATACTCAAGTTCTGATCTTGAGTCATATCCATCAGCATCACCGTTCCAGTATTGTCTAAATGCGTTGTCCGTCTTAATCAGATGGTTTACTCTCGCCCACGTATCATCGCTTAACTCTGATGGAGTAGTGTCAACAGACTCCATATCAACACCAGTACAACCATTAGACGTGCTTTCTCCGCTTTGTGTGTCCAACTCGTCTCTGATTTCATCTGGTGTTTTGTCAATATCAGACTGAGTTATTACCCCTGCGTTTTCTCGGTTAGGTTGGTGGATAATACCACACAGTCTCCCAGTTTGGGACTTAATACCTCGTGTACCCGGTACTTTCATAACCCGAGCAGGGTCACTAACATCGTCTTGATCGAAGTTAATATGCTCAGGAGCTTGTGATTCTATTATGGTTGTGTACTTGCTATTCATCGCCTTTTGAGTCAAGTACTTACCAAGCAGATGTTGCTTGTTGTATAGCATGTCTTCACTACACTCAAAGTCCACATTGAAGTGTAGATGTATGCCATTCTCAGACATTACTACAAGGGGCCACACTCCATATTGCTCGTTCATGTACTTTACTTCAGCAAGCGCATACTGATAAGCCCACCATACCTCTTCTTTAGTGGACCCACCGTATGACTGCTTAGCAAGCTCAATGTCAAAGGACAGCTTTTTAATGGTGTCTATGTGTTCTGCTGCCCCACGCCCCGTCCGTGGAGTTTCACTTAGTGTATTAACACCTGCGTACACATGGTATCTCCACAGATCTGAATGTGTTTCACAGAACTCTCGGAACTCGTTGAAGGTTCTAGCGTGTACCCACTTTTGCTCTCCTGTATTCGCGTTAGCCTTTTTCTTATTTGGCACAGGGAAAGCACAAGTCTGTACAAAGCCATTTTGGTCGCTATACATCCAGCGATAGAACCGTTCGATAGCATCTTTTGAGTATGACGGAGCTGACTCCGACTTACTCATTTGCTGTATGAATGTTTGTTTATCAAGCGGGTCTATCATTGTCACGTAGGTCTCACCCTCCCTTCTCCGTTCATGGCTTGTACTGGAGTACTTTCTGATTCTATCTTCTCCATTTCGCTCAATATGGCTAAAGCTTGTTTGAGTTCTTTTTTACTTTTGTATGTTTCTACCATTAATTCCTGTAACTCTGCGTATCCTCCATTATTATCTGCTATTTGGGATACGACCCGCTCTATCTCACGCAGATCGTTGTCTGCGTTTGTAGTTGAGTAGTCCTCAATAAACTTTAGTGTATGTTTGAACGACTTCATACACATAGACATTGCTTTATCTACGTGTTCTTGAGTTATGCGTCTAGAAACATACACGTCATGCTTATCATCGTAGCTCACAGCAGCGAAGCAAGCGGCTAGACGGTAAACCTTGTTCATCATACGGGTTTTGAACGGTCTAGCCTTACGTCTAACGTCAATTGTATAGCCATCTAGTATTTTATTCATCTTTGGACTAGGGTTAAGCGACACACCTTCCTCAAGATAGAAATACTCAAGATGGTTTTTAGCTGCTGCGTAGCTACTCTGACCCATACGGTACTGTTTTCCATGCTCCCACACGGACTCCTCGATGTACTTTAGTGTGTTTGCTAGTTTTTGTATGTCCTTATCAAGTTGCTTTGAAACTCGTTCATGTGAGTTAGGACTTCTCGGGATTTCGTTGTCCCGCATACGGTTTATCTCATCGTAGAAGTCTTCGCTCATAACTCGATAGAAGAACAGCGTCCGTGGGAGAAAGCCTTGCCGTATGAGTTCTAATTGCCCACTAGGTTCTGGGTCATATGTAGTACAGAATATGGACGTGTTAGACTCATATTCAAGCTTCCCACCAGATAACGTTTTGGCCACTCTACCAGATGGGTCCATTGCCATGTTAAGCACTTCTAGTATATCCGATGAATGTGTTTGCTCGGCAGACTTTAGCAATGTTTGGGCTTCAGTCCAGCCCATAAACCCACTACCTGATAGCTCGCCTTCACGCTGTTCTCCATTTTGTCTAACTGTTCCCATTATGCCTGCTGTGCTAGCTGTACCTTCTTGTTCAAATGGTATATCAGCTTCCCTAGCTACTTTTTCAATCATACTGAACACACTACCCTTGCCTGTGCCAGATGATTGAATGATAAATGGGTGAACTCTACAGCCAATCGGTTGTTTGTCTATCCGTAGATACACGTCTCTCAAGGCTTGGCCTACGAGAGACAATGCTCCCGATATATGTAGAGGGTCGTTGTTATACGACATATCCCTAGCATGACTCATGTATGTGGAGAAGAATTCATCTCCCCACAAACAATCATCTTTGCTTACCATTTATCCGGCTTGCTCTAGGTCTTCATTTTGGGGATCTGGTGTACTATATGCTTCATACGAGCTTAGGGTTCTCTGCATTGAAGTACCCGACTTGGTAGATATAAACAGCATACGGTGCGATTGTCTTTGCGAGTGGATCTGGCTTTTGGTTTTTTGAGTCATTATTTTGGCATTGGATTATTCAACAATCTGTTCAAGTTCGTCTACGCTTTCAGGTTCCATTTGCTCTATTTGCTCCTCCACAAGTTGTTTCATATCTTTGTCGTCTGCTATTGATATGAGCTTGAGTTTCTTGTGATACTTTTCGTCAATATACACCTGTTTTCCAGACATTCTTGTATTGTGGTCTCAACCCGAGTACTATTACTGGGTTTATGATAATAATAGGGACGGGTGTATATAAAACCCCCGATATACGGCAGTCTGAGCCGCTTTACCGCAAGAATAGAGCCGCCCGAACCTCAACAATTATTTGTACCGTACTTTAGTCTTCTATCGTGAAGTCGTCCTCAGTCTTTATATCTAGGTCGTCCCTATCCACATCCTCTCCCAGATCCGTCACTTCAGACTCTACCTCTTCCACATCTGTAGATGGGTCTATTCCATCTAACACTTGTTGTAGCTCTCTTTCTAATTCTTCTTGAGTTTTACCTTGTACTTCAGTGGCTTCTAGTACCCCTACACAGTATTTACGGGCTCTTTCAACTGATGCTTCAACAAGTGGATCTGGCATATCCTCAAACTTCAATACCCCTAAACTACTAGCGTCTAGCCCTAACTCACTCAATATGCTAGCGGTCCCAAAACGCTGTCCGGCTCTGCTCATCACACACTCATCTACTCTGGCTTCATCGGCAGAAAATAACCTACCATCTTGGTGGAACCATTCTATATTTCTGAATGGTCTGGGGCTTCCCATGATGCCTCTACTGACTAAGTAAAAGCTCTTTTCATCTGGATCATACACAATCTTTTCTTTTGTGAACGGGCGTATCATGCTAAGCCATCTGTAAACCTAGCATAAAAACCCATTGAATATCTTGGCACTATGAATGGCTGCTGTTATTATGCCAAGGTTCAATCTTGTACTATTTCCTACTAAACGGCTTTATTTTTATTGTAGTGTTAATGTGTTATCAGTCGTCTCCTAGTTTATTAGATATTGAGATGGCTTTCTTTTCGCCAATAGTACCAAAGAGCTTTATTAACCCTTCTTTACTCACATGGCCTCCTTCAATAAGCTTAGCTACGCTTTCTGCCCACTCCTCATGCGTATCTTTGTTCCCAGCTGATTTTCCTGCTTCATATGCTTGCTTCCACACAAACTCAGTAGAAGGGTTTTCTGACAAGACTTCCAAGTCCTTGTGAAAGCGGTTCATCGTAGTACCAAGTTCGCGGTACACGATTCTAGCGGTTCGCCCCCCTTGTTCATAGCCAACAACTACACCTTTCGTATTAGTCTCTTTGATTTTCACTAGCGCACCGATTGGGGTCTTATCAACCATTATTATCACTTTATCTGATTTAACTGCTATTATACCAAGATATAGTTTCACAGTCATCCGTGGTACACTTATATTGTACGTGTATCATATGCTCTCCAACTTTCTCACAACAGGGGCAGACATTATCTGGTCTTTCGTCCTGATCGTCTGGATCTGACTTAAAATCCTTTAGCCCCATGTATTGTGCTTACGACTTGAACGACATTAGCCCACCGCTCGGTTCGTCATCTTCGTCATCTGTATTTCTTGCTTTATCAGTATCTGGAATACCAGTAATATCTTTGTTGTTTTGAGTACTGGGCTTGTCAGGTGCTTGATTCATTGCTACCTGTCTAAACTGTGGAAACCAATCAGACTCTCGGAAGTCTAGTTGGTCTACTTTCACCATAGCCTCGTATGAAGTGGCAACATAGTTGCACTCCATACAAGCACATATGACGTTAAGCGCATCGTCTTCATTGGCTTCGGCTATTCGTAGGTATTCCACAGAATGTAGCCTGATAGTGGCTGGGATGCTTACTTCTTCTGTGTCAACGCTGTTTGCTACGTGGATACAATTATTATTTGAAGGGCTGTTGCTAGACCTTTTAGATCTAGAACGTGGGCCTTCTGTTTTGAATGATTCTAGTCCCATTTCGGGCTCAAGTCGCTGTCATGGTTGTCTGGCGCTATTACTTCTCCACAGTTCATACATTGTGAAAGACTGTACACTTGGTACTGAATATTTGGATTCATACAGCAAGAGCCAGTTGGAAGCTCTAACTGCTTTGTATCGTCTTCTGTCATGCTCTACACCGATTAACCTCCATCAGATGTATTATTTGTGTTTGTATCGGTAGTATTTGTCGCTTGTTCTTGTGATTCTAGGACTACTCCCGTATCGTTTTCACTTGAATCGGTTATGTTAGTTGTCTGGTCATCGAGCTGCTGCTGGACTCTGAATGTCGGAGTAATGGAGACGGTAAAGCCTCCGTCGCCCGATATGCCAGTGTAGTCGAAATACACGCTCATTGAGAGTGTTCTTGTGGCCTCTTCAAACGCAGGTAACTCTGGAGTGCCGGGTTGAGTCGAGACTAGAGTAAGTGGAAGTGAGCTGTTAAGCTCTTGGAGCGTGCTTGGAGCATCTGAATGAATCTGCCCTTCATAACTCACATCCTCCAAGATTGTATGCTCTATGATCTCACTTTTGCTTGCCCCACCTGCGTCACTAACACTTACTTCTAGACTCGTGAGTTTGAGGTTGGTGGCGTTCAGAGTCCCAGTATTAAGGATCTCCCACGACACTTCGTGTGTGACTGGTTCTCCTTGATTATCAGAGTAGCTTTCAGCAGGCTCGAACGTATCACTAGGAGTCTGGATTTCCAGACCTATTGATCCTGCTGTAAAGTCTATACCCGATACTTGCGTATCAGATAGTGCAGCGTATGTCCCTACACTACCTAATGCGCCAGCCCCTCCCACACCAGCTATTCCTATCAATACCTTTCTTCTCGAAAGGCCTGAATTCTTGTCTGTCATTTGCTATCTGACGGCTCATCCGTCAAGCCCAGCAGGGGAGTCGAACCCCTGGAGCACCGATCTGGGTGTTACTCTTCTTCCTCGTTTTGGCTAGCCAGATACAACTGCCACATCCCATCCATCAGCAGGAGTGTAAACGGGAGGACAACTAACGCCATCCACCCAACAGTTGAATCTGCCATGTTAACTATGTACCCTAGTACTGGTATATGGAATAGTACAATCCCAACTACCTCTGCTCTTACCACTGGCTCAGGGTCTCTCACGTCGTTGTTATCCCCTTTTGTGATGAAGCGTACACTGTCTGTTATCTCCCCAGTTTTCTTCTCCACCACTCTGTGTGTAGTCGTCTGTCTAATGTCTCTAGCCTGGCTAAAGGTTATCACGTCACCTTCCTCTATCCGCTCGTCAACCTGACTAGTTGGAACATTATCGACGAACACTACTGAGCCGGTTGGGATTGCTGGTTCCATACTACCTGATAGCACTATGAACGAGTGGTCTGCTCCTACTATCCACGGGAACGCATGGACCACAAATAGTGCCAGTATACATAGGAGTACTGTGAACCCGAGGACTTTGATTACTCCTCGGACATTCACACTTGCTTATCCGCTGTCGTTGTTCTGCGGACTGTACGTGTTCACGAGCGTCGGGCCAGAGGCTGCTCTCTCCTGGCTGAAGGTGAAGCCGACCTCGACTGTCATCTCGTCACCCATGATCTCGTTACCCGTATCGAAGGGCATGTGCCAGTCGTAGCCGAAGTTAAGTGTCCCAGCCAGTTGGGAGCGCACTAGCTGGCTGAGTGTTGTCCGTAGTGTCTCCACTTTCAGCAAGCTGGCCAGCGAGCATGATGCAGCCCGGATCAACGGAGGTGTCGGCCGGAGCGTTGATCGTCTGGAAGTTAGACGTTTGGTTGGCGTTGTACGTCTGAGTGCTCTGGAAGGCCCGACCGACTACGTTAGCCAGAGTACGAGGCGCGAGGTACTCACTATCAATCCCAGCGGGCTGAGTGGAGAATGGAGTCCCTTCGGAGTTAGACCAGAACCCAGATGGAGCCGAGACGCCAGTAGCAGTAGTCTGCGTAGCAGGCGTGGAGCCGTCGTCGAAGAACTGGCTATCTGCGTTGTTGTCGTAGAACGGGATCAGGTAGATGTTCTCTGCCAACTCGCCATCCGTGTTGGTCTGAGACTGGTACTCGCCCTCTGACTCTGGGCCAGCGTTGGCTGCCGTCACTTCGGAGTCTGCCTCCACTTCAGGCTCGTAGTTCTTGGCATCAACATCTTCCGCGACGTTGAGACACGCTCCCACGAACGCTGGATTGTTCGTCACTTCGAGCGTGAAGTTGATCGTACCGTAATCTCCCGGCTTCACGTCGATAAAGTTGACGGTTGCTCCTGCGCCCTCCCCATCCAGAGTGACCAGACTGGTGTCTCCAGTAAGGTCGTCTCCGTTGTATGTGAGGTTGGTGGAGATTGTACCGTCAATTGCTCCTGCCGTGAACGTAGCAGATTGACCTTCGGTGTCAGTTAGTTGTGCGACTGTTCCTAGCCCCCCGATACCGGCAGCGGCTCCAATGGAGCCAATGCCAGCGAGAGCTTGCCGCCGTGACAGGTTTGAGAGCCTGCTAGAGCTGTCTTCGCTCATTATCTTTATGCGGTAGTCCGCTAGCCTTCCCCGTATAGGGAAGCTCCGCCGAAGAATCGAACTCCGGCCATACCAATCAGAGCTGCTTCAACAGCCATCACACTTCGTATTCTCTAAGTCTTATCATTTCCCCATCTACACTATCTTTAACAGCTCTTAGGAGCTTTTTAAGCACATATGACTCACTTCTATCATTGTGCTCGGCTACCTTTTCTATCCATGTTGCTAATTCATCATCCACATACACACTCTTTTGCTTTTTCACATCTTCCTTTTCTATATGTTCAAATTCATCAGATATTTCTTGAAGCGCTTGAACCCTAGTTTGGTCAACGTCTCCAATCTCTATGATCTTGACACAGTCTTCTTTGACGGCTGCCACATCTACTCGAATCGAGTTGCCGTCAAGCTCTACAACATCGACTAGTGCATTGATGAAGTCAGTAGGTATTACTGCTTCTACCATCACGTCCCAGCCGTCTCTAGTCAGTGACTTTCCAGCGCTCAGCTTTAGATCAAAATGCTGTTCGCCTTCATAGCCTACCCTAAACTCATCTTCGTTAAAGATGAAGTCGTAATAGGTATTGACCTCGTTATGCTTTTTGAGCGTGCGCCCGATGCCGAGGCTAGTCTCTTCAATCATTGGAGTCGTCATCTCCGTCCAATTCTTCTTCTATTGCCTCACATCCTCGACGGATTGCTTCAGATGCTAGGCCCGATTTAGTCCCATTATACTTATCAGCTAAGTCATCAAGCACTTGTGCCGCTCCGTCATCTATTCTAATCCTTTTCATGTATTTAAGTCCACTCCTTGGCCCCTATATTGGCGATATTCGGGAGTTTTCCCATATATACCCCATGTATTGGACGGGTAATAAATGTAACGAAAAAGCAAACCTAACAGCCACTGGATACTCCATGCTTGTAGTATCCTAGTATATTGTCGGTACATTTATGAACCTTGTATGCGTACCTGCTAGCGTAGCATGGAAATACAAGATCTGAAAACACAGCTAGAAAACGAGCTGTTAGATCAAGAGGATGTAACAGCCGTAGGCATCGGACATGATGAAGATGGCAACGAAGTAGTTGTGATAAACGTAGATTATGGCAAGACTAACAGTGTTGCTATTCCTAGTAACATCGACAGTTCAAATGTCGAGATTAGGGAGACTGGTAAGTTCCACGCAGAGGTAGTCCGTGGGCAGCAACCACAGGAGATTGATAGAAAGGCTAAACACAGGCCAGTACCTATGGGTGTATCTGTAGGACACTTTAACATTACTGCTGGTACTTCTGGCTTCATCGTGACTGATGGGAACTCTGAGTACGTCTGCAGCAATAACCACGTATATGCTGACATAAATAATGCTTCTGAAGGAGACAGTATCGTACA
>KB659968.1_pt183 | contig 11465 bp, 13 predicted proteins | sample 558768 | NCBI scaffold set KB644980.1 | reverse complement strand
ATCGCTGTCCCATCGTCAGCGAAATAAAGGCCCTCGTCGGTCGTTCCAACCCGAACAGTAACCCCCGGCCCATGCTCGATGGTATCACCAGGCTGCGTCCGGTTGTCTGTCGAGTTGTGTTCGACAGCGTCTCGAAGTATGTTTTTGAATAGTTCCAACAACTGTTGGGTGTCCGCGCTGATCGTCGCCTCATCCTCGACAGTCAGCGACGCCTCGGCCGTTGAGACCACTGCCTACGCCTGATGACGTGGCTGGCAAGCTCAACCGGGCGGCGATCCGGGCGTTGGCTGCCTCTGGCCATCGCAAGGATATCCTCGATAAGCGTCTCCGCGCGGGTAAGTGATTAAATTGCTAGCAAAAAACTTGTATTTAAACAGCATTTACTTTATATATAGATACGAATTAAATAAATATACTTGTGTTTTCTCAGTGCTCAACCCCGATGATTTGTTTGTGTAGGTAGCATTGAATCTGACATGCCTTCGTATGTAGGTATTGAATTAATAAGCTGTTGAGCCACTAATCAAACTGTCGTTCGAAACGATCGGCAGCCGGGCACAGTTGCGGACAGACACACAACACCAACACAGGCACAATGGGTATCACCACACAGCAGGCCGGTATCGACCGACTTGCGACACCGGCAACGCTCCTGTTGATCGACGACGACGAGCAGTGGCTCACGCTGACGCGTCAGTTGCTCTCAAAAACGGCGGAGTTCGATGTTGTGACCGCAACAAGCCTTTCAACCGGTCGCCAGCAGTTCACGGCGACGGCGTTTGACTGTGTCGTCTGTGATTATCGGCTGGGTGATGGGACAGGACTCGAACTCCTCTCGGAGGTTCGGGACTCCCACCCGGAGCTTCCGTTCGTGCTCGTGACGAGCCGTGGCGACGAGTCGGTTGCCGCCAAGGCGATCAGCCAGGGGATAACCGATTACATCCCCAAGGAGCTGATCCGTGAGGATTTCGACGACCCCGAGGAGTCGGCTCTCGGCACCACGCTCAGAAGGGTGATCCGATCGTACCGCAGCCAGCGCGCGCTTCAACAGGAGCGGGAGCTCAAGACCACGGCGGTGGATCTGTTGACATCGATGTCGAACCAGCAGGCACTCTACCGCCGGTTTTGCGCGCTGTTGGCCGACAACCACGGCTACGATGGCGTCTGGATCGGCACCGTCGGTGCGGGTGGTCGGGTTATCCCGCGGGCGATCAGCGGCTGTGAGACGTACGTCCAGGCGTTGGATCGTGCCGACGACCGGTTTGATCCGGCGATCCGTGCGCTGGAGACCGAAGCCGTCGCCATCAGCGCGGCCGGTGACAAAGCTGAGCCGTGGGGCAGCGAGTGGGCGGCAGCGACAACCGGCTTCGACTTCGACACCGGGATCGGTGTCCCCATCGGCGATGACCGCGTGCAGTTTGGCGTTCTCGGTGTCTACAGCTCCGAGACGGCGATCGACACCGAACGAGTTGATCTCCTTCGGGAGTTCGCACAGCTGATCAGCTACACCATCCGCACCGACGAGTGGACAGATTCCTTGCGCACCGAAGAGCCGGTGACAGTGGAGATCGAGATCGACGCATCGAACGAGCCGCTGCTCGCGCTTGCCGACTCTCTCCCCGCTGAGACCGATATCACGATCCACTCTGTCGCCGAACACAAAGCCGACAAGCTGCTGTACTCGGTCGAGATCGCCGGGGTAAAACCCGAAACCTGCCGGGAGCACGTCATCGCCAGCGAGTATATTGAGCTGCACGAGTCCACCGAGACGGCTACCGGCCACGAGTGTCGGTTTCTCGTCACCCCGCCGACGCCGGAAAGCATCGCCCGCGAGTACGGCGTACAGTTCGAGACGCTCACTGTCGACGACGGGCTCCGGACGATCACCGGCTATCTCTCGACGGCCAGTGCCGTGCCGAACCTGCTTGCCGATCTTCGATCGACATTCGAACACACAACACTACTCAGCGTGACTTCAGCTATGACAGCACCCCGGGCAACACCCACGACGACCGCACAGCTACTTGAACCACTCACCACCCGCCAGCGGGAGATCCTCTCGCAGGCCTACTACGACGGCTACTTCGAGGAGCCACGGGAGATAAACGCGACAGAGTTGGCCGACCGGCTCGGCATCGCTCGCGCGACACTCACCCAACATCTTCGAACTGCCCAACGGAAGCTGTTTGAATCAATCGTCGGTCAGGAGGGTCGACAATGAGCGCGACGGTCAAACATCTCTCGGCGTTCCAACGCGACATCCTGTATGTCGTATCGGATCTTGAGACGCCATACGGCCTTGGGATCAAATCCGCCTTGGAGGAGTATTACGGCGAGGATGTCAACACCGGCCGTGTGTATCAGAACCTCAGCACGCTCGTTGACGATGGCTACCTCGAAAAATCATCGATCGACAAGCGAACGAACTCCTACACGCTAACGGAGAAAGCGATGCAGGGGATCGAACACCGCCACCACTGGCAGGAGGCACGAGCCGACCGTGCCATCGCCGACTAACGAGCGATCATCGCGTTAGTCTTGCTGGCGACGACTCGATTTTGTTTACACCACACACCGTTCAGCCGTCATCAATATCGGCGCCCTCGTAGCCGGCTGCGGCGGCCCACTTTGCTGCGGACGGAACAGCCTGTGACTCAGTGGTCGACCGCGCCTCGCGATCAAGCAGTGTTTCGATAACAGCTACCGCCGCGGTGAGTTCCTTGCTCTTTGGGGCGTCGTAGACACCGTTGTTTACGCGACGGACAAACTGTTCGAGATGCTCCTGTTGGACATCCGCGGGGAGCGCGACGCGGTCGGTCGGCCGATCAGGTGGCTGGGTGGTCATAAGAGGTAGCGTGGCTGTGATTGAACAATGGTACCGTTGCTCATACATACTAAGTGGCTAAGAATGTAAAATATTTTTGATAAATTTCATCTGCATAGAACGTACGTATAGCTATAATCTCACTTTTACTAATAGTTACCAACGGGTTGTGTAGCGTTTTGCCAACACCAGCGTGGGAGACACAACACGCCGGGTTAGTTGGGTGTGTCAGCTTCCAACTCGTCGAGGATCGGCCGAAACTTGAGTTCGACCTCGTCCCACTCGGCGTCGGGGTCGCTGTCGCCAACGATGCCGACACCCGCAAACAGCGTCGCCTGCTGGCGAGTCGCCACCGCCGAACGCAACCCCACCGCAAAGGTGCCGTTGCCGGCGGCGTCGATCCAGCCGACCGGGGCGGCATACCACCCCCGATCGAAGGGTTCGGTCTCCCGGATCGTCTCAAGAGCCCGATCCGGCGGCAGCCCGCCGACAGCGGGGGTCGGGTGTAACGCCTCAACAATATCGAGGACGTGGGTGTCGTCGGCCAACTCGGCGGTGATCGGGGTGGAGAGATGTTGGACGGTCGCCAGTCGTTTGACCGTTCGCTCGCCGACCGACACCGATGCCGCAAACGGGGCCAACTGCTCACGGATCGTCTCGGCGACCAGCTTGTGTTCGTGGACGTTTTTGTCGTCATCACGCAGCTCCGCGGCCAGCCACTCATCCTCGGCGGGGGTCTCCCCGCGGCCGGTTGTCCCCGCTAACGCGCCGGTTTCGACGGTTCGGCCGCGCAACGACACCAGTCGCTCGGGGGTCGCACCGGCGAACGCCGCCGGTGGGGTACTGTCGGGTTCGATGAGAAACCGTGTACAGTCGGGATACTTGTCGCTCAGTCGAGCGAGCAGCGCGGAAATCGCAATCTCTTCGCCGAGGTCAACCTCAAGCGCTTGGGCGAGAACAACCTTCCGCAGTGTGCCGGCGTCGATGCGTTCGACCGTACTGCGGACGGCCTGCCGCCAGCGGATTGGGGTTGTCGTCCGCTGACGGTCGGTGATCCCCGGCCGCGGCTGGACCGAATCTGCGTCCTCGTACGATAGCAGTCGGTCGCGCTCGGCGGCCAGCTTTTTTTCGACGGCTTCCGGTGTTGCCGATGGCCCGACAGCGTTGACCGTCAGCCAGGGGCTGTCCTCGGTGTGAGTTACCTGTACGCGCGGGAAGACAAATCGCGCGTCGGGGAAGTCGACCCACGGTGAGGGGTGGCCGTCGGCATCGGCGTCAATCGCATCCGTTCCGGTGTTGTCGCCGACTTTTGCTTCATCGCTATCCGCTGCCGTATTGGCTGGCTCATCGGCGTGGAAGGCAAACCCGCCGAACAGCCGCGGGCAGGCGGCCTCGGTGCCGGCGTGGACATCACCGGTATCAAACAACCGCTCAGCGGCCGTCCGGATTTGATTGAAGCGACCCGCTCCGTCGGCGGTCAGCGTTGCCGCCGCACCGCCGGCGACCACCCGCGCCTCGTCGGCCGCATCCCAGACCGTCCGCGGCCTTTCCATCGCATCCACCAGGGCTCGGAACGGCGGCACGGGGCCCGCAAGCGGCACCGACCGACTCACCAGCCGCGGGCGGTCGGTGGTGTGCGGCGGTTCCATGCCTCTATAGATGGTCGCGTCGCCCTTGAGGGTGACTATCTCACCGGCTTCCAGCCGGCGATGACCCCGGCGGCCAGGTGGTTCACTTACCGGGCAATCGCCGGCGGCAGTTTTAAATAGGCACCCCCGCAACCACCGGGTGTTCAAATGCCGAAAGTCGAGATCAACATCCCGGAACACCTCGAAATGCAGATCACCCAGCTGATCGACGAAGGAGAGTTTATCAACCGTGAGGAAGCCATCGAAAACCTCCTGTCAACAGGGCTGAAAGCCTACAAGACCAGCGGCCCGATGGATGACGACGCTGATCTTGAGGATGACGGCATGATGGGCGATGACGGAATGATGGGCCACGACGACGAGTACGTCTTCTAACCCCGCCGGCTGACGCTGTGGTGGTCAGCTTCCGGTTCGATACCTATCGTATCGCCAGTCATAGCCTTTTGATCCCAACAACGCTTAAATCCGAACCGTCCATAGACCGAGTATGCACAAAGACGAGTTGCTTGAGCTACACGAACAGATGGTGTTGATCATGGAGTATTTTCGCTCTCAGGAGTCGGTCGACGCCACCCTGTTTGACCCCTACGACGAGCTTGATGTCGAGCCGGATCACGTCCACAAATCAAAAAGCGAGCACAAGCATGCAGTTTTCGTCCTCGGTAACGCCCTCGCCACGGCGATGAGCGAAGATGAGTTCTCCAACGCCGGCCGTGTCGGCAAACGGATGAAGGAGCTTGCCGACGACGCCGAGGGCAAGATCTGATCGCGGCCGACAGATACACACAAGTACCGACCGGCGGTAGCGTTGACTATCATGTCTTTGTTAGCGTCGCTTTTGATCGCTGAGGCGGCCACACTGCTTGATGGCAGCCTCATAAACCGCCTGATGTTGGTGGTTGCGGTCGCTCTTGCGGTCGGCGGGCTCGCCGCAATGGGGCAGCCGCGGGTGTGGTACCGCCGGCTCACCGACCGCCTACTGTATGGGGTGCCATGGGGGACACTGCTGGTAATGCTCCTGTTGGTGGCGGTGTACGGTGGTCTCCAAGATGGGTTCGGCGCAAGCGAGCCGATCGTTCTCCCATTTCGCGCTTGGAGCTATCTTGATCCGGCTGGGATGATAGTGGCCGGGGTCGCCCACTCAAACACCAGCCATCTGCTCGGCAATCTGCTTGGGTTGCTGTTGTTTGGCTCGCTGGTAGAGTTTCTTTGGGGCCATCACACCCAACGCCGAACCGCAACCCGCATAGAGCGGGCGTGGACACACCCTGTCGTCCGCGCCGTGGTTGTCGTTCCGACTGTAGCGGTCACGGCGTCGATTATCGGCTCGCTTGTCGCGCTCGGCCCGGTCATCGGGTTTTCGATTGTCGTGTTTGCGCTCGCCGGGTTCGCCCTTGTGCAGCGACCGATTCTAACTGTTGTGGTAAGCGTCAGCCAAGGGGTCGCTCGTCGGCTGTTTGCTGCGTTCCAAGCCCCGGAGCAGATCGCTACCAGCGGGACGACATACTCGACGCCCTGGTTTGCGTCGATCGCCATCCAAGGCCACGCTGTCGGGCTGCTTGGTGGCGTCATTGCGGGGCTTGCGTACCAACGGCTGACGGATCGCTCGCGACCCCCAGCGGGTCGGCTGTGGGCTGGGGTGTTGCTGTTTGGGATCGAGCGATCGCTGTGGGCGGTCTACTGGTATCGCGGCAACGACAGCTACGTGCTCTACCGGGCGATCGGTGTCGGGCTCGTGTTTCTGCTTGCGACGGTGGTTACCTACGCGGTTGTCGCCCGCAACCGGCCGATCGCGCCGCAGTATGCGGCTGCCGATCCCGACTCGTTTCTGGCCGATCTCACGACAATCTCGGGACGGCAGGTCGGGCTGTTGGTGGTGGTGGTCGTCGGTGCCGCCCTCGTTGCCCCCGCGATCGCCACCAACGCAACGACGGCTGCTGACGGCGACCTCCCGGGCGAACCGATCGAGATACAGGGGTATGAGCTGACCTACGGCGAGAACGTGACAAACGGCCAACTCAACGTCATCGACGTCGAGGGGGTCGGTGAGTCAACCCGGATCAACACCTCTGGGGTGATCGTTCGCAACACCGACCGCCACATCTGGTCGACGGCGGTCACCACAGCCGAGTTGTCCGCCGACGGCGACACCGCGATCCGCCTCGGCGGGCTTACCTGGCAGGAAACGGTGACCGCGAGCCGCACCGGTTGGCAGGCCGTTGGGGGTAGCACCACCTACCGGGTCACACTGACTCACGATAACCGGACACGACCGCTGTACAACACTGGCACGGTCAAAGCTGAACCGGTTATCGCTGGCCAGCAGGTCGCTCTCGATGCGACCGACGATGGGTTTCGGGTCGGTGTTGGCGATTCTCTCGGTGATCTACCACCGCCGAACGGATCGGTAGAGCTCGGTCGGCTTACTCTCCGCCGGCAAGGCAGCCGGCTTGTCGCCGTCAACAACCAAACGCAGACGGCGGTTCGGGTTGCAGATAAGGTGAACTAATAGCCCGTGTATCGCCAGCCTGCACTCCGCACCACACATCACCAGCATATTCTTTACACCCTACTCACCAGCACATACTTCATACCTCACACCTCAGCCCCGATATCGACGCCGGCAGCCGATCAGTTGTCCCACTCGATCCGGTAGACCTCGGTGTCGATCTCCCGGCGGTCGTCGTCGTGGTGATCGAACTGGTTGTCGATATCAAAGGCCGCGCTGAATGCATGGGTTACCTCGCCGCCGTTGTCAGCGGCAAAGGCTTCGATAAACTCCTCGCTGCCGGCGTTGTGCACCGAGTATGACACCGACGCGACCGACCCAACGGTTGTAAGAAAGCCGCGATCGGCACCCGTTTGTCCGTCTTGAGCACCAAAGGGAGGGTTCATCACCACCGTGACCGGTTCAGGGATCGACAGCGGGAGCCGGGTGGCGTCGGCTTGCAGCCAGTGGATCGGCGTTGTCGTGCCGACCCGGCGGCGGTTCTCAACGGCTGTCGAAAGCGGCCCGCCGTCAAGTTCGACGGCGACAACGCGGGCCGGCCCTCGAAGGGCCGCGCCGAGAGTGAGCATCCCGGTGCCGGTTCCGAGATCGAGGACGGTTCGGCCTTCGATGTCGTCGTGGAGGTCAGCCAGATGAACCACATGGGCGGCCAACGTCGGCGGTGTCGGGTACTGCTCAAGGGCGGCCTGTGGATCCTCAAAGCCGGCGACGACGGCAAGTTGGCCTTCGAGTTCGCGTTTGGTCGCCATCACGACCACCCCGCTGTCGTAGGGTGCCGGCTGAGGTTCGGCCGCCGGTATCGCCGCCCGGCGGTACTGTCGGTATGCATAGCTGATCATATTCGATACCACGTGAAAAGTCTACGCCGCGGTGATGACACGTCTACAGCGGCGGTAACAACATGGTCAGTAGGCGGCGACCCACTCGGAGTCGGTTCCACCAAGGACAGTATCACAGTTCGGACAGGTAATCAGACAGATGGTGCGGCCGCGATGGCGTTTCTCCTCGTCGAGAATCTCGGTCAGCCACGCGCCTGTTGGCTCTTCGCTGTGGTCGCACTCGGGGCAGACTGGCATAGATTCTATTTAGAAGGTATGATAATAATTCTGTCCGTAGCCCCAAATCTTCGATATATCGTTCAATATGGGTTAACAAATAAGAGCTACTACCCGAGTATGATATCGAAAACTTACAGTAGGTTCTGTCGGGCGGTGTTGAAGCGGATTGAGAGTTACTGCGGTGTCGTGGGCGTGGTGCTGAGTTGGTCGCGCTCGTGTGGTGCCCCAAACTCAAGCTCGGGGCCATGGGCGATAATGCCGTGTGGGGTTACGTCGGGGTGGGTTGTGTAGTAGTGTTCTTTGATATGGTCGATATCAACCGTCTCGGCGATACCGGGCTGTTGGTACATATCACGGAGATACGGCCAAAGGTTGTCGTACTGGTGGATATACTGCTTGTTACACATAAAGTGCGTATGGTAGACGTGATCAAACCGGATCAGCGTCGTAAACATACAGATGTCGGCCTCGGTAAGCTGGTCGCCGGCAAGGAACCGCTGGTCGGCCAACACCTCATTCCAGTGATCAAGGGCGTCGAACAGCGTCTCGACCGCCTCGTCGTAGGGGCCTTGGTTGGTCGCAAAGCCGGCCTTGTAGACGCCGTTGTTGATCGGCTCGTAGATGTCGGTAATGATCTCGTCGATCTCATCGCGGTGTGATTCGGGTGCGAGGTCGATATCCTGCTCGGCGATATCATCGAACCCGGTCGTCAGCATACGGATGATCTCCCGTGACTCGTTGTTGACGATGGTCTCCTCCTTTGTATCCCACAGCACGGGAACGGTCACCCGACAGGTCGCCTTGGGGTCGGCCGCAACATAGCGTTCGCGGAGATAGTCGCTGTCGTTGAGTTTGTCCGGCGTACAGCCCGGTTTTTCGGGCGTGAACTGCCAGCCATCATCCCCACGGTAGGGGTCGACCACGGAAACGCCGATAGCATCCTGTAGCCCCATCAGTGCGCGGACAAGCAGCGTCCGGTGGGCCCACGGGCAAGCATACGAGACATAGAGGTGGTAGCGGCCGGATTCGGCCGGAAATCGGTCGCTGGGCTCGGCGTCAACGTGATCCGGTACGTCGCTGCCGGCGATCCAATCACGGAACGGGGTCGTTTGTCGCTCGAAGGCCCCCTCCTCGTTTGTCGTCTGAAACGCGTCAGTTCGCCACTCGCCGTCAACAAGCATGTTCATGAGTAAGTGTATAAGGAGGGCAACGGGCAAAAGCGTTCGCGGAGGTTACGGTCGTGTTACCGCCACATAGTGGCCGTTCTGTCAGTCGGGGTGGGCAGTGTGCGACCGCAACCGATTTGTACCACCAGTAGATATCACCAAGTGGTATGTCCGAATCAACATTCAGCGGTTTCAGTGACGCAGGCGAGGCGGAGGTAACACGCGCAATAACCGAAGAGTTCAGCGACGAGTTCATGGATTTCACCGAAAGCGACGTGATCATCGTCGGCGGCGGCCCCTCCGGGCTGATGGCCGCAAAGGAGCTCGCCGAACAGGATGTGAAGGTCATGGTCGTCGAGAAAAACAACTATCTCGGCGGCGGCTTCTGGCTCGGCGGCTTCCTGATGAACACACTCACTGTCCGCGAGCCAGCCGACGAGGTGCTTGATGAGCTGGACGTGCCCCATCAGGAGAGCGAGGAGGTCGACGGTCTCCACACCGCAAAGGGGCCACACGCCTGTTCCTCGCTGATCAAGGCCGCCTGTGACGCGGGCGCAAAGATTCAGAACATGACCGAGTTTACGGACATCGTCGTCCGCGAGAATCATCGTGTTGCCGGCATCGTCATGAACTGGACGCCGGTTCACGCGCTGCCGCGAGAGCTCACCTGCGTTGACCCAATCGCCGTCGAGAGCGATCTCGTTATCGACGCCACCGGACACGAGGCCGTCGTTGTCTCGAAACTTGAGGAGCGCGGCGTTCTCGATGCCCCTGGTATCGAACACGCCAACGAGAACAACACCGGGATGGATCAGTCGGAGGACGGCGAGTACGGCGCGCCCGGCCACGACTCACCCGGTCACGACTCGATGTGGGTCACCGAAAGCGAGGATGTCGTCGTCGAGGAAACCGGCAAGATCCACGACGGCGTTATCTCGACTGGGCTTGCAACCGCGACGACGCACGGTCTCCCGCGAATGGGACCGACCTTCGGCGCGATGTTGCTGTCCGGCAAGCGTGCCGCCTCGGCCGCCCTTGACGAACTCGGCAAGGACGGCGCGGCAGTCGACTTCTCGACATCGCCGACGCCCGCCGACGACTGAGTGTCGTCGCTGCTGAGCGTCAGCGGATCGAGGCTCGCTAACACGCTCAAAACCAATTTTTTAGACGATATCTCGAACGACACCCGCGACCGTCGGTGCGTCCGGGCCGAGCAGGTAGCTGATCGGCTCGATCCCGAACCCGCCGGTCTGATACAGGATGAACGTCTCGGTCAGGTCGGTGTCGACAACGGCGTCGCCGATAGTTGCCGCCAGCTCCTCGCTGGCCTCAGAGTCGAAATCGGCGGTGCTGTAGCCGGCTGCCGCGAAATCCTCAATCAGGTCGGCTTCGTAAGCGATGTTGAGCCCGGCGCGTACCCCGGTAGCGTGGTCGCGGGCCGCCAACAACACCGAGGCGGCGTGTTCGCTGACACCAAACTCCGGTTCGGCCGGCACCGTGGCGCGGCCCTTAATGTCGAAGATGCGGCCGGGCACTCCGGCTACGTCGTCGACGGCTGTCGCCTCCGGCAGACACTCGACAAGGTTTGAGCCGACATTGGGGATCAGCGTTGCAAAGCCGCTCATGCTTGTCAGCGTGCGCAGCCCACGCCGCACCGAGGAGCGTACCTCCTCTGTCTGTCGAATGCGGCTGTTAGGGTCGTGAACCGAGAAATCCATATCTGTCTCCGCGAGTTCAGGCATCGCCTCCTCATGGATGTCAGCGAGGATATCGCCGTTTTCGAGTTGGCGGATCAACACCTCGATCTCGACAAGGGCCTGCACGCGGCTCATGTCGCCGGTCGCCAGCCCGTCGGCGACGCGCTCGACGAGTTCGACGACGCGGTCGTCGGCTGCGATCTGTTCGTTGTGAGCGACCTCGCCGTGAGCGTACTTCGAAACCGCCGACTGGCTAACCCCGAGGGCGTCAGCAACCTCTCGCTGCGTGAGCCCGCGGTCACGGAGGGATTCGGCTAACAGCGACCGGATCGTCGGCAGGAACTCCTCGACAACGAGTGCTTCGATAAATTTCATACATAGCCTCCTATTGTGAACTGTTATCAGTGTCGTGGTTGGTCGCGTCCTCGGCGGCCGTGTCGACGCCGAACTCGGGATCATCCTGAATCTTCGAGGCTCGGGGGCCGGCCTGATCCTGATACTTCGAGCCGCGCTCGCTGCCGTACGGGCGGGTTGATTCGGATTTGAGCTCGGTGAAGACGAG
>KB659971.1_pt53 | contig 11485 bp, 14 predicted proteins | sample 558768 | NCBI scaffold set KB644980.1 | reverse complement strand
TCGAGTTTCTTCACGCTTTCACGGCGATATTGACGCTTGCACCACGGTCACTGTGGTCTTGATGCTCACAGTCTTTGCACTTGAACCGCTTCTTGTTGCGATTCGCCCGTTCTGTGTGTCCGCACATCGGACACCGTTGACTCGTGTACTCGGGGTTAATCCACGCGGTCGGGATGCTCTCGAATGACGCCTTGTACGACGTGTAGTATTGCAGAGCGCGGAACGGGAGGTGGTGCAAGCGTCGGTTCATCCGCGTACCGTAGTCGATACTGTCGCGCATCTCTTTGAGGTCTTCAAAGACGATGCACGGTCTCTCAAACTGACGGCTCCACTCCACGATGTGACGGCTCACCTTGTGGAGTCGGTCACGGACGAACCGTTCCTCACGCCCTTCGAGCGTGTCGTGGATGCTATCCTTCCCCGCGTTCTGGACGCGCTTTCGCATCGTGAAGTAGCGGTGACGCTCGAACTTGATTTCGGGGAAGTCGATGACCAACGTGTCCTCAACCCGCCCTCGGAGAGTGCGGTGAGTGCCACGTTGTCCTCGTTCACATCCACACCGACGACCGTCCGCGAGTCCTGCTTGTCACGGACAGTTTGCTCAGTGTTGGTGACGTTGATGTGCAACTCGGCGTTGTCGTTGTGGAACAGGGCTTCTGCCGTCCCAATTTTCCACTCGTCGCTCGTGAGCGCGGTCTTGAGAATATCGAGGTGGGCGTCGTCACCGTCAAGGACGCCCTTAACGTGATTGTACGGCTTCGCGCTGATGCGAAACGCCACGTCACCGTCGTCGGTGAGTGAAAGGTTGTACCCTTCCTCGTAGTTGGCTCGAAGCGGGTACTCGCCATCCTTGGTGTGGCTCGGCTGGCCGAAGTCGTCGTACTCGTAGTAGTTCTCCATCGCGCCGAGTGCTTTAGCGACAACGCGCTGAGTCGTGTTTTTCACGAGGTTGGCATCGTCGGTCACACGGTCGGGGATGGCGTCCCAGTCCACGCCTTGCTTGGCGAGGCGGATGGTTTCGTTGTACACCGAGCGTGATTCGAGACAGGCGTCACGGAGCAGGCTCTCGTTGTCACTCTGTATGTCGAGTTGGAAGTCCAGCGTCTTGATGAGAGCCTGTTCGTTGGTCATTCTTGGTCGTTGGGTTGGACGTGACGGTAGTGGAGGAGGAGCGTTCGGAGTACGCTGTCGAAACTCGTGTGGCCCTCCTCGTCCTTGAGTTCGTCAAGATCGTCGTACACGGCATCGGATACCTTGAGTTGCTTCGTCACGTCTACCCTTGTTTCCCCACGCTTAAAGTCTTACTGTTGGTAGGCTGTGAGTCACTTCAAAGAATACTTTTGATCAGTCGTTGTGTTGGTAGGTATGGGTGAGAAGCGGTCAAACCACACGGTGTACAACGTCAACTACCACTTCGTGTGGTGCCCGAAGTACCGCCACGCGATACTCGAACCAATCGAGGACTCGCTGGAAACGAGTTTCCGTGAGGTGTGCGACGAGTATGGCTACGAGATACTGTCGTTGCACATCTCTCCCGACCACGTACACCTGTTTCTGTCAGCCCATCCGAAGTACGCGCCGAGCGAAATTGTGCGGACGGTCAAGAGCATCACAGCACGGGAGATGTGGGAACAGCACGAACCGTTCTTGGAGGAGTACCTGTGGGGTGGCGGGTTTTGGGAGGAATCGTACTGGGGACGGCAGGCGATGTTTCGACCGACACAATTGAGCAGTATATTGAGCGAACGGAACACGTTTAATGGGGCTTACGGCCTTCACCCTCGGGGTCAAGCCCCGAGGCACTCGGCCTGCTCCGCCTGTAGAACTTCCTATTTAGAAAGCGTGGTCTAATCAAAGTACAGAGACGATCATCATCGTCAGTATGATCAAGAGTGTCGAGTTGCGCGTGCTTCACGAACGCCAGCACCGTCTCGTACTTTATCCTCACAGTTTGGGCACACACGGGGACGATCCATCTCTTCAGGGGCAAACACGCGCACATACTCGGTGGTAACAAATGAACCACAGTTCTCACAGTGCGGCATTAATTGCGCATCTTTGCCCAACTCTCATAATATTTAGGGACAAAAGTGTAGATCCTGATACTACATGGCATACGTGTATCTATACCAATGATATTCATATGCTGATGTATTGTTGGATATTTGCTGCTGCCGGCACAGAGTGTGACACGGTCATATCGGAGATAACTAATTGAGTGATTTCATTCGGTTTGTGAGTCGGCGTTAGTATGCGCACTTGTGTCAGTATCAAAATTTGTTATTCCCTGTGGTTGTGATCCTGACACAATGTGTTCAGCAACGCGTGCCTGGGTACGGTGGCGTTGATACCGATGTGTAAAGATAGTCCTCAGGGAGTCAGTTGCACGATTATCCGTTCGAAAGGTAATAGTTGGATATGTCACCCTCGTTAGAATAAGTGGTTCCGGGGATGCTGTTGGGATACCGTCTGGACCAGTGTGTGACACAGTAGTTAAGAGTCCACTCAGTGTTTCAACTGTCATCGACTCTGAGCCAACACTCCGAAGCGCAGATACAAGCCGACGAACGAGCGACCGCGAGAATCCATCAGCAGTAATAATTACACTAACAAAGGGATCATCAGCTTCGAGTGTTATTGACAACTCACGCGTCGTGCCGTCATCATCAGGCGTGAAGTTGTGGAAATCATGTTTACCGGAAAGTGTCTCTGCAGCAGTGTTGAGTCGGCTCATGTCAATTTCTGGTCCGTACAAATGATAGGTGTATGTCCGCTGGATAGCATCGTGAGTAGCATGAAACTCAGATCGAACATCAGCGCTTGCCCATGCTCGGACACTTGCAGGAAGTTCACTATTCAATGCCCGGGGGGTACACCATGATGGGCATTCAAATCCGACTGTCTGTCTAAGTGCTGAGACACCAGCATCCGTCCTGCCCGCTGCTGCGTATCCTGATGGTTTCGAATCAGTGTCACGATTAAATACATCAAGCGAATCAAGTGCATCAAATAGCGTATCCTCAACGGTTGGCACTGACGGTTGCCGCTGAAATCCAGAGAATGGGCGTCCATCGTATGCAAGTCGAAATGCACGCATCTGAACCGACATCTCAAACGCACAGTGATGTAAGCGGTTGGCAGTTGAAAATCATTATCCTGTATTATATTTATCTTATCTTGATATATGCTATAATCTGAGCAAATGATTAATCAAGCAACGTCTTCGTATGTTGGTGCATCAAGATCACCAGGGAATGCGTCCACCGGAACCGTCGTTTGATCACCAGAGTTCATATCTTTAATTGTGACTTCATCATTCTCAAGATCTCGTTCGCCGACAATAACGACCGTTTCAGCATTAATACTGTCCGCATAACTCATTTGTGCACCAAAGCTTCGATCGGCAATATCAATCTCGACGGTGTTTTCACTTGCACGTAACTCGCGAGCAATTCGAGTGGCAACCGAACGGGTCTCTCCGACGGTGAGAATATAATAATCCGTCATCAACTCCTCAGCCGGCCAGACACCGGCACGCTGACACAACAGTGACAATGGTGCAAGACCAGGAGCAACTCCAACAGCAGGTGTTGGTTGCCCGCCGAAATTTTCAATTAAATCATCGTATCGTCCTCCACCGAAAACAGATCGAGACACCTCGCCGGTCGCATCAAAGCATTCAAAAACAACTCCGGTGTAGTAATCAAGCCCACGTGCAGTCGTCAATGATATGTCACAGAACTCGCGAACCCCGAGGTCATCAACAGCAGCGAGGACCGACTGCAGATTTTGGATTGCGCTCGTGACGGTATCGTTGCCAACGGCTGCAATTTCATCAAGATCAGCCCTTCTCAGAAGACCATCAAATGATTGTGCCTGGTCGTAACTGAGTCCAGCATCGGTGAGCAGTCCGTGATATTCCGCTTGTTCGATTTTTGCGCGTTTATCGACAGCACGAATCGCAGCACGGGTGTGAACATTGGCATCGTCACCGGTGAGAGACTCTAAGAGTCCAGTTAAGATATCACGGTGTGAAACCCGAAACTCGAAATCGGACGCAGTCAGCCCAAGCTCTGTCAGCGCATCAGCAGCGAATGCAAGGATCTCGGCGTCAGCGATTGGATCGGCAGTGCCAAAGATGTCGACATTCGTTTGATAAAATTCTCGAAACCGTCCCTGCTGAACCTGCTCATATCGCCAGAATGGTCGCGTGGAAACCCATTTGATTGGCTTTGAAAGTGCCTGCTGTTGATCAACAACCATCCGTGCAACTGTCGGCGTCAATTCGGGTATCAACGTCACATCCCGTCCACCGTCATCACGAAATGCGTACAGCTCCTCTTCGATATCTTCACCACTCTTGTCAATGTACATTTGTGTCTGTTCGAGGGTTGGCGTTCCAACTTCACGGAATCCATACCGAGCAGCGGTCGCCTCAAGCGTATCAATAACTTGCCGTCGAGCGGTCATCTCGCGGGGATAGAAGTCTCGAAACCCCTTGAGTCGGTCATACATACGCCGCGTTTCGGCAGTCTCGCGCTTGAAGTTGTTGAACCGTATTGGACAGTGACCTTATCGGAAATCGATACAGTCGAAATCTGCGACTGAGCCGACACTCGTATAGATTCTGACACTGACTGACTTGGCTGCTGTCGACATCGGGGGTTGATGCACATATGTGTATCATATACCTGCCGAGTGACACCACTCTCGGATGAGACCCTACCATTGCGACTGCGGCTATTGAATGCCTCTCGAAAAGGGATAATCAGGGAGTTTGACTTGCTCTTCAGGAGTATGAAACCTGATTGAACCGCAAGATTGTCAACACGTTGTAAAAATAATTACCTATTGAGTTTCTTCGGTCTTCTTCGAGCGTCGATGTTGGACATATGATTGTGTATGTGCTGGGAAGATAGACCCGACAGCCTCGGATCCAACACGGTCGGCAATTAGCGCTCGAAGTTCTGTTTCATAATCACTCTTTATGATGTCAACTGAAGGTCCTGTATCTACGTGGAGACGTCTCGCAGCCAATTGGTCAATCGCATGACGACCAAAGCCACTAAGCGGTGAGAGGTAATCGATGTTATGACGATCCTCAAGACTTTGTGCTTGTGCCCGTGAGACAGTCGGGACACGGTCATCGCGGCGCGTCCCATCCGCAATGGCGGCAACATCCAACTGTGCAGCTACCTCAAGTGCATGTTCATGGACGTGCTGAATTCCATTTCGAGGATACCCATCCTCAATCATCGTTGTTACCGCTGTGTCAGCGACATCTCGGTCAAGTTTGACTGCTTCGAATGAATATCCAAGTCGTTCGGCTGCCGTAGCGGCATGCTGCCAGTCGTCCGTTATGCCAAAGGAACCAGTAACGAGTCGAATATCATAGAATCTCTCAAGAAGTAATGCCGCAAGCGAGGAATCTTTGCCGCCACTGTAAAGAACTGCAAGATCCACAGCTATCTCATCGCCGACGAATATTGTAACTTTTTGAGTCAGGTTTTAGCTCTTGAAGCAACTCACGCATCTGATCCTCGTCGATACGGTCTTGGATTCGACCACTCTGTGCGAGGGTGACAAGCTGCTTTTTTACCTTTTCTGCAAAGTCAGGTTTCGACATTTCGATTGCATTCAATCGCTGTCGGGCGCCATCGGTTAAATGCTGTTTCAAAAGAGCTTCCTGCTGCGCTTCAGCCTGTTCGCGAGCGGCCTCCTGCGCGGCAGCAGTATTATCAGACGTCTCACTCTGTTGACCCTCCGCTTGATCACGGAGTTCCTCCATCCGCTGCTGGCGAAGCTCATCTAAATCATCAGGAGTTCCACTCATCAGCATATACTTTTCACTGATTGCTAAAAACGATTACGGGGTCTGTGAACGCACCCCGGAGTAGTCGACTTGAAGCGCCCGTTTGCGTGCTCGGTCTCGAATATAAACAGCGACCGACAGCATCAATACCTGCTAAGAGATAGACATAAATCCGTCTACGCGTAACGCTCAAGTTCGGGACGGTCTAGTTCCTCAAGCACATCAGAAGCGGCGTTGTCAAGAAACTGTTGACCCTCAGGTGAAATACGTCGACCTTGTCCTTTTGCTGTCGAAACAAGTCCTTCTTCTTCAAGTTGCTGGAGAGCAGTTCGGATGATATTTTTACTGCCCGTCGTTGAGTGATCACTCGCGACTCGGTATCGATTTGACCCACGTTTACGACCACCGTATTCGCTTGCAAGGTGGTCGACGCCAATCGGACCTTTCTTTGCGACTTTACGCAGGAGCGAAGCAGCGCGAACATACCAGAAATCATCCTGTTGAGGCGGGAGTTCACGGCTCTGTCCAGACTTTGCATATTCCATCCACTCAGGCTCTTCAATCCGATCGGTGAGCCGGTCGGCGACATCCTCGATCAGAGCATCCGCCGGTACGTCATATACGCTAACCATGTATTTTGATATCGACCGATATTGTTTAAAGCCATCGTATCACCGCTTTATGGCTCAAAACCGGTGATTATCCAGCGACATGGGTCCGGATAGAATATATTATATCTCACATATGATAATCAGATCATATCAGTGCGGAATGAATCACCCTGGACCGACAAAGAACACGCGTGTATCGACGTATGATTGTGAGTCTGCTTTATTTCGTGGAAAGTCATATCCATATCACCACAGACCAATCATTAATTAGGACTACCGATATTGGCGCCACTGCTGATCCAAGCGACGACGCCACCACCAAGAATGACTGGGACCCAATAGATAGCACCACGGAAGATAACCACTGCCGTGACTGCAATTGCTTCACTCACGTGCGGGAGTGGAGCAGCTAATAACAAAAACACAAGTACAGTTTCAATCCCACCAGCACCACCAGGTAATGGTGTCATCCCGGCGATGGTGGCAATCGGGACGATAATCAAAACAAACGCAGTTCGAAGTTCGACCCCAATAGCGCGGAAAGCAAGCCATAATGCAGTCATCTGACAGATCCATCCGATGGTTGATGCACTCAGAGCAACAGCAAGTTGTTGTGGATTCGCAGCGACACGTTCAATTGCTCGAAAAAACCCTTCAATACGTGTTTTAATCTCTGCTTCAGCAATATCCGGTAGATGAGGGACGATATCCGCAGCCCGATGAATCACGGGTGCAAGCGCATGCACAACACGATTTTCAATCTTATAGCGATATCGCCACGCGGCGTATGCAATTGTCAAGATGGTCGTTGCAAGAGCAACGACCACCAAGCTTCCAAAAAGGACATCTGAGCGTGAACCAACTGCAACTTCCGTTGTAAAGTACCCTGCACCAATTAACGCAATTGTGACTGAGGGGATCAGATTCAACGTATCGACACTTGCGATTGCTGCAAGACTTGTTTCGTACTCTGCATCAGCAGTTTGTGAGATAAGGTATGCAGTAATTGGCTCCCCACCAGCCTGTCCAAATGGGGTAACATTATTGGAAAACATCGCACCGGCAAACACAAGAAACGATGCAGCATACGAGAGATGCACGTCGAGTGTTTGAAGTACCGTATGGAGTGAAATACTCCATGCAAAGAGCCATGTGAGCGTTGCTCCGATAACTAGTGCAACATATTGTGGATTAGCTGTACGCACCGTTGCAATGAGTTCATCAACACCAACAAAGGCAAATAACGCAGCGAAAATGATGATGACGCTGCCGAACCCGATGATGGTGGTTCGGAGGTCATCAATATGCATATATCTTTACTTGGCTGTCTTGATTATCAACCCATCGAAACACCGAGCACATATCATATTCAGTAAATATCAGAATCACGGTGATATTATTGGTGTCAATGGTACTTTGATGCTGCCCAGCAACTAGATAGCTGGTATCGACACCAGTACTCACAGTCTGCCGAATCACCGTCAACGACATTTATAACACTCTGTTCAAACAGTCATGAACGAGGGGGTTGCTGTCGAAAAAATGACAGGTAATGGCAAAATAACGGGCATCAGACACACATTTTTCGGGCTAATGCAATAGACAATGACTCTAGTTGCGTCGGTGAAAGCTCTGGCGACTGTTATGATATGTATGATTTTGTCAGTGTCTGTCGAGTCTTGAGTCGTGGTGGTTGTAGCACACCTGACTCATACAGATCCTGTGGTGTGCCTTCGACAACTTAAGCGGAGTACAAAGACGCGAATCCAATTCAATAACCCGCGAAGGGGGGGTATCAACATATGTATATTTATGATCAGTGTCACTTATTCTGGTGAGAGTTATATGCAGAGATGACAAACGCGTATTACTACAGATGTGGTACTGTTGTATATGGATGAACGTGCTGCTCTTGAACAGATATCAAAGACCCTGTCAGAGGCAGGCGATGACGCAGCAGTGGTCTCATTAGACTCAACCTCACTCGTCATCACGACCGATATGCTTCATGAAACGACAGATTTCCCAGATGGAATCACCAGATACACTGCAGGGTGGCGTGCTGTTGGTGCGTCACTCTCAGATATCGCTGCGATGGGTGGACAGGCTACTGCTGCGGTTGCCGTGTATGGTGCCCCAGGGTTTGACCCAGATGAGCTAGACGCATTCATCGCCGGTGCGATTGATGTATGTGAAGCCGTCGGCGCTAGATACGTTGGTGGTGATCTTGATACGACATCAGAGTTGACCATCGCAACAACAGCACTCGGTACTGTTGATTATCCATCATATCGCCATGGCGCACAGGTGGGTGATTGTGTATGCGTGACTGGTAGCCTTGGGCGAACAGTAGCAGGTCTGAAAGCGTTCGATGCCGGAGATATGGGCTATGGAAATGAGTTATTTCAGTTTACTCCCCGCGTAACCACCGGAGCAGCACTTGCAGAACACACCACAGCAATGATGGATTCTTCCGATGGACTCGCACGGTCGGTCCATCAACTTGCATCCGCCTCTGAAGTTGGAATGTCATTGCATCGAGATGCAATTCCAACACATTCGGCTGTGAAGGAATACGTTGACGACGTATCGACACGACAGGAGCTCACGACGACAGTCGGCGAGGATTTTGAACTTGTGTTGACACTGCCACCAACAGAACTTACAGACGCTCGTGAAAACAGCATAGTTCCTGTACATGTGATTGGCGAAGTCACCGAGTCTAATAGCGGCATCACAATGGATGGTGAGTCACTTCCAAATGAGGGATATACACACGCCACAGAGTAAATTGTTTTGTGAGTGTATGTAGTCGCTGTAATGTTCCGTTATGTGTATCGACAAATACCGCTCTGTCAGTACGGTGAACTGCCCCTGCCTACTTGATCTTCGTCCTGCGTTGCTCCTCGGGGAAGGGGGCTCGCCTGTATTCAGCTAAATGAGAGTCAAGCGGTATCGTTAGGACTCATACCTATTCCTACAAGCTGTGGCGACATGGAAGTCAGTCTATTCGTGTACTCGGTATCAATCAACCAACCGTCGCTACTTCGATTGGAACAAGTAAGAAGCAAAGTGCTCCAAGAGCAAACGTAATGACGCCAAGGAGAACTCGTGGGATATCAAGTGGTGTATCGTCGATAGGGTTTGCTGGACCTTTAAACGCCACAAACGCCGAGAGGACTCCCCAAAATGCCCAGAGTCCGACTGATTCATTAAACGCATAACCAAGACCGTAATGTAGGTATGCTGCAAGTGCAATGAGACTGACTGGAACGAGAGCGGCGATACGCTCCTGTGCACTTCCAAGCATTGCTCGGAGAATGTGTCCTCCATCAAGTTGACCGACGGGAAGCAGGTTGAGTACAGTAAAAAACATTCCAACCCATCCCCCGATAATGATCGGAGAAACAGACATGCGAGGATCGTTGTATGTGGTTGGTTCTCCGATTGCGGTCGCAACAATATCAAGCAGTGGTGGATTATTGAATATAATCATTTGACCACTTTGCTCCATGGCTCGCGCCGGGATCTGAATGGGTGACTGAGTAAGACCAATGATGGTCACAATCACTGTCGCCGCTAATCCAGCAAGCGGACCTGCGACACCGATATCAAATAATGCCCTTCGATCCGGCATCTGTCCACGCATCCGAATAATCGCACCGAGCGTCCCAAAGGGAAATATGAACGGAATAACATACGGGAGTGACACGTTAACACCATGATATCGTCCCATGACATAGTGACCAAGCTCATGAGTAGCGAGAACACCAAGGATAGCTGCGGTAAATGGCCACGCCCGCAGTACTGTCAGTGGATTTGCGATGAGATCTGATGGTGGAATATAATACCATGTGATTGCACCGACAAGAAGCGTCGAAACAATCGTTGCGAGAAACAGAAGCATATTCTTCCACGGAAATCCATCGATACCAGTGTCGATTGGACGCGCAACAACAATATCTTCACGAGTTTCTGTGGATGCCAGTTCAATCTCATAGCCCGCCTCGCGGAATGCTGGCCATGCCTCACGAATTAACATCTGCTCAGGCACGAGCGATTCGCCGTAATAGAGAATACGGTCGCCGTCCCGCTGTGTCTCATAGAGATGAAAGACCGATTGGAGGGCGTCGACCGGCGGGTCCACTGCCGGATCGAGTGATTCCATTATGGGTAAATATGATACAGGGACCAATAAACCTCTTGACTACACCGTGATTGAAACGGCTAAACGCGTGAGGTTGTCCGCGTGGCGGTAGCATGAATAAACTCAAGATTATTAAAATGAACAGCACTCTGTCTCAATACACTCACTGTTAGTCAGGGTGCACGCAGTAAGAACAATAATGTGCCGGAAATCAGTGGTTTCAATCTCATCCGGATAATTGTGATGTCAATTCAAGTACAGACGCAGTCACTGGCTGTGACTGTAGGCGTTCAATGATGATTAAGCAGTCTCAGCAGTTGTTTCGACCCGCCAGGTGGTTGCACTTGTGTATGACCATTTTTCGACGGTCAATTCAGTCGCGGAGTCACGAAGCTTCACCATGAGTGCACCAATTTCCTTAGCCGAGAGCCCAACCTCATCGGCGATAAATTTCGATTTGAAATACATCTCGCCATCCTGTGCCTTTGAGACAAGATAGTTCTTCAAACGCTCTTCTTTTGATTGATCCTCGTCCGCATCTGTGGAGGGTGTTGCAGTTGCGCTCATCGGTAATACAATTTCATATTACCCCCCTGGAAATATATATGGATAAGACCGTTCGATAAAATTCAGTTTTATTTACGATATGAAAAGAGGATTTACCTCTCTTTAAGAGAGATTTTCTATCCGTTTGACTTTTTATTATTGTTTTTGACTGTTTATTTCTGGTCTCAGTGTACAAAATTAATCCGATACTAATAATAACATGCCCGACTGTCATCAGACGATCACAGTGATGAATTATCCATATCAGCGGTTGGCACCGTGACCAGTCTAGATACGAAGCTACACTGTTTAGATGTGAATCGCCAGTCTCAGTATTCCATTTCAGTTAACAGCTGTTGGGACTGTGGT
>KB659842.1_pt7 | contig 11491 bp, 13 predicted proteins | sample 558768 | NCBI scaffold set KB644980.1 | reverse complement strand
TGAGGAACTTGACGGCGTCATGCTAAAAGCACGGGAAGGCGGCTACGACGGCCGCGGCAACACGCCGGTACAGGAGCCGAGCGAGGCGGCTACCGCTCTCAAGGAACTCGGCGTCGACACGATGGCCGAGGCGTTTGTTCCCTTCGAGCGCGAACTCTCGGTGATCGGCGTCAAGGGAGCTGATGGCGTCGATACCTACCCTGTCACCGAGACAATACACGAGGACGAAATCCTCCGCGCCAGCGTCTCGCCGGCTCGAACAGATGATGAAACATGTGATCGCGCCCGCGAGGTCGCCCACGACGTCCTGGAGTTCCTTGACGGCTACGGCGTTTACGGGATCGAACTGTTTGAGACCGACGAGGGCGAGATCCTCGTCAACGAGATCGCCCCGCGGCCACACAACTCCGGCCATTGGACGATCGAAGGCGCGCGTACTTCCCAATTCGAAAATCATGTGCGCGCCGTGCTCGGCTGGCCGCTCGGGTCGACCGCCCTCCGGGATCCGACCGTTTCGGTCAACATCCTCGGCGATGTCGACGACCCCGAGCCGGCGATGCTGCATAACGTCGACTCGGTACTTACTGACGCCGCCGCGAACCTCCACTGGTACGGCAAACACGAGGCCCGCCCGCTGCGTAAGATGGGCCATATCACCGCCACTACTCCCGACCCCGATGAGATCGACGCGCTGATTGATCGCGCCGAATCGCTCCGCGACGGGGTCACGTTCGTCGACGAGTAGCTTGCTATTACGGATGGCGACACCGCAATTCACTTGCCGTCGCTGGTCGCACGCACTGGTATGACCACGGCACCCGAGGTGCAGGAACTGATCGACCGTCTCGAAGCCGAAGCCGAACAGGGCCGCGACCCGGCAACGACGCCGGAGGTTGGCATCATCATGGGTTCGGACTCAGATCTCGACGTAATGGCCGGTGCCTTCGACGCTCTCGAAAGGCTTGACTTCGCCGAGCAGACCGATTTCGAGAACCCGCCGGAGACCCGATTTACCTTCGAGAGCTACGTCGTTTCAGCGCACCGAACGCCCGAGTTGATGACCGTCTACGGCGAGACCGCCGCCGCTCGCGGACTGGACGTGATAATTGCCGGCGCGGGCGGGAAATCCGCTGATCTGCCGAATATGACCGCTTCGATCGCGTATCCGATCCCTGTGATTGGAGTCCCGGTACAGGAGAAGTCCGTCGACAGCGTGATCGGGATGCCGACCGGCGCGCCGCTGACGGCTGTCGACGCCGGGAAATCGTTCAACGCTGGACTGTCGGCTGGACAGATCATCGCGCGCGAACACGAGGAGATCAAGCAGGCACTGATCGATTACCACGACTCCTTACAGGGTGACGTTGGCGACGTTTCGGCAGCCCTCCATGATCTCGGGATCGACGGCTTCCGCGAGCGCGACGCATAGCAGTTACCGGCAACTTGTGTTATACTGCTGCACAGTCTGTGGTGACCGCATAGCACACGCTGTAGTATCATCCGTTGAAATATATTATTTCACCTCCCGGTGATTCTGATTCAGCCAGTAGAGTTAGGCGCACTTCCCCCACGCGTGTCCGGTGTAGCTGGTCGAAAATCAATGCTTATGAGGGGCCGGCTCAAAGCCCTGATACGTTACGGAGAACACGGAATGTCATGGTTAGCTATCGGGGCACTGGCGTTGGTCGGCATTGCGATCCCGCTTGCGATGATCGTGGTGTCGGCGTTGTTGCGTCCAGCCGTCCCAGAAACCGGTAAGAATACGACCTACGAGAGCGGTGAGATCCCGACCGGCTCAGGGCGCGTCCAGCTCAACATCCAGTACTACATGGTCGCGTTGTTGTTCGTCGTCTTCGATATCGAGACGGTGATGGTCTTCCCCTGGGCGGTCATGTACCGGAGCGCGCTTGAGGCGGGCGTCCCCCTCTCACAGACCCTGCTCCCGCTGTTGACGTTTGTCGGGATTCTCGTCGTCGGTCTCGTCTGGGCGTGGCGCGTCGGGGCCGTCCAGTGGACACAGAGTTTGCGAGCGGACGCACAAAAAACGGAGCGACAAAACACATGAGCAGCGATAACCAACCGTTCGTTACAGACAGTTCGAAGGTAGGCACAGAGACCCGCGAGGCGCGGCTTTCGGGACAAGACAACCGGTTTAACTCCCGGCTGCGAGAGGCCTTCGGCTCCTCGCCGTTCATCCTCACCAAGTTCGACAAGTTCATGAACTGGGTGCGGGGCTCCTCGATGTTCATGCTCCAGTTCGGGATCGCCTGCTGTAGCATCGAGATGATGCACACCTACGCGGTCAAACACGACCTCGACCGCTTCGGGGCTGGCGTTCCCCGCGCGTCGCCGCGGCAAGCGGACGTGATCATCATCCCGGGAACCATCGTCTCCAAGTTCGCCCCGCGGATGAAACGCGTTTACGACCAGATGCCCGAGCCAAAGTTCGTTATCGGCATGGGGTCGTGTACGATCTCCGGTGGCCCGTTCCAAGAGGGGTACAACGTCGTCAAGGGTGCCGAGGAGGTCATCCCGGTCGATATCCACATTCCGGGCTGTCCACCGCGGCCCGAAGCCCTCGTTTACGGCGTTGCCAAACTGCAGGAGCGCGTCGCTAACGGCGAATCCTCGCCGGTGACGGTCAAACCCTACGAGCTTGAGGAGTTCGGCGATCTCGAAAGCGATGAGATCATCGATCAGTTGGCAGCGGAGATTGATGTCGACGATCTCGTGATGCGCTACAACTGGGGTGACTCGCCGTGAGCATTGAACTCCCAGCTGACGCCGACACAGGACAGACCACGGAGGCGGTCGCCGATCTGCTTGGCGACCTCGTGATCGGCCGTGAGGAACATCTGAACGCGCCGGGGTTCGTCATCCACCCCGACAGCGTTGTCGACGCCCTCCGTCGCCTTCGTGATCAGGCCGGCTTCGATCACCTCTCGTGTGTCACCGCCCAAGAGTACGAGGATCGTTACGAGTCGATCTACCACCTGACGAGCTACGCCGACCGTACCCAAGAGGTCAGTATCGTTGTTCCGGCCGACAAGGAAAACCCCGTCAGCCAATCGGCAAACGAGGTGTTCCGGACGGCTGACTGGCACGAACGGGAGGCCTACGATCTTATCGGGATTGAGTACGACGAGCACCCTGATCTCCGCCGCATTTTGCTGCCGGAAACGTGGCAAGGCCACCCGCTTGGCCAATCCTACGATCAGGATCAGCCACAGGTCGTCCCGTTGCGGGAACACAAAAATCCGCTGTTGGATGACCAGGCGGCCGACAACGACAGCGAGACGATGTATCTCAACATCGGCCCCCATCACCCGGCGACCCACGGGGTGCTTCACATCAAGACCGTGCTTGACGGCGAGCAGGTCGTCGATCTTGAACCAGATATCGGCTATCTCCACCGCTGTGAGGAGCAGATGTGTCAGTCGAGCACCTATCGCTACCAGATCATGCCGTACCCTGACCGCTGGGATTACATCTCGGCGGGGCTGCTCAACGAGTGGGCCTACGCGCGGACGGCTGAGGAACTGGCCGACATCGAGGTACCCGAGTACGCCCAGATCATCCGGACGATGGGGGCGGAACTCTGTCGGATGGCCGCCCACTTCCTTGCGCTCGGCACCTTCGCGCTGGATATCTACGGCGACTTCACCGCGCTGTTCATGTACTCGATTCGGGATCGAGAAAAGGTACAGAACATCCTCGAAGAGCTGACCGGCCAACGGCTCATGTTCAACTACTTCCGACTCGGCGGCGTTGTCTGGGATCTGCCGGAGCCGCGGGAGGACTTCTTCGAGATGACCCGGGACTTCCTTGAGGATCTGCCAACTGCACTGGAGGAGTACCACGATATGATGACCTCCAACGAGATCCTTCAGGTGCGGACGGTCGATACCGGTGTTCTCCCGCCGGAGGTTGCCAAAAGCTACGGCGCGACCGGCCCGGTTGCCCGCGGCTCGGGGGTCGATTACGACGTGCGGCGCGACGATCCCTACGGCTACTACGAGAATCTCGACTGGGACGTGATCACCGAAGATGGCTGTGACAACTTCAGCCGCCTGCTCGTCCGGATGCGCGAGGTCGAAGAGTCGGCGAAGATCGTCGAGCAGTGTCTCGACCTGCTGGAAGACTGGCCCGAAGACGAGCGCAACATTCAGTCAAACGTCCCGCGAACGATCAAGCCCGACGACGACACCGAGATCTACAAATCGGTTGAGGGCGCGAAAGGCGAACTCGGGATTTACATTCGCGCTGACGGCACCGAAAAACCCGCGCGCTTCAAGATCCGGAGTCCGTGTTTCTCGAACCTCCAGACGCTGCCGGAGATGTCCAACGGGGAGTACGTCCCCGACGCGATCGCCTCGCTCGGCAGCCTCGATATCGTCCTCGGTGAGGTGGATCGCTAATGGCAAGCCCTCTGCAGGGCGAAACGATGTTGCCGGAACAGATCGCCGGCCTGCTCGGTCTTGAGGGCGCGCTTGGCGCGGCTGTCGGCGCGCTGATCGGCGCGTTCGTCGTTGGCAACGTCATGCTGGCACAAACTGGCGTTGCCGGCCCGTGGGCCAAACGCAAGATCACCGCCGCGTTCACCGACCGGATCGCCGTCAACCGGATCGGCCCGTTCGGCCTGTTCATCATCATCGCCGACTCGGTGCGACTGCTCTCGAAGGAGTTGATCATCCCCGATGGGGCGGATCGACCCTCATACGACCTCGCGCCGCTGATCCTTCCGGCGTCGGCGATGCTCGGCTTTGCGGTGATCCCGATGGGCGGTCTCGGCCCGTTCAACGTCCAGTTGGCCGACCCTGAGGCAGGGCTCGCGCTTGTCTTTGCTTTTGCCTCGATCGCGTCGGTGTCGCTCGTGATGGGTGGCTACGCCTCAAACAACAAGTACTCGTTGATGGGTGGGCTGCGAGCGGTCGCCCAGAACATCGCCTACGAGATCCCGCTGATCGTCACCGCGATGTCGGTGGTTGTCTTCACCGGCTCGCTTCAGATGAGTACGATCGTTGCCGAGCAGAGCACAACACTGGTGTCGGTTGCCGGTGTGTCGATCCCGGCATGGTTCGCCTTTGTCAACCCCTTTGCGTTCGTGTTGTTCCTCGTGGCGAACATGGCCGAGATCGGCCGCAACCCCTTCGACATCCCGGAGGCCCCAACCGAGATCGTCGCCGGCTACCAGACCGAGTACTCCTCGGTGTACTTCGTCCTGTTTTATCTCGGAGAGTTTCTCCACGTTTTCCTCGGCGGGGCGATCATGGCGACCGTCTTCCTTGGCGGCCCTGCGGGGCCGGTACTGCCAGGGTTCGTCTGGTTTATCATTAAGATCTGGGCGTTCTTCCTGTTCACCCAGTGGTGTCGCTCGGCGATCCCGCGCATTCGTATCGACCAGTTGATCGAGATCGGTTGGAAGGGCATGCTCGTACTGTCCTTTGCTAACCTGGTGCTCACGGCCATTATCGTGGGAGTGATAGCATGATTGGACTCCTCAAAGGCATGGCGACGACGATGAAACACGCATTGGACGGCAAGACATTCACGGTCGAATACCCCGAAACCGCACCCGAGGTCAGCCCGCGGTTCCGCGGTGTTCACAAGTTCAGCCAAGAGCGCTGTATCTGGTGTCGACAGTGCGAAAACGTCTGTCCGAACGATACGATCCAGATCGTGATGGACGACCAGCGCAACGGCGAGCAGTACAACCTCCACATCGGGCAGTGTATCTACTGCCGGCTCTGTGAGGAGGTCTGTCCCGTCGATGCGATCCTGTTGACACAGAACTTTGAGTTCACGGCGGACACGAAAGACGAGTTCGTCTACAACAAAGAACAGCTGAAAAACGTGCCGTGGTACAAGGGGATCGACCCGCTGAACTCCCGCAACCCAGATCGCGACGCGTGGATCGGCGAGGGTGACGGCGAGGTCGACTACCAGTAATTACCTGGCTAACTGTTTTTCTGTGTTTCTGTCAGGAGCGTACGCATTAGGTGTCTGTAGAGTCCTAAGACCGTGTGACCGGGTGTTTGGTTCGTGGATCAGTCTCGAAATCTTCAAAGGGATTCCATTGGGACATACAGGTAATGGTTTATGAGACCATCGCGTTCGCGCTGTTCGCCCTCCTGACGGTGGGCTTCAGCTTGGGTGTCGTCCTTGTCGACGACGTGTTTCACGCGTCGCTCCTGTTGGGCGGCTCCTTGCTGAGCGTCGCGGTGCATTACGTCCTGCTGCAAGCGGAGTTCCTTGCGGCGATGCAGATCCTCGTCTACGTCGGCGGGGTTCTCATCTTGATCACGTTTGCCGTGATGCTGACGCGACGCGAGACTGATCTGGAGGTGACAAACGTATGACCGACACCGACGGCTCGGGCAGGGCCGCCGCGGCGTTGGCTGTGACCGCGCTGTTTGCGGTCTTGGCGACGGTAGCACTCGGGGCTGCCGGGAGCTTCCCCGCGCCGGCCGGTTTTCCGGCTGAGGCCTCGATCGTCCACAACATCGGCTACGCACTGTTCGATATCGGGCTCGGCGAGGTTCCCGCGGAAGGCTTTCTCGCCGCGTTTCTGATTATCGCGCTGGCACTCGATGTTGCCCTTGATGCCGCGATCTACCTCGCCAAACGCGAGGATGAAGGATCGATCGTCTCGGCGTTGACCGACGGCGGCCGTGATATCGTCGCCGGCGACGTGGCCGAGCGTGACCCCGCCGACAGGGAAGGTGACAGATAGATGGTACCGCCCACATACTATCTGGTGCTGTCGGCAGCCGTGTTCTGTATCGGTCTGTTCGGCATCCTTACCCGACGGAACGCGCTGTACTTCCTGATGTCTGCCGAGCTGATGTTGAACGCGGCGATCATCAATCTTGTCGCCTTTTCGTTCCAGTGGGGGAACCTCACCGGCCAGACGTTCGCGCTGTTCGTGATCGCGCTGGCCGCCGCTGAGGTTGCCGTCGGGATCGGGATCGTCCTTGTACTGTACCGCAACTTCGGTGAGATCGATGTCCTGAACGCCGACACGATGAGGTGGTAACTAATGGTATCAGCATCCACATTCGTTCCGGCGATCGTCCTGTTGCCGTTCGTCTCGTTTGTCGTCGCACTGTTCGGTCGTAACTACCTCCCAAAACGGGGGGCATTCGGCGGGATCGCCGCGACCGCGGGGTCGCTGGCACTCTCGCTGTGGGTAGTTGTCTCCGTGCGCAACGGCGCGGCCTTCCAGGAGACCTACTACACGTGGGCGGCCGGCGTCGGTAGCCAGCCGTGGGAGCTAACCTTCGGCGCGCTGATCGACCCGCTCTCGGCGTTGATGCTGGTGATCGTCTCTCTGATCGCCTTGCTTGTCCACGTCTTCAGCCTTGGTTACATGAACGACGAGGGCGAGCATGATCTGCCGCGGTACTACGCCGGCCTTGGGCTGTTTACCGCCAGTATGCTCGGCTTTGTCATCGCCGACAACCTCCTGATGGCCTTCATGTTCTTTGAGTTGGTGGGGCTTTGTTCCTACCTCCTGATCGGGTTCCACTTCCGTGAACCCGGCCCGCCGTCGGCGGCAAAAAAGGCGTTCCTTGTCACCCGATTCGGTGACTACTTTTTCCTTATCGGCGTCGTTGCTGTCTTCACGACCTTTGGAACCGCAGCCTTCGCTGGGGCTGAGTCATTCCCTGCCATCGCCGAAGCCGCGCTTAACGGCGAGGCAACGGTGTGGACGCCCGGTGGCCTCGCGGAGTCGACGTGGTTCACGATCGTTGGCCTCCTGGTTTTGGGCGGCGTCATCGGGAAATCCGCACAGTTCCCCCTGCAAACGTGGCTACCGGATGCGATGGAGGGCCCGACGCCGGTTTCCGCGCTGATCCACGCCGCGACGATGGTCGCCGCCGGTGTCTATCTCGTCGCGCGGATGTACGGATTCTACGTGCTGTCGCCGACGACGATGGCGATTATCGCCTTTGTCGGCGGGTTCACCGCGCTGTTTGCGGCAACGATGGGGGTCGTCAAACGCGAGCTCAAACAGGTGCTCGCGTATTCGACGATCTCACAGTACGGCTATATGATGCTCGCACTCGGCTCGGGTGGGTACGTCGCGGCGGTCTTCCACCTGACGACCCATGCCTTCTTCAAGGCCTTGTTGTTCCTCGGTGCGGGCTCGGTCATCATCGCCATGCACCACAACGAGGATATGTGGGAGATGGGTGGGCTGAAAGGGAAGCTCCCGGTCACCTACTGGACGTTCCTCGCCGGCTCGCTCGCCTTGGCGGGTATCTTCCCGTTTGCTGGCTTCTGGTCGAAAGATGAGATCCTGTATGAAGCCTTGATCCACGGACTCGATGAACCGCTGATCCTCGGGGGCTACGTGATGGGGCTGCTCGCGGTTCCTGTCACAGCATTCTACACGTTCCGGATGGTCTTTCTCACCTTCCACGGTGAGCCACGCAGTGAGCTTGCCCGCGACCCCGACCCGGTTCGCTGGAACATCAAAGGGCCGCTGACTGTGCTTGGAATCCTCGCTGTCGTCACCGGTGGGATCAATCTTGTACCGGTACAGAAAGTGCTCGGAATCAAGGGCATCGATTATCTGCACCTCTGGCTCGATAACCACTGGGGCGGCATTGAGGGCCTTTCCTCGCATCATTACGCCGATCTTGGCCCTTACAGCAGCCAGTACCTGTTCGGCGGCGAGGTACCGACCGTGCTTGCTGGCGCGGCCATCTCGCTCGGCTTGGCGCTCGCCGGCCTCGCGCTCGCGTGGACACTGTACAACGTTGCCGACCCCGACGAGCATACCGACAAGCTCGGCGGGCTCAAAGCACTGTTGTACAACAACTACTACCAGGATGAGTTTCAGGCCTGGGTTGCCGACAACACCCGGACGATTGGCGGGAGTGCCGACATCTTCGATCAAGGCGTGATTGACGGCGTTGTCAACGGTGTTTCCTCGGTCAGCCTTCTGAGCAGCGAGCGGATCAGACGGGTTCAAAGCGGTGTCGTCAGCAACTACGCGCTGTTGTTGACGCTGGGACTGACAACACTGCTTGTTGTCTTCGGCTTCATCGGAGGGTGGTTCTAAATGATACTTGAAGCACTACTGGCGGTTACGTTCGCAGCAGCCCTGCTCGTCTTTGCGGCACCCGACGAGTACGCACCAAAGCTGGCGTTCGGCCTGAGCCTGCTGCCGATCGTCGCAAGCCTCTATCTGTGGTCGGCCTTTGAGGCCGGCGGCAACGCCCTCACCGGCGGGGAGATCGCCTTCAGCACGCTTGCTCCGTGGTTGGAGGTTGCGGGCTACCAGCTGCAGTGGTATGTTGGCCTTGACGGTATCAGCCTCCCACTTGTCATTCTGACAACGTTCCTCACGACGCTGGCGATCGTCAGCGCGTGGACGCCGATCGACAACCGCAAAAGCCAGTTCTACGGGCTGATGCTATTGATGGAGGCAAACCTGATTGGCGTCTTTACCGCGCTGGATTTCTTCCTGTGGTTTGTGTTCTGGGAGGCGGTGCTTGTCCCGATGTACTTCCTGATCGGTGTCTGGGGCGGCCCACGCCGAAAGTACGCCGCGATCAAGTTCTTTGTCTACACCAACATCGCCTCGCTGGTGATGTTTATTGGCTTTATGATGCTGGTGTACTCGCTGCCGGTCAACAGCTTCGGGCTGCCGGAAATCACCCAGTCATTGGCTGCCGGCGAGCTCAGCAACTTCTTTTGGCTCCCCGCCGAAACCCTTGGATTGGTCGCTTTCGTGGCCATGTTCATCGGGTTCGCTGTGAAGGTACCGGTCGTTCCCGTCCATACGTGGCTGCCGGATGCCCACGTTGAGGCCCCGACGCCGGTGTCGGTGATGCTGGCGGGCGTTCTCCTGAAGATGGGGACATACGCCCTGCTCCGGTACAACTACACGATGCTGCCCGAGCAGGCACAGTACTTTGCGGTGCCGATCGCGATTATCGCCGTTGTCTCGGTGATCTACGGTGCGATGCTTGCGCTCGCCCAAGAAGATCTCAAACGGATCGTCGCCTACTCCTCCGTCTCCTCGATGGGGTATGTCCTTCTCGGGCTTGTCGCCTTCACCGAGTTCGGGCTGGGCGGGGCAACGTTCCAGATGATCGCCCACGGCCTCATTTCGGGGCTGATGTTCATGGCGGTTGGCGTCATCTACAACGCGACCCACACCCGGCTCGTTGGCGATATGTCTGGGCTGGCTGATCGGATGCCGATCGCCGTCTGGATTCTTGTTGCCGGCGCGTTCGGATATATGGGGCTGCCGCTGATGGCCGGCTTCGCCGGAGAGTTCTTCATCTTCGTTGGCTCCTTTGGCTCGACGGTGTTACCGTACGCGCCGGTGTTTACCGCGCTGGCGATGTTCGGCATCGTCATTGTCGCCGGCTACCTGCTGTTGGCGATGCAGACGACGTTGTTTGGCCCATTCAACCTTGCAACCGACTACGAACTCGACCGCGCGCCGATCCACGATATCGCGCCGCTTGTCGCATTGCTGGCGGCGATTATCGTGCTTGGTGTTGTCCCCTCGCTGTTCTTTGAGATGATCCGTGATGCAACCGTTCCACTGATCGACCTGTTGGGAGGTGGGACACCATGAGCCTCCTTCAGGCGACCCCAACCGACTGGGTGTTTAGCGTTCGCGCGCTACTGCCGGTTATTCTGCTCGCCCTCACCGGCTTCGTTGTTTTCGGTATCAACAGCCTGCGTCCGGATGGTCGTGACAACAAGCTGTTGGCGTTGACATCGATCGCCGGCACACTGTCCGCGCTGGCGGTCGCTGTTTGGTATCTGTTTGCCGGAACCGGCCAACCGACCCACGCCGGTGCGATCAGCCTCTTTAGCGGGGCGATCATCGTCGACGGTCTGGGGCTGTTCTTTACAGCTATCTTCACCAGCGTCGCCACGCTGGTTATCGCCGCCAGCTACGACTACTTCGAGACCGATACCACCCCGGCATCGTTCTACTCGCTGCTGTTGCTGGCGACGACAGCGATGGGGCTGATGGCGGTGGCGAACTCGCTGGTAACCGTCTTTGTCAGCCTGGAGATGGCGTCGCTGCCCTCGTATGCTCTTGTCGCGTATCTCAAGGACAACCGTGGCAGCGTCGAGGCCGGTCTGAAATACTTCCTTATCGGTGCGGTCTCCTCGGCCGTGTTGGCGTTTGGGATCAGCCTGGTTTATGCGGCGACGGGCTCGCTGTTGTTGCCCGATATCGCCGCTCAGGTCGGCTCGGTCGGCGATCTCAACGGCGTGCTTGGGATCGGGATCGTGATGGTTGCCGGTGGTGTCGCGTTCAAGACAGCGTCGATCCCGTTCCACTTCTGGGCACCGGAGGCCTACGAGGGCGCGCCAGCCCCTGTGTCGGCGTTTCTCTCCTCGGCCTCGAAGGCTGCTGGCTTTGCCGTCGGCTTCCGCGTGTTTGTCACCGCCTTCCAGCCCGCCCTTGAGATCGGGATCGACTGGGGTCTGCTGTTCGGGATTCTCGCGG
>KB659972.1_pt475 | contig 11516 bp, 11 predicted proteins | sample 558768 | NCBI scaffold set KB644980.1 | reverse complement strand
CGACACTGGACTCAATTTTCGCCTCTTCCTGGCGTTCCTGTTCCTGATCTCGTTGCTCGGTCTGCTCAGTGGAGACGTCTTGTTTCTGTTCATCAGCAGTCTCCTACTCGGCCTGTTCGCGGTGCTCCTGCTGGTGAGTATCCTCCACATGAGACTCGCGCTCGGCGGAGTCGAGTACCGGTTCCACGATGAGATGGTAGTGGCATACGATAGCAGCCTCGGGGAGCCACAGTGGGCAGTTCCGTACGACTCTATCCGCGATATCTCGGTCGAAACCGGAACGTTCGGAGGTCCGTTGTACGACGACACCGGGACAGTCTCGTTCGAACGTTTCGACAGTCCCCCCGAGGACGCTCTCGACAACCGGGAGCCGCGGTCTTCCATCGCGCTCGTGCCCGACCCGGAACGCGTCGCCGAGTTGATCCGGTCCCGCGGTGGGCGGTAGGGCAACCGTCCACCGCAGTACCCGACCAGGTGCGGTGTTCGGCGGGCGCACCCCGTCAGAGTTACACTGACCGTGTCACCGGGTCCCCGAACGTCTGGGCAGACTGGAGGGTGTTTCCGCTGACTGTGACTGGGCAGACTGGACGGTGGTTCCGCCGACTGTGACAGCCAGAGGGAGAGGCCAGACTTACACGCAGGTGGACCGTACCATCAGACCAGATGGGTCACTGTGTCTATCTCCTCGAGTGCAGCGACGACCGGGGGTCGTTCTACATCGGTTACACCACAGACCTCACCAGGCGACTCGCGGAGCACAACGCCGGCAACGGCGCGAAGTACACCCGTGGTCGGACCCCCGTCACCGTCAGGTACGTCGAGTACTGGCCCTCGAAGAGCGCCGCGATGAGCCGAGAGTGGGAGCTGAAACAGCGCTCCAGAGCGGGAAAGGAACGTCTTGTTCCCGACTCCGAACAACGGGTTGCCGTCGTGTTCGACCCCGGAGACTGAACGGTTCGAACGGGGACCCGAACAGTCATGTTGCTTCCGGCCCTCCCATCTGTATGAACAGAACGGAACTGCGGACCGCCTGGGACGACGTCGCCGAGACCTACGCGAGACGCCGGGATGCCGACGGCTCCGATGCGGCGCTCATCGACGACCTGCTCGCGGATCTTCCGTCGGACCCGGACGTGCTCGACATCGGCTGTGGTGACGGGGCCCGGACGCTAGCGAATCTCCCGGCCGGGAGTGTCGGTCTCGACATCTCCGGTCGTGGGCTGGAACTCGCCACCGAGGAGGTGCCCGGCGCTCGTCTCCTGCAGGGTGATATGTCGGCACTCCCCGTCGGTGCCGACCGGTTCGACGGACTCACCGCTTACCACGCCGTCTTCCACGTCCCCCGCGAGGAACACTCGGCCGTCTACGAGGAGTTCGCCCGTGTGCTCCGGTCGGGCGGTGTCGCCCTGATGACCCTGCCCGGCGGCCGGTTCGAGACTGTCCGCCGCGGCTGGATGGGCGGCCGGATGTTCTTCTCGACACCCGGCCGGGAACGGACACTCGCGTCACTCCGGGAGGCCGGGTTCGAGGACCTGGAGACGGCGACGGCAACCGACCCGCTCGGGAGCAGCACCGAGTTCGTCTTCGCCCGACGCGCCTGACTCTCGGCTCCGACTCGAACACTCTCCTGCGGACTGATCGATACAGTACAGCAACGAACCAGCCAGGGCAAACTCTGCCAGAATGGGCGGTCCGAACCGCCCGCAAGAGCCGGGCCGGGCGAGCTACGACCCGGTCTGTCCCGGGTGTCCGGCGGGCAGTCCCCGCTGTCCGGCGGTCCGTTCCCGGAGTGTTCCGCCCTCGGGGTCGGCCAGCACACCGCGGTCACGGAGTTCGGGAACAACGAGGTCGACGAAGTCCCGGAGCGTGTCGGGGCGGACGACCTCCTTCACGTTGATGCCGTCGACACCGAGGTCGCTGTACCAGTGCTCGAACGTGTCGGCGACATCCTCGGGTGTGCCGACGACCACCGGCGATGTCGTGCCGAGTCCGGCGAACTCCGCCATCTCGCGGACGGTCCAGTCACGGTCGTCGTTCGTCGTAAAGGCGTTTACAACCCCCTGAATCGCCTCGGTTTCGATGTGTTCGAGCGGCTGGTCCGGCTCCAGCTCCGAGAGGTCCATGTCGACGAACCCGGAGAGCAGTGCGAGCACCCCCTCGACGTCGATCGCATCGAGATAGCTCTCGTACTTTGCCTGTGCGAGCGCCTCCGTCTCACCCACCACCGGCACGAGTCCGGGGAAGAAGGCGACACTGTCGGGGGACCGGCCGTGCGCGTCGAGCCGGTGTTCGAGGTCCGTTATGTACTCCCGGATCGCAGACTCGTTTGGCTGGCTGAGAAACACCGCCTCGGCGTGACGGGCGGCGAACTCGCGGCCCCGGTCGGAAGAACCCGCCTGGTAGAGCAGGGGTGTGCGCTGTGGCGAGGGCTCACAGCCGTGCGGTCCCGGTACGTCGAAGTACTCGCCCTCGTGGTCGATAGCGGTGACCTTCGCGGGGTCGGTAAATCGGCCGGTCTCGGGGTCCCGTTCGACCGCGTCGTCGGCCCAGGAGTCCTCCCAGAGCGCGTAACACACCTCCATGAACTCCTCGGCCCGGTCGTAGCGCTCGTCGTGGTCGATGCGCTCTGTCAGCCCCAGATTGGCCGCCGCCGACTCCAGATACGAGGTGACGATGTTGAACGCGACCCGACCGTCGGTGAGATGGTCGAGTGTCGAGAACTCGCGAGCCAACTGGTAGGGGTGGTTGTACGAGGTGGACTTCGTGACCGCGAACCCGAGTTCGTCGGTAACCTCCGCCATCGCCGGGATCAGATAGGCGGGGTCGTTCGATGGCGTCTGGACGGCGCGCTCGATGGCGGGGTCCCGGGAGTCGTCGTAGACATCGTAGATGCCCCGGACGTCGGCGAAGAAGACCGCGTCGAACCCACCCCGCTCGGCGGTCCGGGCCACGTCGGTCCAGTACTCCCGGTCCCGATACCGGGCCGACTGATCGCCGGGGTAGCGCCACGACCCGACCGTGACGTGCTCGACCGAACTCATCGTAAAGAGATTCAGACGCAACCGTTCGTCCATATCCGGGGCTAGTACCCCACGGTCATATGCTACCCGGAGCGGTCGGGTCACAGGGACACGGGTCTACCCACATGTAGCGTATGATAAAAACGGCCACGGATAATTCACCCCGGTGCAACTCGGGGTGGGAAGTATCGGGAGCTATACGATTACAGAGAGCAGTGCAAGATACAGAGGGTGTTTTCGGTATGAGACCGGTTGATACGAACCTACCAGTCAAGTAGACGTGACTACTTACGCTCAGTGCTACCCAAGATTAAATGAAGATGCCCACAATGGATGAGAATAGGTGTTACAATCAATGAAAGTAGGCAGAAAAAGCCCCGAGCACGACTGGCACGCCATAGAGGACGAGTTCTGTGGGCACTCGAGACAGTATCAAAAAGACAATAACTTCTCGGATATAAAGGAAGTAGATGATCCGGCAACACTGAAACAGTCCTACTGTGGCCAATGCGAGGGCCAGGGACGCGCTCAAAATGTAAATCCTTAGAACCGCTTTTTTCTGTGAGGCCGATACGCGCCCTGTATCTTACACAGGACTCCTGCCAAGACGTGAGCAAACAGAGCGTAAGAGTTCTTATACGACACACTCTGTGGTCTGTAACTACTCGGCCCCACGCTGGATATCGAGGGTCTCGTAGACGAACGCCCACCTGTCGAGTTGCTGTTGTATCCGGAGCGAGGTGGGGGTTCCGACGCCGTGGCCCGCCTCGTCGACAGAGCGGTAACAGACCGGCTCCGCACCGGTCGTCGCGTGCTGCAGTCGGGCGGTCATCTTCCGGGCGTGTGCCGGGTGGACCCGTGTGTCACCGGCCGCGGTGGTGAACAGTGTCGCCGGGTACGGTCGCTGCTCGACGTTGTGGTACGGTGAGTACGACCGGAGCCACCCGAACGCCTCGGGGTCGTCGGGTGAGCCGTACTCGCCGGTCCAGGCTTCCCCGAGCAGGAACTCGTGGAAACGGAGCATATCCAGCAACGGGACCACCGAGACGGCCGCACCGAACAGCTCCGGTTCACGGGTGATGGCGGCACCGACGGTCAGCCCCCCGTTGCTCCCGCCGATCGCCGCGAGCCGGTCGTGGCTGGTGTACCCCTCCGCGACGAGTGTGCGTGCCGCCGCCTCGAAGTCGTCGAAGGTGTGCTCTTTCTGCCCGCGGGCGCCGTCCTCGTGCCACTCCTCGCCAAACTCGAACCCGCCCCGGAGACAGGCAAGCGCGAACACACCGCCGTCGGCGAGAAACGGCAACCGGAACGGGTCCGTGCTCGGGAGCATCGGGATCCGGAACCCGCCGTACCCGTACAGCACGGCAGGGGCGTCGCCGTCGGGGTCGATATCCGCACGGTGAACCACGTACACCGGAACCGTCGCGCCGTCGGTCGAGTCGACCCGGTGACGCTCGACGGTCAGGTCGAGCCCGGCCGTTGGATCGAACTCCGCAGGCAGGTTCGGCCGCTGATGGACCCGCCAGTCCTCGGCCGTTGCATCGGCACCGGTTTCGGCGTGGACGACACTCGTCGGTCGGTCGAGCCCCGTGAGATGGACGAACAGGTTGGTGGCGTCGGCTGCTCCTGCGAGCCCACCCCGCGGGATTCCGGCGAACTCCGGCAGGGTGAGTTCGTGTCGGAGGCGGCCGTCGGCGCGGTGGAGCGAGACAACTGAGCGGGCCTCCCGGATGCGGTGGACGGCGATACCCCCGCCGGTTGACTCGACCTCCGCGAGCACGTCATCGCTCTCGGGTATCAGCTTCTCGAACCCACCGGGACCGTCGATATCCGGGAACGTGTCGACATCGGCAGCCAGCACAGCACCCCGCGGTGCGTTGTGGTCCGTCCGGACGTACACCCGGCCGTTCGCCACGAGCGGGTCGAACGCCGCGTCGACACCGGTCACGACCGGTTCGAGCACCCCGTCCTCGAGGGCGTACAGCTCCGTCTCCGCTGCGAGTTCACCGAGCGCCAGCACCACCAGTCCGGAGTCGCGGTCGACCTGGACGGCGGGCCACTGCTCCGACGGGATGTCGTCGGTGACCAGCCGGTCCTCGCCGCCCACCTCGTGGTATCGCAACTGCTTGTCGAGCTGGTTGCCCGCGTCTGCGGTCCCTGTGTTCATGTAGTAGAACCCGCTGTCGAGCCAGGCAACCGCGTCGGGGCTTGACCGGCCGACACCCTCGATAGAGTCGACGACCGTCTCCGAGTCGACATCGAACACCTCGAGATCGTACTGTTCGGTGCCGGAGTCGGTCAGCCCGTAGAGGAGTCGCTCGCCGTCCGGACCGGGGGTGAACCACTGGAGGCTGGTGGTCTCGTCGAACGCCGCCGGCGAGAGCAGTGTTCGCGGGTCGTCGTCGACCGACCCCCGGACGGTTAGCGCCGCCTGTTCGGCGTCGGCCGCCTCGATGCGCTGGAAGTACCGCCCACCCCGCACCGTCGGCAGGGCGTACGTCTCCAGTCTGCCGACAGCCTCGAAGTCGGGTTCCAGCGACTCCCGGCGCCCGGTGTCGACGATGCTGTCGGTGTACTCGTTTTGCTCTCGCTCCCAGTCCCTGACGGCGTCGGTGTCCCCCTCCAGCCACCGGTAGGGGTCGGTGAACTCCTCACCGTGTAGTGTGTCGGTGACGGGGTCGCGCTCGGTGTCGGGTGGTGTCGTCATACCCTGATGTTGGCTCCGAGCGGAATGAGGATTCGGAACTGTGCTCACATGCCTGTGAGGACTGGACTGTGCTCAGCAGGCACAGTAGTACTCGCGCACCCCGAGCGCGGTCTGGAGCACCTGGTAGGTCGGTTCGGGGTCGGAGGGGCGGTAGACGCCGGTCGAGAGCGCCGGGTCGCCTCGAAGCGGCCGCTCACGAGTGCGCCCCAGTCCTCGGGCGTGAGTCGGTCGCGAACGTCGGTCGTGGCGAGCAGGTCCAGATAGTCCGGGAGGAACACCCAGCGCGCGTCGTGGACACCCGTCGACTCGTAGGTGGCGTCGGTCACACTCGCGTAGGCGGCCATCGGGAGGTTCGCACCCGCCGTCACGGTGAGGTCGATCCACTTCCAGGGGCGGGTGTTGATGTCGAGCAGGAGGTACTCCTCGCGGTCGGGGCAGTAAACGAACTCCGCCTCGCTGATGCCGTGGTAGCCTGTCGCCTCGAGAACGGCGAGCGCCCGTTCCTCGATAACGGGTTTCTCGGCGCGCTCGACCAGACATGAGGTGCCGAAATCGAGCGGGTTCCGCACGCGGGCGTTCCCGACGAGTGACAGCACGTCACCGTCGGGGCCGACGTGTGACGCCAGCGAGTGGTCCTCGCCGCGAACGGTCGCTATCTTCCGCTGGGCCATCACCTCGATACCCGCCTCGCGAGCGAGGTCCAGCACATCCAGCAGTTCCTCGACTGTCGCCACCTCGACGACGTTGGTGCCGACCGCCTCCTCGAACTCGCGTTTGAGCGCCGGTTTGACCACCAGCGGGAGACCGAGTCTGTCGACTGCCTCGTCGGGGGTCACCTCCGACAGCGGCAGTGTCTCCGGGTACGGAACGCCGAGGTCCTCGGCGATGCGGTACAGCGAGGACTTGTCGAGCACGGCGTCGACAACATCCCGACCGGCAAAGGGGAGTCGGACACCGTCGGGTTCCGTATCCGCGAACCCGTGTACCCACTCGTCCATGCAACCGAACGCGACCAGTTCGCGACCTGCTGCCCGGGTGAGCGCCTCGACATCCGCACAGAACCCCGCTTGATCGTCGAGCGGGTACGTGACCTGCCCGGCGTAATCGACGTGCTGTGAGGGAGGGGCGGCACCGTCACCGACCCGGTCGACGGCGATAACGGGGACATCGTGTGCCGAGAGCGCCCGGGCGACACCGAGTCCGGTAATGTGTGCGTTCGCGACGAGCGCCGGCGGCCGGTCGAAGGTTGCCGCCTCGAGTTCCTCGAGCAGTGCATCGTGCGAGCGAAACGCTGTCATCGACCCGTGTTCGGTCCCGGCCATCAAAACACACCCGGTCTGTCCTCCCCCGGCACAGAGTGCTGTCACGTGGGCCCGGTCTGCCGGACTCGCCCCTCGCTCACCGGGAGAGTTTGGATTCGAAAGTTCGAGGGGGGACAGAGACAGTATTTGTAACCGGAATCCGAATGAACGGTCGGCCCCTAGTATACAGTAGGTGAGAAGACAGTGCAATCAAGACTAACCGTATCTGGGATGTCGTGTGCGACGTGTTCGGCGACAGTCGAGGAGGCTGTCGGTGAGTTAGACGGCGTCTCGTCGGTGGATGTCAACTTCGCCACCGACGAGGCGACCGTCGAGTACGACCCGGACGCGGTGTCGCTGTCACGGGTCTACGCGGCCATCGAGGAGAGCGGCTACACACCGGAGCGCCGGACAGAGACAGTTGAGATTGCCGGGATGTCGTGTGCGACGTGTGCGGAGACGAACGCGACGGCTATCGAGGACCTGCCGGGCGTGCTGAGCGCCGATGTCAACTTTGCCACCGACGAGGCGACCGTCGAGTTCAATCCGGCAGACGTGTCGCTGTCGGCTGTGTACGACGCGGTCGAGGCGGCCGGGTACACCCCCGACCGCGGCGAACAGGGGGGCGACGATGAGGAGGGCGAGAGCATGACAGAACAGCGCGAGAGCGCCGTCGAGAGCGAACTCCGGACGAAGCGGCGGTGGGTCGTCGTCGGCGGACTCCTGACCGCACCGTTTTTGCTGGTGATGCTCGAGATGTTCGTCGGCGAGTTCCTGCCCGCCTGGTTCAAGTGGGTCGAGTTCGCCCTCGCGACAGTACTGATCGCGACACTGGGTCGGCACTTCCTCGCCGGCGCCTACACGGCTGCGGTCAACAACCACCAGGCGAACATGGATACCCTGGTGACGATGGGCAGTCTGACCGGATACCTCTACAGCACAGCGGTCATCACCAACGTCGTCAGCGGCGGGCTGTACTTCGAGGCGGTGGCGTTCATCCTGTGGTTCATCTACCTCGGGGTGTGGCTGGAGGTGCGCTCGAAGGCCCGGGCCAGCAGCGCGCTCCGTGAACTGCTGGAGATGCAGGCGGCGGAGGCGACGGTCGTGAGAGACGACGAGGAGGTCGTTATTCCCGTCGAGGACGTGGCGGTCGGCGACGTGATGAAGATCCGCCCGGGCGAGAAGGTCCCGACAGATGGTGTCGTCGTGGACGGGGCCAGCGCTGTCGACGAGTCGATGGTAACCGGCGAGTCCGTTCCCGTCGAGAAAGGCGAGAGTGACGAGGTGATCGGGTCGACAATAAACGAGCAGGGTGTGCTGTACGCGGAGGCGACCCGTGTCGGCGAGGAGACGGCCATCCAGCAGATCGTCGAGCGGGTCAAGCAGGCACAGGCCCGCCAGCCGGACGTCCAGCGACTGGTCGACCGCGTGAGCGCGTACTTCGTACCCGCGGTCATCCTCAACGCCGTGCTCTGGTCGGTGCTGTGGTTCCTGTTCCCGGGGTCGCTGTACGCGGTCTCGGACACACTCGGCTCTGTGCTCCCGGTGCTCGAACCGGTCGGCGGCGGCCCCGCGCCGGCGGTCCCCGGCACCGGGATCCCGCTGTTCGAGTTCTCTGTCGTCGTGCTCGCCTCGGCCATCCTGATCGCCTGTCCCTGTGCGCTCGGACTGGCAACGCCGATGGCGACGATGGTCGGGTCGACACTCGGCGCGAAAAACGGCGTCCTCTACAAGGGTGCAGACGTGCTGGAACAGGCCCGCGACATCGACGCCGTCGTCTTCGACAAGACCGGTACCCTCACACACGGCGAGATGGAGGTGACCGATGTCGTCCCCGTCGGTGCGTCGGGGTCGACGACACGACCCGACGGCGGTAAGACGGTCTCGGATCCGAGCGGAGACACCGCCGCCGAGGAGCGCCCCGACGGTGGTGTGCTCGAACCCGAGCGTGAGCACACTGTCGACGTCGACGAGGAGTTCCTGCTGTCGCTCGCCGCGAGCGCAGAGTCGGCGTCGGAGCACCCGCTCGGGCGGGCCGTCGTCGCGGCCGCCGAGGAGCGCGGACTGGACCCGTCGGACCCGGAGACGTTCGAGAGTGTTCCGGGACACGGGGTCCGTGCGACACTCCCCGAGGGGGAGGTGCTGGTCGGCAACCGAAAGCTGATGAGAGAGAACGGTGTCGACACCGCAGCGGTGGCACAGACGGCAGAGCGCCTGGAACGTGCGGGAAAAACCGCGATGCTGGTCGCCCTGGACGGCGACCTGCTGGGGGTGGTCGCGACCGCCGACACCGTCCGCGAGAGCGCACGCGACACTGTCGACCAGTTGCACGAGCGGGGTTACGAGGTGCTGATGCTCACCGGCGACAACCAACACACCGGTCGCGCCATCGGCGAACAGCTGGGCATCCCGCCGGAGAACGTCCACGCCGAGGTGCTCCCCGGCGACAAGGCCGACGAGATAGACGCCATCCAGTCCGACGGCTCCCGCGCAATAATGGTCGGTGACGGGGTCAACGACGCGCCCGCGCTGACGACTGCCCACGTCGGTGTCGCGATCGGCTCCGGCACCGACGTTGCGATCGAGAGTGGCGACATCACACTGATGCGTGACGACCCTGCCGACGTGCTGAAGGCGATGCGTATCGCCGACGCCACCATCTCGAAGGTCCGCCAGAACCTGTTCTGGGCGCTGGCATACAACGCGACGCTCGTCCCGGTCGCCTCCATCGGCCTGCTCAACCCTGCGCTCGCGGGGGCCGCGATGGCCTTCTCCAGTGTCTCTGTGGTCTCGAACAGCCTCGCGTTCATGCGCTGGGACCCCCACGAGGAGTACACCTTCCTCCCCCTCCGCCCGCTCGTGTGGGCCCGAGAACGCCTCGCCCGCTGAGGTGGGTCGCCGACGACCCGATTGTGAGACAGCCGATACACCTATATCCACCCGTATCCTACCACTCTGTCAGCGCAGAACGACTGAAAGAACAATGGTCACAGTTAGCTGGGTCCTCGCCGGAATCGTGTTGGCCGGGCTGAACGTACTGCTGCTCGGGACGGCAGGGTTCGTCTGGGTGTCGAACTACCGGAAGTTCCGGACATCGTTACTTCTGGGACTGGTCGGGTTCGCGGCTGTGATGCTCGTCGAGAACTTCATGACGATCTATTCGTTTGTCGAGTGGGGCAGACTGTACGCCGACAGCACGTTCGCGAAGCGGTTTTTCACCGGGTTGCGAGGTATCCAGTTTCTCGCACTGGCCTCACTGAACTACGTTACCTGGAAGTGAGCGCCGACCGGACGACAGTTCGCTCCCCTGTGTCCCGTTCTCGAACAACTGACCCGTCCGCTGGCTGTCTCTCTTGAACTGCTCGTCCTCCGCGGGAGACACTGCGGTTGCCTCGGAGCTGACCTGTAATGCCCTATCTGCTTGCTCCAGTCTGTCCCCGAACTCCTCGCCGGGCATCGCCTGTGGGCCCGTGGCGAGGATGACGAACACCGCGAGCAGCCAGACCGGGACGACGAGGAACGTGAACGGGGTGAAAACCAGGAGACAGTGGAGCGACGCGGTGATAAACAGTATCGAGAGTGCCGTGGATACGACCGGGTCGAGCAGGAAGACCAGCTGCGCGATCGAGCTGTCCCCGTCTGTCTGGCTCTCACCCTCACTCTCGGTCTCGGTCTCTGTTCTCGCGCTGTCGCCACTCCCGAATCGTCAGGTAGACGAGCGTGAGCAGGCCGGCGAGCGGTGACGTCCACGGAGCCAGACGCGTGGGACCCGTCACCGACAGGGAGAGCTGTCGCGGCTCTACCGATTTCGGTCCTGGAGCGCTCACTCGACGGGGTCGACACGCTCGCGCAGCCAGTCGACGGCGGCGGCGACCTCCTCGGGGTCACCACCCTGTAGTTTCAGCGTGACCGTCTCGCCGGGGTAGCTCCCGAGGGTAACGTCGAACGTCTCGCGGACACCGGCGATACGGTCGAGCAGTTCCTTTTCGGGTTCGGGTGTCTCGACCGTCTCGACGTGGCTGGTGTCGCCGCCGAACTGGTCGCGGATCTGCTCGAACATCGCCCGCATCTCGCTGGGCACCCCCGGCAGAACGTACACCGTGCCGATGACACAGCCGGGTGCGACCCCCGTCGGGTTGGGGAGCAGTTCGCCGCGTTCGGGGAGGTGTGCGGTGCCCGGGGCGATGTCGTCCTCGGTGTACCCCTGCTCGCGGAGCCACTCTTGGGCGGTCTCGTCGGGCACCAGCTCTGTCCCAAAGGCGGCTGCCACCGCCTCCATCGTTATGTCGTCGTGGGTCGGGCCGAGCCCGCCGGTGACTATCACCGCGTCGTAGGCCGCCCGATACTCGTTGACCACCTTCGCTATCTCTCCTACACGGTCGGGAATGGCCGTCATACGCTCGACAGTCACACCCTGGTCTGTCAGCTGCTCTCCGAGCCACGTCGCGTTCGTGTTCGTCGTGTCGCCAGCGAGGATCTCGTCGCCGA
>KB659949.1_pt55 | contig 11547 bp, 9 predicted proteins | sample 558768 | NCBI scaffold set KB644980.1 | reverse complement strand
GGTTGCTCGACATCGCCGCACAGCGCGGCGTCCGGGAGATCGTCGCAGCCGAGACCGGCGAGTATGTAAAACAGCCAACAAGCGTTCAGGTTCGGACCGCCGACCAGCTGACCGGGTCGTGACTGGGTGTCGGTCCAGCTTGCGTGGCCCGTTCGGCCCCGGTGTTTGTCTTACTGTTTTGACTTCGGTCCGGGCCAGCCCGCCGCCGACGGTCACACCGAGTTGAAGACGGCGGCGCTCAAACTGCTGCCGGTGATTGCGGCCACAAAGGTTGCAATCAGGTTCACTCCTTCGTTGCCAAGCCATCCACCCTCGACGGTCGCGCCGAGGGCGCTGTCGACGGTGATGCCGACGAACCCGGCGGCGATGACCACGCCGGCACCGACGGCACCGATTGGCTCGAACCCGACGGCTGCGATCCCGGCGATGATAGCTGCGCCACCGATGCCGGCAAGCTCACCCTGCCAGGTGACCGCGCCATCGGTCCCAGGTTCAACCGGCTCAAGCGTTGTGATCAGACGCGGGCTGTCGTACAGCGCGCCAACCTCACTTGAGAGCGTGTCTGCGAGCGCGCCGCTGACGGCGCCGGCAAACGCGAACAGATACACCGTTTGGGTCCCGGGGATTTCGGGGCTCGCCGCGGCGGCAAGTACCGCCACGAGCGCCACCAGCGAGTTCGCGAGCACGTTCCCTGAGCCTCGTACGCCTTTGTTTTCCTGTGCGATGCCACGCCGAACCTTGGTGTCGTAACGGTACTTCGATGAGAGTCCACCAATCCCGAAAAACGTCACCAGCACCGCAAACCAGGCGTAGTCGCCGACGACAATTGCGAGCAACCCGAGCCAGACGCCGGTGAGCATCCCCCGGAGCGAGGCCGTCTTCAGCGCCACGGAGAGATAGCCGAGCACGACTGTTGCGCCGATCCCGACGGTAATCCGGAGCGCGGTGATCTCGAGCGGGAGCCAGGCCAGCAACCAGAGCACGAGTGCGACCGCCACAAGCGCCAGCGCGTCGTCGCCTCGAAACAGCGCCTCTCGCAGCAGCGCCGCCGACAGACTCCCGCTCGCCGCAAGAAACACGACCAGCTGCCAGCTGATGGCACTCCCGGCGAGCCATCCCGCAACCAGCTGGGCGCCAGTCGCGCCGACAAACCCGGCCACCACGAAGCCGGCGGCAGCGAGCGTGTGTTCGGCTGTAACTGTTCTGACGAGCTGGTCGCCGAGTGTCCCAACCGAGAGCAACACGACTGTCGCAACGAACACGTGTGCCGGTAGACCGAATGAAACGCTCAAAATCGCGAGCCCGGCTGCGGCCAGCAGAAAGCTGGCGACGCCGTACAGTCGACCGTCGTGGCGGTCGCTCGGACGCGCGAGTAATTCGAATACCCGCGAACGGGGGCCGACAGTCAGTGCTGCGGCGGCGAGCAGCAGAAATGGGCCCGCCGCAGCTAATGTCGCTACCGCCGGCTCGCGGACACTCTGAATCCACGGCACTACGAACGTGACTGTTCCGACGAGTGCGAACGCGGCCGCACGGCGAACGCCAGATGTCACTATCTTTCATATCGCTGCTGCCGGTATATGAATTGGCAAATCTGGCAACCGGTGGTTCTTCGTAACTGGCAACAATACTGTCCACGTGGGCATCTACGACCGATACCTCGCCGGCCGGATCCGGCTTGCCGACGCCACACTCCCCAAGACTGTGGCGCTGGTTATTACCGAACGCGATCTCCTGACTGATGACGCGTTCACCACGCTCCGGGAGTGGTTCGACTGGGCGTTCGGTTACGATGCCGAACAAGCTGTCGTGTACGTGAGCGTGCTAGACGAGGCCGCGGTCCCGCAGCTCCGGTCAGTACTTGAGTCGCTCACGGCGCCCCGTGGAATGGCGGTTCGGACGCCCGGCGATGATACGCCGGTCGACGCGCCGATCCAGGTCAGCATCGGCCTTGGCGGCCAACATGAGTTCGCGACTGCTGTCCAGTCAATCGCGACTGACATCGCGAACAGCGAGCTGTCAACCGACCAGATAACCGAGGCGGCAATCGAGCGTCGGCTGGTCTTTCCGGCCGTCCCCGACCTGGTGGTCAAAACCGGAAGCGAACGGCTGTCTGATTTCATGGTCTGGCAGTCGGCGTACTCGGAGCTGTACTTTACCGACGTGAACTGGGAGCAGTTCCGGCGCCGGGACTACCTCCGGGCGCTTCGTGATTACCAGACACGCCAGCGCCGGTTCGGCGAGTGACGCCTCCGACACGGACACGCGGCGGATCCGGCGGAGGCGGGGGGAGAAAACAGAGACAGAGACGGAGACAGAGACTGAGACGGAGACGAGGCGATGGCCGCGGCTCAGTCCGCCGGATCCACGGTGAGACCGTCCGCGTCGACGGGCTCCTCTTGTTCCTCTCCGGGCAGTGCGGACCAGAACTGCGCCAGGGTCGCTCTGGCGTCAGGGTACTCGCCGGGCAGCGCCGTCAGCAGCGTCCGCGCACGCCGAGCGCGCGACCGCCGCCAGGACTGTTCGCGGTGAGCGTAGGTTCGGAGCCCGCGCATGAAGTCGATCTTCCGGAACTCCGGCCAGTACGGCGCACAGAAGTAAACGGCCGCCTCGTTGCCTTTCGCCTGCCAGGGCAGGAAGTTCGAGGTCCGCTCGTCACCGCCGGTGCGAACAATAAGATCAACCGCTTGGGTCGGACCGTCGGGGAGTGCCGTCTGGACGGTCTCGACGTCGATCTCGTCCGGCGCGAGCTCGCCGTCCTCGACACGGGCCGCGATCTCCCGGGCCGCGCCGAGCAGCTCGGCCCGACCGCCGTACGCGAGCGCGACGTTCAGCTGCAGACGGTCGTAGTCCTGGGTTTGTCGCTCGGCGTACGCGACTGCCTCGCGAACGTGCTCTGGCAGCCGGTCGCGCTGGCCGATGCCCCGGATCCGGACCTGGCGCTCGTGAACGCGGTCTGCGTCGGCGAACTCGCGAAGCTTCTCGGTGAGCAACTCAAATAGTGCTGCCTGCTCGTCGGCGGGTCGATTGAAGTTCTCGGTCGAGAACGCATACAGCGTGATCTCTTCGATCCCGAGCTCGTCGGCCCACTTGAGCAGTTGTTCGGTCGTCTCGGCGCCTGCTCGGTGTCCCTCGTGTGTGCTCTTTCCCTGCTGGTCGGCGTATCGCCGGTTTCCATCTTGGATGACGGCGACGTGTGATGGTGTCTCGGTGATTTCGGCCGCGAGCAGCCGCCGGTAGAGGCCGTACAGTCGCTGTGAGACCCGCTCCCGGAGTCGCATTTTTGAGCAGTCGTTGGGCAGCTGGCAAAGCCGTTGTGTTTCTGCCATCCGGTCCGGGCTGGAACCGTGAGTGGTTAACCGTCCGGCCCCGACTCAACTGTATGGACGAGCGCGCACAACAGGACCTCGAGCGACGGGCGTGGCAGCTTCTCCAGCCCGGCGCGATCGATCTGCACGGGCTGGTGGTTCGGACCGAGTTTGACGGCCAGCAGGAGCCGGCAATGCACCAGGCAACGGTCGAGATTGGCGACCAGATCGCACGCCACGCCGGCTACGACCCAACCGAGACATTCGTGTACTCCGGTACCGATGACCCGGAGTTCGCGTCGAACCAACACCAGGGCCGACGGCTCGACGACGAGTCATTCGTCTGGGAGTGTCAGCAGCTTCTTCGCAACGGCTCGTTCGATATTGTTTTTTATTTCGATGCGACAGCGGACACTGAGACGCTGCTCGCGGCCGTGGAGGCGGCTAGCTACGACGCAACTGGTCTCGATGGCACGGCGTCCTCGCCGGCTGCAGCCGTGATCGACAACTGACAGACGCTACCGACCGTTCAGCCGTCGCCCGGTACCGGCTCGATAATCTCTTCGAACGTGCCGTAGATCCCAAAAATATCCTCGTACCCGTCCTCGCTCGCGAGCACCGGCACGAGACCCTGGTTTTCAACACGGTGTGTGTGGACATCATCGTACGCGAACACCGATCCCGGCGTAATCTCCTCGAAGTTGCTGTAGTTCAGGTGTGGCTCGCCGCCACCTTTGGGCACTTCCTCGCGTGCTCTGACGGTCTGTGTGGCGGTGTAGGTCGGTTCGGCGTCGGTCAGCACGCCGTGTGCGCGCAAGAACGCCTTGGTAGCCTGATAACCAAACTCGGCAGCTTCCTCGCTCTGTTGGTGTCCAGTCTCGAAGCTGACGGTGTGGGGAAGCGTCGAATCAAGCGTTGTTGTCCGGAGGTCGCCGGCGTCGACGACGTAGTCCACGGGCAATCCGGTGACGGTCCGACGGACGGACTCAGTTAGGTGGCTGTAGATCGCAAACGGTGGGGGCGCGCTCTGTGAGGTATGCAGTGCCAGTATTGCGTCCGCACCGTCGAGAACGTCGAGCAGCCGGGCTGCCAGCGCTGGCTCGTACTCCTCGCTGCGGGGGTCGCCCGGGAACGACCGGTTTAGGTCCGTGTCGGTGAACCGCGTCTTTGTAGCCAGGGCCCGCTCGTTCGCGAGTAATAGTTGCACTGTCCCGTGGCTGACCTCAAGTGTGTCTATCAGCCGACTGACGATCCGCTCGCCGGCCGGTTCGTCGCCGTGAATGCCGCCAACGACAGCGACGCGCGGCGAGCCGGCGCCGCGCTCGATCAGTTTCATGACTCTGTTGTAGCAGGCCCTCCGTAATGAACCTAGAGAATCCGGACGCTGGTGTTGGCGTTGGTGGTGACGCTTGCAGTAATGCTGGTGCCCAGCGTATAGTTGCCTGATTCGCCGTGCAGTCAGTCGTGGGCGTGTTCGCGGAGTGTCGCCGCGGAGATATCCGAAAGAACGGCCTCGTGTGTTGCTTCGAGTACCACCGGCGGTGCGACCCCTGCCTCCCGAGCGCTCGTCCATCGGCCGACACAGAGACACCACCGGTCGCCGGCCTCGAGCCCGGGAAAATCAACCGCCGGGCGCGGGGTAATAAGATCGTTTCCCTGTCGTCTGCTGTACTCGAGAAACTCGTCAGTCACCGCAGCGCACAGCTCGTGACGACCGGGATCGGACGGCAGGTGGTGACAACAGCCGTCGCGCAGATATCCCGTTGCCGGGTCGGTTCCACACGGCACCAGCTCGGTTCCGAGAACGTTCAGCTCGTCGGTCACATAAACCGTAGTGTCCGTGCGTACTTTTTACTATGGGAGCGGTCGGCAACTGGCGACCGATCGCCGGTGAGGAATGCTCCGGGCATGTTGTCCGTCGGCAAAGCTGGCGTTGGTCACGGCTGTGACTGCAACTGTGGTCACAGGTTGAATGGGCAGGATATCCGGGCTCCAAACCGTGGGTACGTTTCGTCACTTCCGAAATCTAGCTCACTAGTCAGGCAACAATTTTGGAGTCCCACGCACCCGGTTAATCGACAGGCTGTCCCGCTGAACCAGAGAAATTGAGCAAAACTGAGCGGAGTTCGTCCCGTTATTCAGCGGTGGCCTGTCCATCCGCGGAATAAAACAATATGCTAAACAGCAATCAGAAAACGCGTATCATAAAAAGTGCGTTTGTACCGATCGCTTGACGCATGACAGGTGATCCTCAAGTCTGTTAATACTCGTTACTGTTCCCCTAATAAGAGTGCCACTGGAGTATCGTGCACGGTCGAGGATAGGCCACCGACAGCCTGGCATCGGCCGCAGAGCTTGTTAGGTTCCGCTGTGCAAGCGAGTATAACATTCTCGCTGAGTTCATCAGTCCAATATTGTTAGACCCCCAGCACCCGGAACAACTGGGAGCTCAACGACTGAACCGGAAACTGAGTTACCAACCGCAGCTGGGGTCTCCCAGCGTTCACACCGCGGAGAATGCCAGGATTGTGGTCGTTGTCGCGCGGCCGGCCGTTACTCGTTTACTCGTGGAGCCGATCGATCAGCCGCTCGTGCAGCGAGCTGTTTGAGACCAACAACGGCTTACGCGTTCCTGCGGTGTCAAGCTCGAACGCGTACGGGGTGTTCTCCCCATCGGTGGCGACCCCGCCTGCTTCCTCGAGGATACAGAGTCCGGCCGCGACATCCCATGGACTGGTGTTGAACTCCCAGGCACCGTCCGCGTTCCCGGCAGCAACAAATGCGAGATTGAGCGCCACGCTGCCGACGCGACGAACCCCGCGAGTTTGCTGGTAGAACTGCTGGAGAAACTCACCGTCAGGGTCGTAGCCGCTCAGTAACATACTCTCGTCGAGCTGGTCGTGGTCAGTAACGCTCATTGGCGTCTCGTTCTGGTAGGCACCGTCGCCCTGCACCGCGTGATAAGTTGTGTTGGTTTCTGGGCTGTGGACAATCCCGACGACGGGCTGGTCGGTCTCATCGAGCAGGGCGATCGAGATCGAGTAGTTCGGGTTTCCGTGTGCAAAGTTACTCGTGCCGTCAACCGGATCGATCAGCCAGGTGTAACTGCCCTCGCCGTCAAGCGTTTCCGACTCCTCAGACCGGACACTGTGGCTGGGAAACTCGCTCTCGAGTGCGGTCCGAATAATATCATCAGACCGGAAGTCGGCCTCGGTGACAATATCGGACTTACCGGTTTTGAACTGCACCTCACCGGCTTGACCGCGCAGCTCAGTAAGCATCTCGCCGGCGGACTCAGCAGCTTCTCGCCCGACACGCCGGGCGTGTTCGAGGAACGCCTCCTCGTCGTCGCCGCCGACTGTAACCGGCGGACTGGCGGTCGCGTCGCGTAGCCCCCAGCCAAGCTTGCCGGCCAGAGCGCTCATGAATGCGTCGTCATAGGAAGTTCGGACAATATGTGCCCGATCGGCAGCCCCCGTAATCGTGAGAACGTCTCCCTCCTCGGCGGTCGTATGATGCCGGCCGCCGTCGACGGAGATGTTGACAGGGCTCTCCGGCACGACGGTGACCGTCGAGTCCTCGCTCACGACGACCGGCCGGGCGCCCATTGTATGAGTTTGTAGCGGGGTAAGCTGGAGCGTGAAGTTGTCTTTCGGGTAGTGTATCGGCCCGTTCGAAGAGAGCGCGATCCCGGTGCTGCCGGTCGGCGTGTTGACCGCCAGTCCGGTGCCGTCGTACTGGCCGACGTACTCCTCGTCGACGAACACCTGCAGCCGGGAGATTTTTCGATCGACAGGAGTCTCCGGCGGCACAGCCTCGATCATCACATCGTTGACACCCACCGCGTCGAGCCCGGCACCGCTGACCTCGACCTGTTGCCGGTCGTACACTGTTGCGTGTCCGTTTAGCACCTCAGTCATCGCGTCGTCGACATCGCCCGGTCGGATCCGGGCAAGAAAGGCGAGCGTTCCGGCATTGACCCCGACCAGTGGGATCTGCCGTGTCGTAAACACTCGGATCCCCTCGAGGAACGTCCCGTCGCCGCCGACCGAGACGCCGAGAGCCTCGGTGTTGGCGTAATCATCCTCAAGATCCGCCCCGACTTCGTGGACGGTCAGGTCCATTCCCTGACTCGATGTCCACGAGTCTAGCTGCTCCAGCGCCTCGTCGTCCGTGTCTGAAGTGAGACACACGACTTCTTCGGTCGTTGCCAACCGGCGTCCGTGCATATAGCGAAATTATGCGCCGGAGCCAAAAGTCCTTCCGGGTTCAAGATTTTGCAACGAGACGGCCTGTGGCTGCCCGACACAGGCCGATTGGTCCAGCGGTGCGGCGGCAAGACCGGATTACTCATCGAACCATCCTCGGACGGCAGCACGGTCGACGGTACCCGAAGCTGTCCGCGGAAGCTGTTCGACGAACTGGTACTGCTTGGGCCGTTCGTGGGCAGCTAGCCGGTCCCGACAGTGTTGCTTGAGAGTCTCACGGGTCTCGCGGTCAAACGGCCCCGCCGGGACAACGGCCGCACAGACCCGCTCACCCCAGGTTTGATCGGTCACGCCGACGACCGCCGCTGCTTCAACGGCCGGGTGGGCACACACAGCGTCGACGACAACAGCTGGAGCGACGGCCATGCCGCCGGTGGTGATCTGGTCATCGAGGCGTCCGGTGACCCAGAGGTAGCCGTCCTCGTCTCTGTACCCACGGTCACCGGTCCGAAACCCGTACGGCCCCATCGCGGCCTCGGTCCGACTGGAGTCGATGTAGCCGTTGGCAACAGTTGGTCCCGAGACGACAATCTCGCCGCTGGTGTCCGGCCCGACCGGTGTTCCCTCGTCGACGATGGTGACCCTGACCCCGACAAGCGGCTGTCCAACCGTTCCCGGGCGACCAACGGCCTGTGCGGGTGTTGCGGTCGCAACCTGGGAGGCGGTCTCAGTCAGCCCGTAGGTTGGGGCGACCGGCACACCCCGCTCGCGAGCACGGTCGAGCAGCTCTACCGGTGCAGGCGCACCACCGGTCAATACCGTCCGGAGCCGGTCTGGTGGAGTCCACCCGGACGCGAACAGCCGGTCAAGCATCGTCGGGACGACCGACAGCCCGGTGATCTCGTGTGTTCGTAGAACTGTCGCCGTCGTGTCGGCGTCGAACGACTGCTGGAGATACAATGTCGTCCCGTTGTGCGCTGTGCGTATAATCGGCGCGAACCCCCCCATGTGAAACATCGGGAGACAGTCGAGCCAGCCGTCGGCCGGCATCGTCCCAAGGCGGCAGGCAGACGCCTCGGCGCTCGCACGGAGGGCCCGGCCGGTCAGCCGAACCCCGGCGGGGCGTCCAGTTGTTCCAGCAGTGAACATCACAACCGCCTCGCGGTCCGGCCGCCACGGGACCGATGCAGTCTCAGTTCCGACCTCTGTCGCCGGCACCGGTACCGGCGCTGTCGCCCGCCTGGGCACCGTCTGTGCAGATCTCTGGTGATGATCCTGGTCTAGCGTCTGGGTTCCGTCTTCGGGCACAAGACTGCTTGGCAATCTGATTGTCACGGCACACCGGTCCTTATTTGCATTTGTCTCAGCGTCTACCGAGACCGCGGCGGCGACTGTCGCGGCCGTCGTATCGGTGTAGAGCACCGCCGTGACGCGGGCGTGCTCAAGCTGCCTCCGCACCATCTGTGGGGGTGCCGTCGGATCAACTGGAACCACTGTCCCACCGCGTTCGAACACTGCATGGACCGACTGGACGACCGGAAGCCCGTGGGGAAGCACGAGTCCAACCCGGTCATCTGCGGTCACCCCACTGACCGCGAGCCGGTTGGTGAGTCTCATAACCCGGCTCATCAGCTCCCGGTAGGAGAGCCGGACGCCGGTATCGGTGTCGACAATCGCCTCCCGGTCCGGGGTCGCAGCCGTCCGTCGCCTGAGCGGCGGCGCGTCGGCGTCGACGGTCATTGCCCGATGGTCACCCCATGGCCAGGGTCGCTCGGTGGCGTGACCGTTCCGCCGGAGACTGGCGCTGGGTCCGGCGCGATATCAGCCGCAAGACGCGTACCTGTCGCTAGCCCGCAGGCGGTTGTGAGCGAGAGGCTGGCGGCCAGGTGGATTGCTCCCAGACGAGCAATGGCGGCGTCAACCGTTGTTGTGACGACCGGTGTGAGCCCCGCTGCCTGTGCCCACCGCGCGATAGCATGTGCTCGTCGCGGGCCACCGACGACCATCGGCTTGAGAACGACCCCGTCTGCGGCCCCGGCCTCGACGGCTGCCGCAAGGCCCACCGCCCGGATTGTCTCATCGAGCACAACATCGACGTCGCCAATCTTGCGGAGCCGCCGGTGGGCGTTGAGTTCGTCCGCTGACAGCGGCTGTTCGATGTAGGACACACCTCTTCCGTCGAGCGCCGCGAAAACCCGGGTCGCTTCGGCGACCGACCACGCCCCATTTGCGTCCCCCCGGACCGACACTGAATCTGGAACCGCCCGGCAAACGGCACTGACCTTGTCGATCTCCTTCTCGACCGCCCCGGTTCCAAGCTTGAGTTTGATTGCTCGGTAGCCTGCCTCGACAGCCGCCTCGGCCCGGGTGACTGTCTCGACGGTCGTACCGCCGACAATCGTCGCGTTGGCCGGTACTGGCACTGTGTGGTCATCGGTCCTACCGAGCCACTGGTAGAGCGGCTGGTCCATAGCTCGTGCTCTGGCGTCGACGACCGCGAGCTCAAGACCGTGTCGGGCCGCCGGCGTGGCCGCAGCGCTCAGCCGGTCAAGCGTACTGACCGGGTCACAGCTGTCCTCACAACACCGCTCAAGTGCGCTCCGACAGTCGGCAACGGACTCCGTCCAGCCTGGAAGCGGCGCTGCCTCACCCACGCCCACCGGCTCGGAGAGCCGAACAACAAACCCGCGACGGGTTTCGATTGTCCCGCGGGCCGTCCTCATCGGCGTGGCGAGCGCTATCTCGTAGGGCTCGATCAGCATTGCTCGCCCACGGATCCCGGCAGATTGGCTGTTATCGGGTGGCGCCGGCGTCCACGCTGAGTCCGGAGTTGGACTCCGTCTCGGTTGACGACGCCCGTCTGCGGGGTTAGTAGCGCCACGGGAACTGATCAAACGCGGGATCGCGCCCCTCAATGAACGCGTCTCGTCCCTCGGCGGCCTCGTCTGTCATGTACGCCAGCCGGGTTGCCTCGCCGGCGAACACCTGCTGGCCGACGAGACCATCTTCCGGCAGATTAAACGCGTACTTCAACATCCGGATTGCTGTCGGCGATTTGTCGGTGATCCGGTCAGCCCACTCGAGCGCTCGCTGTTCAAGCTCCGCGTGGGGAACGGCAGCGTTGACCAGTCCCATCTCTGCGGCCTCGTCGGCATCGTAGCGTTTCCCGAGAAAGAATATTTCGCGGGCCTTTTTTTGTCCGACCTGTCGGGCGAGCGAGACCGACCCGAACCCACCGTCGAACGAGGCGACGTCGGGATCGGTCTGGAGAAACCGGGCGTGCTCAGCGCTCGCGATTGTCAGGTCACAGACGACATGTAGTGAGTGGCCACCGCCGACGGCCCAGCCTGGTACTACAGCGATCACCGGCTTCGGGAGGTGACGGATCTGTCGTTGCACCTCAAGAATGTGAAGTCGACCAACGTCCGTCTCGTTGGCGTCGTACTCGTAGCCGTCGGCCCCTCGGACGGACTGGTCGCCGCCGGCACAGAACGCCCAGCCGCCGTCGTCCGGCGCGGGTCCGTTTCCGGTCAACAACACTGCCCCCACCGACGATTGACGCTTCGCGTGCTCGAGCGCCCGCGACAGCTCATCGACTGTCTCGGGTCGAAAGGCATTACGCACGGCCGGTCGGTCGAACGCGATCCGAACCGCACCAGTATCGACCGCCCGGTGATAAGTAATGTCGGTAAACGAAAACTCCGACACACGGTCCCATTGGCTGGGCGCAAACAGTTCTGAAGTCACAGTCATGGTACCTGTTACTAAAACAAAAGTCCTTATACCTTAACATGCGATGCCGGAGGCCGGCCCGCCGACGCAACGCCGACTCAGGGATCGACACGGGTCAGCAGGTCTTCTTGAAGCTGTTCACGGACTCGGTGGCTCTGCTCGCCGTCGACGACAGCCTCGATAACGTGTGCGCCGGGCGTCTCGATGGCTGTCTCAAGCTGCTCCTGTAGTGTCGCAAGACCCACAACGCGGTCGAACTGGAAATTGTACAGCTCACCTGCTGGGGCGAAATCAAGCCC
>KB659937.1_pt27 | contig 11569 bp, 12 predicted proteins | sample 558768 | NCBI scaffold set KB644980.1 | reverse complement strand
AAATTTTTGACTCCAGATCTATTTTTGATTTGCAGGGTCTGAACATCAGGGCGTACAGATCTGCCTAGGTCAAGGCTATCCTGCTCGTTCTGCAGTAAGCCTGCGGCCAGATTGAGGATAGAGATGTTGGTAACATTGGATCCTACTAGGTACTCAGTGAAGTACACACTCAACAAAAGGACTAGGCCCGCGCCGAGAATCACCAGAAAGTTGATTGCATATGCAATCCATGAGATCTGTAGGAACTGACCTAAGACAAAGTGAAAACCTATAAGAATCATGACAGGCTGGACCAGGGAGAGCATAGAGATCCTTCTTATATAGTTTGGACCGACAGAAAGAGTCAATACGAAGAAATTGTTAACATAAAGTGTAATTAGACCAAACCAGATTATCTGCCAGCCAAAGGCAAACGAGGTTGAAGCCAAAGCCAAACCACTAAAAATAAAGAATATGAACTGGTTAACAAGGGAAAGGAAATAGCCCCATCTTCTGGGGTATTCTGGTAGAAAGGAAGTTTTGAACTCAGGGGAAATTATTCCAGGCAGCAGATAGAATAGAAGACCAAATAGAAAGATGCTCATTGGTTTCAATGAGTCAATGAGGAGAGTGTGAGCTAGATAGAAGGTTGTTGAAGAGTAAACCAAGGCCAAAGAAAACATTAGGACTGTGGTAAACTTGAGTCTCGGCAGATGGAATATAACCTTCTTAAATACCTCTAAGTTGTCCGTAGGCACCTTCGATCCCTACCGCACCTATATGAGGTAATAATTAAATGTCCTCTCTTTCTGGAGACTTCCAAGTAATATTCTGATTAAGTATCCTCTTCTTAACTACAACTAGCCCGCATACCATAACTAACCATGAAAATAGGAATAGTGCCACACCCTTTTTGAAAGACTTGATAATAGAATCTCCTTTGAGCATTCTTCTTATAGAAAAAACGGGGAAGAGGAAACTGAGTGCTCCAGCGACAAAAGGTAGTGAAACTGAAGCAAACCATCCTAACTTAATTTTTAGACTGCAATCAGATACGGTAAAATCTTTTGCATGTTTTTCGATTGATTCAAGAGCTCCTGCCATCCACCTTATTTTCTGATGATAAAGGTCTTTGAGATTTAGAGGTGATTGCTCACCAACGTAGGTCTCATCGGTCATCTTAGTTCTGAGCCCATCTATGTAGGCCTCTTGAACAAATTCAATATCCTCGCATGTAGCCTGTTCATCGAAATGATTATTCTTGACATAGTCACCGTCGATAAGAGATATAGGGCCGTTAAAGGTGTTAAATGAGTTGTACTTATCGTTGATATACTGGATATCGTTGAATAGTTCAAACTCAGCTCCAGCCATTTTTGTCACAAGATTTTGTTCGTGGTTAAGGATTTTTCTAGGGCAAGATGCCAGAAATACGTCTTCGGATGAATCTAGAGTCTCTTTGCATTTGACGATAAAGTCCTCAGATGGCCTTGAGTCCACATCAAATATCGCTATATAATCTGGAGAGTCAATCTGCTCAATCACATAGTTCAAGGCTCCTGCCTTCGTTCCATTTTTTAGTTCTCTGAAGTAGGAATTAAACTCATAATAGCCGGTTTTTGAGAGTCTCAGGTCTTTTTCTGTATCCTCAGAGTCTATTACATAATGTACGTTCAGTCTGGAGCCGGAGGGAGCTTCCAGCTGCTGGATTGACTTCATCGAATTGTCTATAACCTGAGCCGACTCCCCTGGGGACACTGGTATAATTGCATGTATTTCATCCATAGAAACTCACAAGACTGCATCTACAAATTCTTTTGAGCCGTTTTCGAAGTCGGGTTTACTGCAGTCTGCTTCTACACACTTCTCCGCTGTACTGAGCGCCTTATCAACAGAGTCAGCCGTTCTAATACCTTCAATATCTCTGTCATCTATTTCATTTGCGATAGCTTTCTGGAAAGGTATAAACGGATACACAACACAGGTTGTACCTGCCACAGCCGCATCGGCGATAGACGAATACCCGGTACATATCACACAGTCAGCGGCTGCCATATGAGGCGTCATAGAAGCCTTGGTCTCCCAATTCTCTCCACCGACTACCTTGATATCATATCCTTTCTCCCGCAATCTTCTGGAAATTTCGTCGAACTGGTTTCCTCCCCAAGATCCAGGTACTACAAGCATGTCATAATCCTCGACTTCTCCAGATTCACCCTCTTGACCTAACGGACCCACAAATTCAATACAGTTATCTTTAGATTTTTCGGGCCAAACACTTGTCACAATTATGTTTTCACCAAAAACCATTGATACTTTGTTGTAAAGCTTTTGGGGAATGCTCCATTTGAATGGTAAAATATCTGGTGTTAGATGATCTATCCTGTAGAAGCTTCTCCTACTTGCTACAGATGCAATCATAGCAAATATATCGTCAGTGACAATCTCATCGGGATTTTCCTGTTTAATCCAGTCATATGATTGTACGGTTCTCTTGAGAGCGCTAGGTATAAACTGTGTCATGAGTTTTGGAAGAAGCTCTATCTTTGAGTATTTTGCGACGTCAGGGACTTCTTCAAAACCAGGTTCCTGAAAGCCATTCATCTCAAGGAACTTGCTTCCGAATCCTCCTCCAGCAACAGAGACCTGCACATTGCGTGACTCCAACTCCTTAGCCACCGGAATCATTCTAGCAGCATGACCTGTTCCTGTACACCAGTGAATCAGGCATACCTTCTTATCCATCTGTCACCATACCTCCTCATCGGTCTCTGTAGAAATGCTCTTCATGCTATCTGAGGAGTATGAATGTGCTTTGATGTAAAACGGCGTCTTAACACCCTCAATCATATAATGGAGTGAAGTGAGGAATTAATAAAAACTTCTGTTGAAGTTATTCTTGCATGAAAGGAAAGCCGGATATATGTGTGATGGCACCAACCATCAGAAACCCTATTTTGTAAAAGGATATGTAGAAAATGCCAGAGAGAATGATTTCGACACGGAGAGACTACACTTTGTCCTGATCACTGAGGACTTTAATGATAAAGACTCTATGAGAGAGATGCTTGACAATCTTAACGTATCCGGTGAGGTTTTTGGGGAAAGCGAAAGACACCAATGGTACGAGGAAAATGAGATATCAGAGTACTCAGATGTAGTTCCCGCAGCTTCACATGCAGAAACTAGCTTCGGATTGCTCTACATGTGGGCTCATCCAGAATTCGAGTATGGAATATTCCTAGATGATGACACACAGCCACACGAAGACTTCAACTTCTTTAGCAGGCACATGAGCCATCTAGATTCCAAAAAGGAAGTTGAACATGTTTCATCTAACAAAAACTGGGTAAATGTAATGTACCAAAATATTGACCGACACGGACTTTACCCGCGCGGCTACCCATACTCAGCAATGGATGAGGAAATCAGCACGGAGAAGAAACAGACCAATGAAATAGTGGCATCACAAGGCCTCTGGACAAATGTGCCTGACCTAGATGCGGTAAGAATCCTAATGGACGGAAACTTAGAGGGACAGGCGGAAACCTTGACAAAAAAAGAAGACTACAAACGCAACTTTACAGCTAAAACAGGAAATTATCTGACAGTCTGCTCGATGAACCTAGCCTTCAAACGGGAGATAATTCCAGCATTCTACCAGTTCCCCATGGATGACAATGAATGGGATATAGGAAGGTTTGATGACATCTGGTCGGGCATCACTTTGAAAAAAGCAACAGATATGCTCAACAAATCAGTTATAAACGGTTTTCCGCTTTGTATTCATAATAAGGCTAAGCGCTCAACCTTTGGAGACCTAAACAATGAGGTACCTGCACTTGAACTTAATGAACACTTCTGGGAAGCAATAAACGAAGCACCAAACCATGCAGACGGCTACTTTGATGCATACAGAAGCATGATAAAATCTGTCAAAGATTATGACTTCTCTGATTATGCTAATGAAGGATTCATAGACTTTACTGTAGAATATATGGAGAAGTGGCTATCAGCACTGGAAAAACTGGAAGATAAAAAGTAACAACCAAGACATATGGTTGTTACAAATATAACTGATTATGGCAACTGAAAACACCGAACACAAAAACGTAATATTCATCGTTTTAGATACGCTCAGGAAGGACAAGCTGTCGGTATACGATGACGAAGTAGATTTTACAGACAATATTCAACAGTTTGCAGAAAACTCAAAGGTTTATACCAATGTGACAGCTCAGGCACCGTGGACTCTTCCTTCACATGCATCAATTTTCACAGGTCAATACCCTTGGGACCACGAAGCCACACATAAGAATACACGCCTCGACACCGAAAAAGATCTTCTGGCTGAAAAGTTTCAATCTGAAGGATATGACACATATGCAATAACTCCAAACACATGGATATCAAGGCCCATGGGGACTACAAAAGGGTTTGAGCATACTGAGAACTTTCTCGGGCTAGCATCACACGGTTTAGTTCAGGATGCTTTTGGGCTACTCAAGACGAAGTTCGAGTCGATAGACCGTCAAACACGTAGAAAGATTGCAGGATTTCTAGACGGGGTTTTCGACAAAATCGGTTCAAGCGATATCTGCAAATCTCGAGAAACCGTAGATGAAGTAAAAAACACTATCAAGGATATAGACGAGAATGAGAAGTTCTTCTTATTCACAAATCTAATGAGCGCACATGAGCCATACGAGGCCGGGGAACCTCCAAAGAAGTACCTACGGAGGCATGGAGTGAAAGACATTTCAAGTGTACCCGATTCCGAGAAAGAATACTTTCGTGGAGAGCACGATAAGAATGATATGATGAGAGCGTACGATGCCTCTGTTGACTATACTGATGACTTAGTAGGAGAGATACTAGAGTGTGCCGAAGAAAGCGATCTGCTTGACGATACTATTATAGTCTTAGCTTCTGACCACGGTCAGGCCGTTGGCCAAGATGGGTTCTATGGCCACCAGTTTACAGTTATGGACAGTGTTGTGGATGTACCATTAATTATTCAGGGCTCTGAAATAGATGACGAGACGATGAGCTCTGAGCTAGAACTGAAGAGCCTATATAATATCTTACCAAATCTTGCTGGTATACAGGAAGGCTCTGTTGAAGATGAAGGAAAAGTTAAGGGGGGTTACGAGAGACCAGAACTATTCATAAATGAGATACCAGAAGAAAAAAGATCCAAATACGATAATAAACTAAGATATGTAAAAGACAACGGAGCAAAAATGGTAAAAAAAGTAGGAGAAGATGATCAGACGCAGTTTGAAGTCAAGTACAATAATGGTTCGAACGATCTTAAGAGGAGCGAACTTCGTGACGCCTTAAACCAGATTTCTGAAGCATCCAGTGAGCCATCCGAGGAAGTGGATGACGAAGAGGTTAAGCAGAGATTAGAAGACTTAGGATATATGTAGAATTGTAGTTACCAAATTATGAGAGATAGTAAACTACTCTGGTACGGCATCTCCACCGTAATTATAGCGGGTCTAATATACTTTGTCGATTTTAACAAATTTATATCCGCCATCACTAGCGTACAACCTTTGCCGATGGCGTTAGCGCTCGTATCGGGGTTCTCTGTATTCGCAATCTGGGGCTACATCTGGCACAGTTTCTTCACAACGCTTGAGATAGACACGACGCTCTACAAATCATATAAAATGTTCATGGCTGGGCACTTCGTGAATTCAATTACTCCTCTAGGACAGGTAGGCGGAGAGCCGTTCATGGCCTATATAGTTTCAAAAAACACAGGCTCAAGCTATGAGAGATCCCTTTCTAGCGTGATGTCCTCCGACATAATTAACGCAATACCAATAGTGACGTATACAGCCGCAGGAATAATGTATGTTCTATTATTTAGAGATATGACTGGTGTGATGGAGCAGATGATCTATTTTGGAGCCGGAATAACTGTCATAACATCTCTTTTAATGTACCTGTTGTGGTTTGACAGAGAAAAACTTAGGTCAGGAATATTTTTCGTCCTCGATACCTTAGAGTCAAGATTTGAATCTAAAAGAGATTCCTTTGAATCAATTAGGGACAGGGTTGAACTCCTCCAAAAATCCTTTGAGGAAATAGGTGAGAATCCTTCACACTTGATCAAGGTAGCCTTGATATCACACCTCTACCTCATCACTCAGTTCGTATCACTTTACTTCATACTATTGGGCTTAAACACGTATCTCAGTTTTGTGGGAATTTACTTTACCGTTATTCTAGCGGGTCTAGCTATGTTTGCTCCGACTCCTGGAGGTTCAGGCGCCTTTGAAGCGCCTTCACAGGTTTACTATTATTTTTCTATCCAAGCATGGATCCCAGCACAGCTGTAGCCGCATCGATACTATTCAGGATGACAACCTATTGGCCAGGTATACTGGCCGGATATATCTCCATAATAGATTTAAGAAGAAACAGAGATTTTAATGTAGACGAGGATATCGAGAATATTGGAAACTCGGGGAAGATATAGAGAAAGTGCTCAAAACAATGAAGCAGAAATATAACGAGGGATATGCATTCAAGCTCTCAGGGGAAGAACTAAATCTTGCCGAGAGAGAATTGAAGTCTACGATGTCCGGCTCTTGTAAGGCTGTTGGCAAGTCCGGAAAGATCATCATGACTGCAAAGAAACATGAACTGCCAAAACGTCTAAGCATGACCCAAGAAGTAGCCAAGATAATCCATAGAGGGTTGAGGGAAGAAATCAGTGGTATAAGTCTAAAGGAAGATCTGGAAGGTTCTTATGCCGTAAGAAAAGAATTTATAGATCCTGATGCAAAACCAGAAAAAAACATCGAATCTAGAATCGGCAATATTATATCAAATAGAAACAATTATGTGGACCTAGACAACCCTAACACAGTCATAAAGGCATATGTGCTTGAAGATGAGATAATTTTAGGTCGCTTAGAGCAGGAGATAGATAGAGGAAAGTTCGACCAGAGGAAAAACCAAGATAGACCTTTTTCGTCACCTGTATCCCTTGATCCCAAGCTTGCAAGAACTCTGGTGAACCTTTCAGGTATAAGGCCAGGTGAACATCTTCTTGATCCTTTCTGTGGTACAGGAGGAATACTAATTGAGGCCGGGCTATGCGGAGTAGGCATAGCAGGGACCGATATTGATGAAGAAATGGTCGAGGGCTGCAGGAGAACTTGGAGGAATACGGAATAATCAACCACGATATCAGACAAGAAAGCGCTGAAAAAGCTCCTGAAGTTTTCAATAGAGAATTCGATGCAATAGTAACAGACCTACCATACGGCAGATCGTCAAAGAAAACCGAAGACATAATAGAGACATTTATGAACTCGATTGAATCCTATGACTGCAGAAAGGTGATCATGTGGAACAGAGACAGTCTAGATGGAAGAAGCCCCGACTTCAGCATTGATGTACACAGCAGCCTTACAAGATACGTATACATTATAGACTGAGATACTTGACAAATTGATTCATAAGTATAGCGAACACTTCCATAAGCATGAATATCTGGACCGTAGGAACCTCTAGCGCAGTACCTTCACGCAACAGAGGGCTTCCAGCAAACATAATCAGCTACAAAGGAGAAAGAATACTATTCGACTGCGGCGAAGGCACACAAAGAAAGCTGATGGCAGAAAAACTAGGTCTTAATGAAAATATCCAGGATTTTCATCTCTCACTGGCATGCAGATCACTTCTCCGGCTTACTTGGATTAATTCAGACGATGGAGATGGAAGGTCGTGAAGAACCTCTATACATCTACGGACCGCCTAGGACAGAAGAGTTCACTGACAACATACTTGACACCGGCTACTTCCAGAGAAGCTTCGATATATTTGTGGAAAATATCGTAGAGGGAGAGGAAATCGTAGGGGAAGGCTATCAGATCAAACCCTTCGAAGTGGAGCACGGAGTCAACGCCTTTGGATACGTCTTTGAGGAAGAGCAAAAAAGGAAGGCGAACAAGGACAAGATGGAAGAGCTAGGGATTGGATCGTCCCCAAAGGTAGGAAAGCTTAAACGAGGAGAAGAAATAGAATGGGAGGGAGAAAGAGTATCACCAGAGGAAGTGATACAGACAGTTGAAGGTCGTAAAATAGTTTACTCAGGAGACACCTCAAAATGTGAAAACATGATCAAATATGCAGAAGACGCTGACCTGCTAATACATGAGGCGACATGCAGACACAAAATAATAGACCAGAGAAACGGACATACTTCTGCAAAGCAGGCCGGAAAGATAGCAGAAAAAGCAGATGTCAATAAGCTGGTTTTGACACATATCTCCAGAAGATACCAGCGAGAAGAAGAGGAATTACTTGCAGAGGCCAGAGAGGAATTTAAAAATACGAAAATAGGCGAGGACGGGAAAGAGTTCAGTGTCAGCCCACACAGGCCTGAGGATTAGTCCTTTTCCTTTGTAAGCTTTCTCTGCTTACTAGGCTCAACCTCTATATCAGCATCTTCAAAATCATGCTTAATATCCCTATCCCTAATCCTGTCCAAAAATACAGCCAAGGCTGCTATCTCACTGTGAGGCTGGTTTCCGACAGACAGATTAATATCAACGTTCTCATAGACCCATCTAGAGACTTTTTCAGACCCCACAATCAGCAAAAAATTATTATCTTCAAACCTGTTTCTCAGTTCTTCTTCCTTATCCTCAATTCTCTCACCATACATGGTGAGGTGAACTTTTACTCCATCAAATCCTCGAATAAACTCTTTCCAGTCCTCAGTATACTGTATCTCGGTGTTACCACCCCACCTCTCTATAATATCCTGCTGGCTTTCCAACATACCTTCGTCCTTATCTCCTGAAAACACGACCTCTTCAGCACCCCACTGCCTAGCAGCCAAGCCTACATGCGTTGATATACGGTCATCGCGGCCAACCCTGTGGCCAAGCCGAAGTACAGTGATCATAAGTTGAGTAATAGATTCAAACAGTTAAGTAAGGATTACATATGCGTTACCCTTTTAAAATACAATTCAAATTAGCAGTCATGGGATTTGTTTCAGAATACTTCGAAGTGGCGAAAAACGTCATAACATCACCGACAGAGTTCTTTGAGAGCGAAAACCGAAGAGACGGGTTTGGATATCCACTCAAATTCGCGGCATTCTCACTGCTGATCTCAGGCTTGTTTAGCGCAGCTCAGACAGCGATCTCAGGGACAGGAGCCGAAGTCAACTTTAGTATACCTATTCTCGCAGGCAGTATCCGCGGTAGCAACTCCTATTCTTAGGTGTAATTGCTCTTACAATCAGCGCAGGACTTATACACATTTTCGTAGCCCTATTCGGCGGAGAAAACGGCTACGGCAACACTCTAGCCGTATTCTAGGCTATACAACAGCAATAGGAGTAGTAGGTTCTGCAAACAGCGTAATCATGTCACTAGGCAACAGTGGCAGGAGGAATAGCCGGAACACTTCTATCAATAGTCGGAGGACTTGTTGCGCTGGTAGTAGGGCTTTACGGGATCTACATCCAGTCTAAAGGAATATCAGAGTTCCAAGACCTCAGCTTCGGTAAGTCGATCCTATCCATAATCCTGCCAGGAATCATCATAGGGGTTCTGGTATTTGGATTAGTTATAGTAGTTCTAGGCGCATCCTTAGCAACAATGGCTGCCTAGAAAAACCATCTAGACACACTTTTCCTTTTCTATTTTTGTTCTCTGAGCAGATCAGATAGGTGCCGAAGTTATCAAAACTTTTGTCATCTACATTATATAGTAGGTTTCACATGATTAGCGTAGAACTTCCTGATGGATCAAGTTTAGAGGTAGAGGAAAACTCAACAGTAGAAGATGTCGCATACAAGATAGGTACCGGCCTAGGAGATGATACTGTAGCCGGAAAAATAAACGGAGAACTTGTGGCAAAGAAGGATGAGGTCAGCGACGGCGATCAAATAGAGATAGTTACAGAAGACTCAGATGAATACACCAAAGTACTGAGGCACAGTACAGCCCACGTATTTGCACAGGCGCTGAAAAGAATCTACGGAGATCAAGCAAAGCTTACCATAGGCCCATGGACCGACGAAGGCTTCTACTACGATGTAGAAGGGCTCGACCTAACGGAAGAAGACCTTGAAGAAATAGAAGAAGAGATGGAAAACATAATACAGGAAGATCTCGATATCCGAAGAGAAAAAATTACACGAGACGATGCAGAGGACTTCTTTGACGAAAACAGGTACAAAAGAGAGATTCTAAGCGAAGAAGCGAGTGGAGGAGACTATGTAACATTTTACAAACAGGGAGAGTTTAAGGATCTCTGCAAAGGCCCTCATGTCGAAAGCACCGGTGAAATCGGCGGATTCAAGCTTCTAGAGATCGCAGGCGCCTATTGGCGCGGAGATGAGGAAAACGAGATGCTGACAAGAGTCTACGGAACAGCGTTCCCAAGCGAAGAAGAACTGGAGGACTTCGTGGAAAAACGGAGAGAAGCCGAAAAGAGGGATCATAGAAGAATAGGCCAAGACATGGATCTTTTCTCGATACCTGACTTCTCACCTGGAGGAGTCCACTTCCACAGACAAGGAATGAAAGTCCGCCGAGAACTGGAAGAATACATACGTCAAAAAAATGAGGAACTTGGCTACGAGGAAGTATGGACGCCCGAGTTAAACAAGGCAGATTTATGGAAGAAGACAGGGCACTACGAAGCCTTCAAAGAAGACGGTGAGATGTTTGCATGGAGGCAAAACGACGAAGAATACGGATTAAAACCCATGAACTGCGCCAATCACTCACATATCTTCAACTCGGACAAGAGAAGCTACAGGGATCTGCCGATAAAGCTTTCAGAGTTCGGAACCGTCAACAGAAACGAGCAATCAGGAGAGCTATCAGGCCTGTTGAGAGTGAGGACACTGACTCAAGACGACGGCCACGCATACATTAGAAAAAACCAGATAGAGAATGAAATCAAAAAACACTTGCAGACAATCATAGAAATGTACGAAGAGTTTGGATTTGACACACACTTTATACTTGAAACCAAGCCACCAAAGGCACAGGGACCTGACAAGCTCTGGGAAGAAGCTGAAGAATCCCTGAAAAGCGCTCTAGACGAGAAGGTCGGTGAATATCAGATTAACGAGGAAGAAGGCGCCTTTTACGGACCTAAGATTGGCGTAGAAGTCGAAGATGCTATAGGAAGAGAGTGGCAGCTTGGAACAGTGCAACTTGACTTCGTAATACCAAGAAACTACGGGCTGAAATACGTCGGAGAAGACAACGAAGAGCACTACCCTGTTATGATACATAGAGCAATCCTGGGCAGCATAGAAAGGTTCATGGGAGTCATGATAGAACACTTTGCAGGAGAGTTCCCTACATGGCTTGCGCCAGAACAGGTCAGGATCCTTCCTGTAACAGACGAAAACCATGAATACGCACAGGATTTAAAGAAAGAACTCGACAGTTTCCGTGTAGATATAGAGGATAGAAGCTGGACCGTGGGCAAAAAGATTCAAGCCGCACACGACGACAACGTACCATACATGCTCATCATAGGCGACGACGAGGAGGAGTCATCAAATATTTCAATCAGAGACAGACAGGAA
>KB659972.1_pt399 | contig 11581 bp, 14 predicted proteins | sample 558768 | NCBI scaffold set KB644980.1 | reverse complement strand
ATACTGTCGGACAGACGTACGTGAACAACTACGGGACACTCGGGCGGGACAGTTTGTGACAGATGACCTCTCTGCGAATACCGGTCGCGAAATATTCTGTCCGGCAGTATGGAGACCCGCCACGCCCGCTCTCCGGCGACCGACCAACCTCGGTAGCTCTATGGGTGTGTGGTCACCAAGAGAAACGGACATCGTCGCCGGGGTCGACACCGAACGCCTCCTCCCCCCGGCCGCGGGTGACCGCGAGTTCGATGTTGCCGTGGCTACCGACGGTGACGAGTCGCTGACCCGGGTCACACCGGGCGTATGTCTCCCGGACCGGGGCGGACTCGCCGTCAACCCGGATGTCGGTGCCGTATCGCTCGGCCGCGACCCGGCCGGGGATGTTCGTGATGGCGTTGCCGAACTCGTCGACGACGAGCACCTCGCCCGTCGCGCCGTCGGAATCGACAGTCGCCGCCGGAAAGGAGCAGTCCACGAACGATGCGACCGGACGGAACCCGGGGTCCTCGTGGAACCGGTCGACACCGAGTCGGTGGACCCGGGCGGCCGCCGGCGCGAACACGTCACGCCCGTGGAACGTGGAACTCGCGGGTGCCGGCGGCCAGTCGTCCGCCGGTGTCGGTCTCCCCGCACTGCCCGACTGCTCCGCGACCCGGAACACCTCGATTCCGGACTCGTCACCGCGTTCGGGGGCAGGTGTAGATCCCTGTCCGGTCTGTCCGGCCTGCCGGGCGAGTTCGCGGGCGACCGGGAGGAGCACACCGTTGTCGGGTCCGACGAGCACGTGTTCGCCGGCACGGACGACAACAGCGGCCCGGTCGGTTCCGACACCGGGGTCGACCACGACCAGGTGGACCGCCGGCGGGAAGTACGGCAGCACCTCCCGGAGCCAGAACGCGCTCGCCTCGACATCCTGCCGGGGGAACTCGTGGGTGATGTCCACGAGACGGGCGTCCGTCTGCTGGAGGATGACCCCCTTCATCGCGGCGGGGTACGGCCAGCCGAAGTCCGAGCTCAGGGTTATCATCGTCGAGTGTTGGCGGCGTCGAGACATAAATCTCCGTACCGCGGCTGGACCGAGCGCGGGTGAGCAGGAACTGTGGGTACAGAGCAGGGAATGCTGTCCCCGGTGTCCTGACCCCAGGTCGATACTGTCTCCCGGGGTCCACAACCGGTCCGTCCCCGCTGGGGGTGGTCAGGGGGCGTAGTAGTACTCCCCGGCGGATTTCTGTTCGCGGTCGAGTTGGCTGCCGGGTTTGTTGATGCGCGGGCGGGAGGTGCGCTCGTCGCGGCGGAACGTGATATCGAGATTCGAGAGGAAGCTGTTCATACCCTCGCGCATCCCCTGTGGCGGCGCGGCGCGGCCGTGCTCGGCGGGTTCGCCGTCGAACACGAGCAGACGGTCCGCGAGCAGGTCGATCATGTAGATGTCGTGGTCGATAACCATCGCCGTGGCGTCGTTGTTCTCGGCGTATCGACGGATGGCGCTGGTCGCCCGGACCCGCTGTTCGACATCGAGGTGAGCGGATGGCTCGTCGAGCAGGTACAGGTCGGCGTCGTCGGAGAGACACGCAGCGATCGCGACTCGCTGACGCTCGCCGCCGGAGAGGTCGGTCAACGTCTGCTCCATCACCGACTCCAACTGGAGCGGCTGTGCGATCTCCGTGTTCCAGTACGACGAGCCAAAGTCGTCGGTGATCGACGAGAGGAACGTGTCTACGCGCATCGGCTGGTCGATCTCGATGTACTGCGGTTTGTACGAGATATCGAGGGTGTCGTCGACCTCGCCGGTGTCGGGTTCGAGACGACCGGCGAGCAGTTTCGCGAACGTGGACTTGCCGATACCGTTCGGGCCCACCACACCCAGCACCTCGCTCTCGCGTATCTCGCCGGCCGTTACCGACAGCGAGAACTCGCCGTCACCGTAGCTCTTTTTCAGGTCGGGGTACTCCGCGACGACGGAACCGGCCGACCCGGGACGAGGGGCGTGTTCCTCGAACTCGATAGCCGACTGACGGACACGCATGTTCTCGTTCTCGAGATAGCCCGAGAGATACTCGTTGATGCCGGATTTCACCGACTTCGGTGGTGTGATGACACCGAACGCGCCGGGTTCACCGTAGCCGATGTGAATCGCGTCGGCGAGTAGGTCGAGGATAGCGAGGTCGTGCTCGACGACGAGCATCGAGCGACCCTCATCCTCGGCGAGTTCGCGGACGAGTCTGGCTGCGGTCATCCGCTGGCTGATGTCCAGATACGGTGTGATCTCGTCGAGAAAGTAGAAGTCGGCGTCACGGGCGAGTGCGGCGGCGAGTGCGACCCGCTGGAGTTCGCCGCCCGAGAGGGTGTCTATCGGCTGGTCCACGACGGGACCGATGTCGAGTCGCTCGACAAGCGAGTCGAGTGCCCCACGCTCGTCGGTGCGGGCGAGCAGTTCGCGGGTCTTTCCGTCAAACTGGTCCGGGATGCGGTCGACGTACTGTGGCTTGCGCGCAACGGTCACGTCACCGGCACGCAGCGCCGCGAGGTACTCCTGGAGGGCGGTCCCCCGGTAGCTGTCGAGCACCCCGTCCCAGCCGGGTTCAGACCCGATCTGCCCGAGATTGGGTGTGAGTTCGTCGGCGAGCACGTGGACGGCAGTGGTCTTTCCGATACCGTTCGGACCGAGTATCCCGGTGACACGGCCCTCCTCGGGGGCGGGCAGACCGTACAGCGCGAAGGAGTTCTCACCGAACCGGTGAACCGGGTCGTCGTCCAGTTCCTGTGGGAGATTTATGATCTGAATTGCGTCGAACGGGCACTTCTCGACGCAGATGCCACACGACTCCCCGAGACAGACCTCCTCCGAGATCCAGATCTGGTCTGCGCTCCCTTGGTGGGGTTCGCCCTCGTCGTAGCGCTCCTCACGGGTTGTGATACACTCCTTTCCGGTTCGATTGGGCGGACAGAAGTTCGCACACTCGTAGTTGCACCGGTCGGGTTGGCACAGTTCTAAGTCGACAACTGCGATACTATCATCCGCCATCGTCAGAGAAGTCCTCGTGTCGTGAGCATGATGGCCCAGGTAATAAACCAGGTGAAGAATGTCATCGCGAACACGTACAGCTGTGTCTTCGTCGAGAACTCACTGGAGTCGATACCGATTGCGCTGTACAGCGGAAACTGTGCAACGACCGACACAACGAGTATAATCATCCCGAGCAGGTCGTCGGGTTGCGGGGTCGACCCGACCATCTCCGTCGCGAACAGTGTCGACGCGATACCGGCAGACACCCCGAGCAGTGTTGCGCAGGTGGTAACAATCACCGACCGGGTGAACTGGTCGTACTCTTTGTCTGTGTCCTCATCCTCGTCGGTGTCGGTCTCCGCGGACGCGTCACCGGTGAGCGGGGCCTCCTCGGTGACTGTCCCGTTTGACGGGCTGTCGGCCCCGGTGTTTGCCGGGTCGTCGACATCGTCGGGGCCCTCACCCGTCTCGGTTGCCATGCAACCATATCGACTGTCCGAATTAAAAAACCGTTCGAAACTGGCGCCACAGTCGAGTGTCAATCTCGCCGATGCTGTTCGACCGATTTATACCGACCGCTTGCACAGTCATACAGGATGGCAACAGAAACAGACGCCGGCTTCCAGCGCTCGCCGTGGCTGTTCCTGCTCGGGGTCGTTATCTTTCTCGGGTCGACTGTCCTGTTTCTGTTCGATCTGCTGGAGGGAAACAACGTGATACGGGGGCTCGTGGCGAACGGCGTTGCCGCGGTCATCCTGCTCGGTCTCGCTGGTCTCGAGACGCTGTCGAACCCGGAGTCACACGTACAGACACGGTTCGAGGCACTCCGTGCGGTGGTGTTTTTTTGTGGGCTCTACCTGTTCGGTGCCGGTCTCGCGGTGCTCGCTGCGGCACTCGCGAGTCATCCGGACCCTCGTGTCGGGGCTGCCTACGTCGCCGTCGGTGGTGTCGTCATCACCGTGACGTTCCTCACAGGTGGTGCGGAGGAGGGTGCCCTGGGCCGATTGCCGACGGCAATCGGTCTGCTCGGACTCGTGCTCGCGCTCGGGTCGGCGACGTTGTTTGCGTACGACCTCGCCACCGGCCGGAACGCGCTACGAGGAATCATACTGAACGGTGTCGGCACCGCGATATTCATTCTCTGGACCGCCTACGACACACCCTCGGACCCTGAGTCGGATATCGACACAGTCTCGGATGCGCTCGGAATCGCGCTGCTGCTGTACGGCAGTTACCTGCTCGTTGCGGGGGTTGTCATCGTGGTGACGGGCCTGGTCGCACACGACCAGGGTCTCATCGGAGCTCTGTATCTTGCCCTCGCGGTCGTTCCGGTGGTGCTCGGATTCCTGTTTGCCCCGCTCGACAGTCTGACCGAGTCCACGACCCCGGACTCATCCGAGGAGGGTGAGACAGACGAGGAGGATTGACCCTCGTCCTGCGGCTATCGAGACCGGTTCGCCGTCGGTCTTGCACTCGTCCTGGCCGGACTGGTGGCACGCGGGGGAACCGACCGTCACAGTCTCACCCACTGTCGCGGGGACGACCGGCGGGAAGAGTCGACAGATACCCGCCGACACCGAGCGAGAGGACCGCTATCAGTCCGACGACGAACCGGAGCAACTGCGAGAGTGAGTCGAGCGGTGGCGGACCACTGTTCAGTTCCATCACCTCGTACCGCTGCACGTGCTGGCGGTTGTCGGTCGGCCCGACTCTCGGTTCGTCAGCGGGTGGCAGGTCGGCGTCCACAGGCCGCTCGATGGCGACAAGCCTCGAACTGTCGTCCGGGTACGAGAGCGCCGGTATCCCCTGCCCGGTCGGAACGCTGTACACACCGCCAGCCAGTAGCGCCTCCCGATAGATCTCCTGACCACGGTCGGACAGACTCTCGTACGAGATGATGGGGGTCCCCCGTTCCTCGAGTTCCGCTCTATCCGCGAACGAGTCGGGACGCGTATCGTGTGTGTCCTCGGAGCCGATCGGGACGAGGGCTGGACCCACCAGCGAGAGGATGCCGAGCACGAGCAGCCCTGTCGCGATCGCGCGGCGCCGACCTCGCGGACTCATTCGAGATCAGCCCCCGCAAACGACCGATAGCCGAGCACCAGCGGAACGACCAGCCAGAACGCCAGAATAACGAGCGCGAACTCGTCGGTCAGGTACACCGGCAGCTCCGTGGCCACCTCGCCGGGTTCACTCGTCGCTGTGCTGCCCGCGCTTTCGCCACCGCTCCCCGGGCCACCCCCCTCGACGGTGGACCCGCCCGGGTCACCCGTGTCACCGCCCTCTGTGCTGTCGGAGAAAAACTCGTTTTCCATCCCCTCGGGGAGGACGAGGTTGAGCGTCTTCTGGTAGGCGAGATACGGGCTGGTGAACTCGACGGCGTTGTACAGGTCGGCGTTTGCATCCATCCCCAACAGCTCCGTGTGAACCGTCCGGACGACGTTGCTGACCTGGATAACCGGGAAGATGTAGAACAGGACCAGCAGGAAGTACGCGAGTAGCGAGCGACCAATCGCGCTGTTCCGGGAGGCCACTGTCGCCGAGAGAGAGACACCGATGACGACGAACACCGCCGCGTAAACGAGTGTGACAGCGAGTGTCCCGAACACGACAGCAGCGGGGAACGCTCCGTATTTGCTCAGAGAGACACTCGTCGCGGGCGCGTATGCGAACCCCACGCCGACAGTGGCGATGAGGAGTCTGCTCAGGAGTTTGCCGAGGAACACGTCACGACGACCGTTCGGGACCGACAGGAGGAATTTTATCCCGCCGCTCTCGCGCTCGCCGGCAATCGCGAGATAACTCGCGACGAGAGCGGCAAGCGGGAGCAGTAGCGCGAGCAGGATCGTCAGCACGTCGAACAGTGACTCGACGGCTACGGTCGGGGACTGAGAGCGACCCCGGTTGACGAACGCGAGACCGACGCCGAGGAGACCGAGTCCGATAGCGCCACCCCAGAGCGCCGGCGAGCGCCCGGCGTTCCGGAGGTCCCTCGTCGCGACGGTGCGGATGCTCACTGTTCCTCCGCCGGTCCGGTGGTACCGGCCTCGTCGCGGCCGCCACCGGTGTAGATGTTGAACAGTTCCTCGAGCGAGGCGTTCTGAGAGAGTATATCCACCACATCGACCTGTCTATCCACGCTCCTCACGACGTCCACTTTCACCGTAGGGTCGGTGCAGCGGACAGTCAGGGTTGTCCCGTCGACTGTCGCGTCGGCGACGCCGTCGACTGTTTTCACGTCCGCGGGGTCGGGCGGGGTCGCACACACCAGGTCGATTGTGGCGTGGCCGCCCGCCTCCTCACGGAGGTTCTCGATTGTATCGACCGCGACCAGCTCCCCCTCGTTCATTACGCCGATACGATCACAGATTGCCTCGACCTCCGGGAGGATGTGGCTCGAAAACAGCACCGTGGTGCCGTTTTCGGCCCGGTCGCGGATTGTCGAGCGCATACTCTGCATTCCGTTCGGGTCTAGTCCCGTGGAGGGTTCGTCGAGAACGAGCAGTTCAGGGTCGCCGACCAGCGCCATCCCGAACGCGAGGCGCTGTTGCATCCCCTTCGAGTAACCGGCCGCGAGACGGTGTTCGTCGCCGCGCAGGCCCACAGTCTCGATTATCGCGTCCGGGTCGTCGTCCACGCCCTTCGACGCGACCGCCCACTCGACGTGCTCCCGGCCGGTGAGGCGGTCCTCGAACCCGTATCCCTCGGGAAGCACACCGATCCGCTCGCGGATGGCGGTGGACTCCGCCTGTGTGTCCCGTCCGAGCACCTCGGCGGCCCCGCTGGTCGGTCTTATAAAATCGAGCAGTATGTTGAGTGTGGTCGACTTGCCAGCCCCGTTCGGGCCGAGAAATCCGAAAATCTCACCACGCTCGACTGTGAGCGAGATATCGTCGACCGCGACGACATCGCCGAACCGCTTGGTAAGGCTGTCAGTCTGTACGGAGACCATGTAGCCGCGATTGTGTGTGGTCCGGATTAATCTTTTTTTCTGGAGATGGCAGACACCGGCGGAGCACGCCGGTCGGCACGCTGTGCGGGACCTGACCGACTCGGGGATGTCGGACCGATGCGCTGTGAGTCGGTGGGCACAGACCCATGTGGTCGCGCAGAGCCGGACGACCCTTACAGCGAGAGCAAGGCGAAAGCACCCCTTCAGGGGTGTGGATGAACCCGACAACTGAGGACCAATCCGTATGAGTGCGCCATCCCGGAGTTTTATTATCAATCAAAATGTAGGTATGACCACGATGAGGCGGTTCTACCGCCGTCGTAAACGGATACTATCGGGATTCGGACCGCGCTACGTCTGAACGAATCCGCCTCAGACCGCTGGTTGTGGATTTCGACACGGTAACTCTGAATCCCCCGTGTCGGAGGATAGGAGAACGGCGGCCTGGCCCTGCCAGGAGTTCCGTTATGCCGACTGAACTGCAAACCTGAAACTCCCGACCAAGCGGTGCGGTACCGCGGGAATCCAACGAGTTCAGTCGTTGGAGGAGGTCAATCATCGCGCGGCGTCAACCGACTGCACACCGCTCACAGTCAGGAGCAGACCTGACCGGACAGCCCTGAGCGGAGCATCACTGCAGCACCGGAACCCCGGCCCATCGGCGTAGATGCCCCCCGGTTGCTGGATTGCTTTTTTGTTACCGACTCTCGAACAGATTGTATGGATCTCTCGCGGTCACTCTCCCGGCGTCACCTGCTCGCGAGCGGCACAGCCGTCACGCTCGGAGCGCTAACCGGTTGTGTCAGCGACTCGGACAACGGTGGCGACGCTGATTCCGATGACCCGGGTGGTGGAGACGACCCGGACTCGGACGACGGTGGCGACACCGATTCAGACAGGGAATCCGATGCGGACGACGATGCAGACAGGTACGATGATTCAGACAACGACTCCGATGCGGACGGCGATGACGACTCCAGAGGCAGGTCGGAGGGGCTGAATCTCCGGGAGGCAAACGTCGTCGACGTAACAGTCGAGGAGCAGAGTAGCGGATACCGGTTCGACGTGGCTCTGCATCACGACGACAGCGGCGAGGAGGGGTACGCGAACTGGTGGCAGGTCGAGCGACTCGACGGCACCCGACTGGGCCGGCGCGAACTGCTCCACGCCCACTCACGACAGCCGTTCACCAGGTCCGAGACGGTCACAATCCCCGACAGTGTAGACTGTGTCGTCGTTCGCGGCCACGACCAAACCCACGGGTACGGGGGGCAGGTGATGCTGGTGAGTCTCGAATCCGGCGAGACACGAGCGCTCGACAAAGAACCGGAACGGGGGTCGTTCGACGAGAGGAACTGTCCCACAGAGAACCCCGCGCGGTGACACCCGTCCCCCCGGGGTACACACGACCCAGGGTTACAACTGGTCGGTTCGTGCCTGTGCTCGCAGAAGCATCTATCTAAACGGGTGTGCTGCACCCCGCATCGGATGCGCGTTGCATCGCTGCGGGGGAAAAACTACGTCGGAGAATCGCACACGACCAACTTACAGTCGGGTGAGGTTCGTTGCCCGCGGCCCCTTTGGTGCGTCCTCTATCTCGAATTCAACGTCCTGTCCCTCTTCGAGGTCCGGGCCGCCGACGTCCTCCATGTGGAAGAACACGTCTTCGTCCGCATCCTCAGTCTCGATGAAACCGTAACCGCCTGTGTCGTTGAAGAAGTCGACCGTTCCTTCTGCCATTGCGTATCGACAAAATGCAGTCTCACTCATAACCCTTCCGAACCGGTGGGTCCCGTGTCGGCTACTAACACGGTGTGACCCGACAATCTCACCGCACACCTGCGATTTGGCCCTGTACGTGGTCCCTATCCGCCGATCGTCGGTACGGAGCGAGTAGATACAATCACGATGGTAGATGCACCATCCACGAGAGACATCCTCGTCGGGCAGATATCGGAACCGGAGCAGCGTTTCTGCTGTTTAGGCGACTCGATGTGACCACCACAGGTCTGGGAGATCCTCGTCAGTACCGACGAGACGCGTCGTATCTCGAACCAGTCGACCTCAGACAGTTCACGAGGGTTGCTGTGGGTAAGTTCCCCATCCTCGTACCGTCGACCGTCCGGGAGTGTGTGAGTCCCGGTGTCGACGACCCCGGATAGGGCGACTCCGGGTATCGGCCCTCTTCGGGCACTCACAGCTCTCGGTACTGTCGGTGTCGGACCGTCTCTGTGGCTGTCAGACTCGGCTACGCCGTCCGGTGTGGGAGACAACGACAAGATTGAACTACTGGGGGGGAGAACTGTACGGTATGTCAGAGCTACTGGCCGAGAACCTCTCCGGCAAGTCCGTGATGGGCTCGGACGGAGCGGAGCTCGGGATGCTGTACAACATCACGATGGACATGGACACGGGTCGTCTCGAAAACCTCCTGATTGAGCCGGTGGACTCGTACCGGGGAGACGAGTTCCCGACGGACGATTCCGGTCGGATGCGGATTCCGGTCCACCGCGTGAAGGCTGTGAAAGATCACATGATAATCGATCGGTAGGTCTGATGTACGTTCTCGACGCATCCGCGTTTATCCACGAGTATCACACGGACAATCAGATAGCTTCGGTGCCGCTCGTGCGCGAGGAGTTGGAGGGTGAACAGGCCTACCGGTTCGACGCGCTCGAGGGCTCCGGGATGCACATACATATCCCGGATACAGGGACCGTCGAACGGATAGAGCGGGCAGCCCGCGAGACGGGTGACCTCGCGGAGCTCTCGCGGACGGACCTGCGTCTGCTCGGCGCGACGTTCGAGCTCGATGGACGCCTCGTCACCGACGACTACGCGATGCAGAACGTCGCCGAGAAGCTGGAGCTCGACCTGGAGGTGATCGCCCGCGAGGGTATCGACGAGCAGCGCTCGTGGCTGTTCCAGTGTGCGGGCTGTGGCCGCGAGTTCGACGAGAATCACGACCGCTGTCCGATCTGTGGCAGTGACCTCTCCCGGAAGAACCCGACCTGACCTGCCGCTTGCAGGAAACCCCAGGTTGTCGACTACGTGTTCTCCCGACCGGCCAGAACCCGCGACAGGAGGGCGACAGCAACGAGGAGATACGCCACAGTCGCCGGCAGGAGGTATGCTGATGCGAACGCCACGACAGCGGCCACGTACGAGAGTCCGAGCAACAGGAGCACGAGGCCCGTAATAACGAGTCGGTCCACGTCTGTGGTGGTTCGTTTGCTCCCGGTTTCGTCTGACACGGGGCCGATCACCGGTTCTCGAGCGGAACAAACGCCTCGTCCTCGGGACCGACGTAGCGGCCGCGGGGGCGAATAAGTCGGTTGTTGGTCTGGTACTCGAGGATGTGCGCGACCCAGCCCCCGGTCCGGGCCATCGCAAAGATGGGTGTGTACATATCGACGGGGATACCGAGCTGATGGTAGACCGAACCCGAGTAGAAGTCGACGTTCGGGGCAATACCTTTCTCGGGGAGGCGCTGTTCCTCGGTGAGATACTCGGTTATACTCGTAGTGTAGTTGAGCCACTTCGTCTCGCCGGAGGCCGCCGCGAGGTCCTCGAGCTTAGATCGCAGAATCGCCGCCCGCGGGTCAGTCACGCTGTAGACGCGGTGCCCCCATCCGGGGACCCGCGAGCCGCGGTCGACCATCTCCTCGACCCACTCGCGGGCGGTTATCTCACGCTCGTCGAGGTCGAACAGCGCCTCCATCACGTCCTGGTTGGCACCGCCGTGGAGCGGGCCGGCGAGCGCGCCGATACCGCCGGTGACGGAGCTGTAGACGTCCGCGAACGTCGACGCGATGACCACCGTCGTGAACGTCGAGGCGTTCAGCCCGTGGTCGGCGTGCAGGCTCAGCGCCATGTCGAACGTCTCCTCGGCCACCTCGCCGGGTTCGTCCCCGGTGAGCATGTAGAGGAAGTTCCCGGCGTAGGAGAGGCTCTCGTCGGGTTCGACCGGCTCCTCTCCCCGGCGCAGACGGTCGTACGCCGCGAGTAGCGTGGGAATCTGGGCGAGGATGCGCCGCCCCTTTCGGCGGGCTGCCGCCTCGTCCCGCGGTCTGGCGTCGGCGTCCGGGTCGGTCATGGAGAGCATAGAGACCCCGGTCCGGAGCGCGGCCATCGGGCGCTCGTCGGCGTCCGCGAGCACACGTAGTGAATCTAGTACCGCCTCGTCGACGGCAAACTCACCTGCCATCCCGTTGGAGAACTCCGCGAGTTCGTCACGCGCCGGCAGCCGCCCGTTCCAGAGCAGATAGAGCACCTCCTCGTAGCTCGCCCCCGTCGCGAGGTCCTCGATATCGTAGCCCCGGTAGACGAGCTCACCTGTCTCGCCGTTTATGTCGCTCAACTCCGACTCCGCGACCACGACCCCCTCGAGCCCTTTTGAAAATTGCTCGGTCATGCCATTACTTCCTGAGGCGAGCGGATAAATCATTATACTCTGTCTGGAACAGGTTCGGGACCGCTCACCGGTCTCCGGACGCCACATACCGCCGATACCAGTGGTTCGTCGCGAACGATGCAACCCCGTCGACGCCGGTCTCGGGGCTGTCGGTGTGGCTGCCCGGACCGGGTTGGTTCCGAATCGGAGCCACCATCGGTGGAGG
>KB659932.1_pt10 | contig 11583 bp, 9 predicted proteins | sample 558768 | NCBI scaffold set KB644980.1 | reverse complement strand
GCGACCAGATCGAAGCCGGAGTCACGGCGTTCAGCGCGACGCTGGGCTTCTTTGTCGGCGATCGAGTCCAACTCCCCCTTGATCGAGGCGATCTGTGCCTTGATATCCTGCTCGCGGCTCTCGTCGTACTCGCCGAGCCCCATGAACCCGGGTCGCTCGTCGCGCTTGGCGAGGCTCGTTTTGGCGGAGGCGCGCGGCAGTTCGTAGCGGAGTTCGGCGAGTTCGACCTGTAGCTGGGCCTTGCGGGTCTGTGCGCGCTGGCCGAAGATGGTGAGAATGAGGGTAAACCGGTCGAGTACCTCGGTTTCGTCGGGGAGAATCCGCCCGATGTTGAACATCTGGTATGGGCCGACCTCGTTGTCGATGATCACCGTGTCGGCGTCGGTGCGGACGACGAGCTCCGCGATCTCGGCGATCTTTCCCTCGCCGAAGTGGCGGGCCGTATCCTCCCTGCGGGTCTGGGTGAGTTCGCCGGCGATATCGTAGCCGGCCGAGGCCGCGAGATGCCGAAGTTCGTCGAGATCGGCGGTGCCGCTGTCGACCCGCTTTGCGAGAACTGCTTTCATCGGATTCCTCCGCGCTGGCCGGGACGACCGCCGCGAGACGGCGACCAGCAGTCGCTCGCACCGTCGGGTTGCGACGACCAATCAAATGGGTGGTTACTCGATTCCAGTGCGCATCACGTCCGTACCGATGGTTCGGCTGCCAGCATCAAGAAATGTTCGGCGACACCGCCGCTCGCCGCACAATCAGGGGCGACGCCTGTGCGGTCGGCTCATCGCGTCTTGAGGTCGTCTTCGTCCTTGATGATCCGGGTTTCGGCCTCGCCGCTGGTGATCTCGTTGACCATATCGTAAAACTCGTTTTGGAGGCCGGCAGGGAAGGTGATGACGCCGACCCACGAGCCGTCGTTCTGCCACTCCTCGCGCTCCAGATCGCCGTACTCTCTGACCTCGGCCTGCCCGCTGCCAGCGTAGTCGGCGGGAAGCTGGACGGCAATCGTCACCTCGTCGAACCGGATTGGGATCACCGGCCGAAGGTCGTCCAGTGCCTCGTCGACCTGCTCGGAGACGGGCTCCATCGGGTCGACCTGAAACCCGGCCTCGTCGAGGGCGCGCTCGATGCGCTCGGGCGGGTGCGGCGCGTCGTCCATCTGTGGGTTGACCGCGTTGCGGGTGATCTTGTTGATGAGCTGTTTCCGCTTTTTCTCCTGCATCTCGCGGCGCTGCTCGGCGGTGATCTGTATCTCGCCGCGCTTGATCACCGCCGGGATAATGTCGAGCGGCTCGGTCGTCTCGAAAACATCTTCAAGATCGCTTTCGGCCGGCCGGTCGCCGCGAGAGGCGTTCTCGAAGACATCCTCGGCGGCGATCACATCCTCGAGGTCGCCGTCGAACTCGTCGCGTTTGATTTCGAGGGCGGCATCGGGGTCGATCAGCACCTCGAACCGCGCACCATGGGACTCCAGCCGTGCGGTGACTGCGTCCTCAAGCGAGATCATATCAGGGCGTTGCACCGCGGGTCATAAAAACAGTCCCCCCGCGACACAGCAGTCACTAGTCGAGATACGCTGACCGGCACTCGTCGGAGCAGACGTGGACGTGTTCGATCTGCCCGTCGGTGACAGTCGAGATAACGCGATGCGTCGGGAGTTCGACGATACGCTCGCCGCAGACAGCACACTCGGGGGCGTCTTCCTCGTCGACACCCTCGCCAATATCCGATGTCGGATCGACCATACTCCAAGCAGGACGACGTCGGTACGTTAACCTGTCTACTCGTCGTGACGGATGTTGCCGATTTTACGTGTCGGTAGCCGGCACCACGACCACGCGCAGGTCGTTGACGTTGGTCCCGGTCGGCCCGGTGGAAACGAGGGCGTCGGCCGCGGCAAGGGCCGCGGTAGCGTCATTGTCGGCGAGCGCGCGGCGCGCGACGGCCGGATCGACGGTCGTGGCGTCAACGATCCCGCCGGCTGCGTCGGTAATGCCGTCGATCCCGTCGGTATCGACCGCCGCGACGACCGCATCCTCGATGGCTCCGCCCGCGAGTTCGACGGCCGCCGAGAGCACGAACTCCTGATTCGGGCCGCCTGTGCCGTCGCCCCCGACCGTGACCGTCGTCTCGCCGCCGGAGACGACGACCGCCGGCGGGGAAGTCGGCTCGCCAGTCACGGCGATCTCCTCGGCGATGGCGACGTGTGTTTTCGCCGCCTCGCGGGCCTCGCCTCGCACCCGCGACGAGAGAACGAGTGGGTCGAATCCTGCCTCGCTCGCGCGGTCGGCCGCGGCGCCCACCGCGGTCATCCCGTCGCCGATGATCGTCGTCGTCACCGAGTCGAAGACCGGATCGCCAGCGGTCGGCGTCTCGTCAAGCTCGCCCGTCCCACCACGGTCGAGTCGGCGGCTGACGGCGTCGGGCACCTCGCAGTCGTAGCGGTCGAGCACGTCGCTGGCGTCGGCGTAGGTCGTCGGATCGGCGACGAAGGGCCCGCTGGCGATGGTGGCGAGGTCGTTGCCGACGACATCGCTGACGACGAGACAGTGGACGGTGGCCGGCTGGGTCGCCGTCGCGAGCCGGCCGCCCTTGATCGCCGAGCAGTGTTTGCGGACGGCGTTGATCTCGGTGATCGTCGCGCCCGAGGCCAGCAGGGCGTCGGTCGTCGACTGAAGATCGGCCAGCGAGATTCCCTCTGCGGGCGCGGCCATGAGCGCGCTGCCGCCGCCGGTGATCACGCCGAGGACGAGCGTCGATTCGTCGGCCTCGTCGGCTGTCCCCAGCAGCCGACGCGTGCTTGCGACCCCCGCCTCGCTCGGGACAGGGTGGTCGCCAGCGAGTACGTCGACGCAGTCGGTCGAAACGGGAGTGTCGGTGACGACGACGCCAGCGTCAAGCTGCTCGCCGAGAATCACTTCCAGTTCGGCGGCGACGACGGCCGCGGCCTTCCCGCCGCCGAGGACGAGCGCCTCGTCGAAGTCATCGAGCGCGTAGCTGGTGTCGTCGACCCGCAGCGTGTCGTCATATGAGACCGCATCGCGTGTCAGCTCGGCGGGATCGGCGGCTTCGATGCCGGCCTGCAGGCAGTCGAGAGCGACCTCGTGGGCCGGCGAGCGGGCCAGTTCCTCGCGGTTATCAATCATTGCGGCTTCACGCGCGAGGTGACGCAGACGTAGATGCTAAAACGTGGGGCCGAGACAGCCCCATACCGGGAAAGACTCTATTCGGCGCTGGGATGTGCGACCGCGTGCGTTGTGTTCGTGGCCGGCTCCGAGATCGTTCGCTCGTGGCCGCCGGGCCACCGAACGGTGAGTGTGTCAGGCCGGTGGGCAGTCGCGGTCGCCCCGCCGAGGCCGAAGTGGGCGACGGGTTCGCACTGACAGAGATAGCTGCTGCCGGCGTCGACGACGCGCCGCTGGCGGCCACGGTCGGTGTCGAGGGTGACGACCGCACCGCGGGCGGGCGCGCCGTACTGCGTCGTCGGCCGGACACGAAGCCAGTCGTTGTCGGTGTCGATGCTGTACAGCGACAGTGGCTGGGCGTCGACCTCGCCGTGAACGAGTAGCAACTCCAGCGTCCCATCGCCGTCGACGTCGGCTGTCACCCCGCCGGTGCCGAGGCCGCCCGACTCCGCGGCATCGCCGGCCGAGCAGGCCGTCCACGCCGGTCCGTCCTCGCCGGCGACCGGTTCGAACAGCCGGTTTTCGCTACCGAGCACGTTGACGAACAGCTCCTGCCGGCCGTCGTTGTCGAAATCCGCGGCGACGACCGTCCGGACCTGTGTCGGGTCGGCGAAAGCGGGGGGCGCAACATCGGTGAATCCCCCGTCGGTCGGCGCGAAGAGGTGGTTGTCGTCCTCCCAGCTGCCGAGTGCGAGCGTGAACCCGCCGTCGCTGGCGTCGACGAGTGTCGCCCCGCGGGCGTCGGCGTCGGGGGCGTCGACACCGCGGTCGGCGGCAACGTCGACGAAGTGGCCCTCGTCGTTCTCGAAGAGCCGGTTGGGGCCGCGCTCGACGCCGACGAAGATATCCATGCCGTCGGTGACGAGCGGTCCGGTGATCAGCGACCGCGCGCCACAGGTGATATCGAGTCCGGTGGCGTCGGCCATATCCGTGATCTCGCCGTTATCGCCGAGCTCGTAGAACCGAGTTGGGGCGTCGTAGCTGGCGACGACCATGCCGTAGCGGCCGGTGCCAAAGCGGTCGATGGCCGCGACCGACCGGCCGGCGTTGAAGTTCCCCCGGTCGGCGTTGATGTCCTGTGCGAAGGCATCACACCAGACCGTCCGGCCGTCGTGATCGATCCGGTCGAGCAGGAGATCGGTGTTGCCGGAGACACCGCTGTAGCTGTCGGTGTTGTGGACGTAGAGTTCCTCGTGGCCGTCGGCATCGAGATCGGCGGCCGCGACGCCGACAGCCTGGCGGTTGGAGTCGGCGATGATGCCACAGGCGTGGTCGCGGAGTTCGCCATCCGTCCAGTCGAGCAGCCGGTTGCCACAGCCGAAGCCGGCAACAAGGATCATCGGCCCGTCTTCGCCGGGGGTGACCGCGGCCCCGTAGCCCGTAAACGGCGCGTTGTCGGCGACCCGGGCGGACCGATCCTCGAACATAGCGGACGGTGGCGGCCAAGCGACAAGAACACTCGGTTCGGAGCAGTGACGACGACACGAGTATCGGTTTGCAATCGCCGGCAGGTTAACCGATCCCGAACGGCGTCACTGTCAGGATCGGATTCCATGTCACGAGTAGGCGGCGAGTATCAATAAAATAGCGGTCGTGGGAGAGGTATGACCGATCAACTGGCGTGGCCGTCGCCTCAGTCGTCGGCCGTGGCCGTTCCCGACCGGTCGGCAACGACGCCGGCGTCGGTCGGCTGGGGTTCGCTGTACTTGGCGACCAGTCGGTCGAGTTCGGCGGGGTCGTCGGCCCCCGGCAGTTGCTCGTCGGCGGTAATCGACTCGTCGTCGACGCCGAGCACCCCGGCGACGTGATCGGCGGTCGCCTCCGCCATCATTCGATAGGTCGTGAGCTTCCCGCCGACGACGCTGGCGAAGTTGTCGACGCCGTCTTGCTCATGATCCAGCAGGGTGAAGTCACGCGAGATACCGCGTTCGTCGCCACTCCCAGAGTCAGACCGGCCGCTCTCATCAGGAGCATACAGTGGTCGACAGGCCCACCATTTGCGGATCGACTCCCTGCCCTCGATAGGCGGCAGCATATCAGAGCACTCCTCGTACATTTTGTCGACTTCCCACTGTTCTTCGGGGAAATCATCGGGATCGTCAACCTCAACACTGGTTGTTCCGAGCACGGCCTCACCCTCATGTGGAATGATGATGTCGCCGTCGTCGGGCTCTCGACAACGGTTGAGAACCGGCTCTAGTCCATCGTATTCAACACTGAGCATGACGCCTTTAGTAGGTTTCATCGCAAAGTCAACGCCTGCCATGGCACCAAGCTTGTCGGCCCACGGGCCGGTAGCGTTGATGACATATTCCGGCTGGACTGTCTCGTTGACCGTGCCACCGATCTCGACGGTTGCGATTTCGCCGTTGGTGACGCCGATATCCTCAACCGGCGCATGGGTGAGAATCGTCGCTCCGTGCTCGGCGGCGCTTTCGGCGTTGGCCGCGGCCAGCCGCGAGGGATAGATCGCCGCGTCAGGAACGACCATCGCCCGCTCGACGGCGTCGCTCAGGTCGGGAACCCGCTCGCGGGCCTCGTCGCCATCGATAACCTCTGCGTCGATGCCATGCTCGTGACAGGCTTCGAGTTTTTCGTCGAAGTAGTCCGGGTCGTCCTCGTCGAGCTGGACGAACAGCCCGCCGGTATCGTTGATGCAGTGGCCGGCAATCTCGCGCAACGTCTGGTTTTCCTCGATACACTCGACCGCGCCCTCGGGGTCGGACTCCGCGTAGCGCGCGCCGCTGTGGAGGAGTCCGTGTGAGCGTCCCGAGGTGCCGCTGGCCAGTCCACCCCGCTCGACAAGCGTCACATCAACGCCACGGGCTGCAAGGTCGCGTGCGGTTCCGACACCTGTACCGCCGCCGCCGATCACGAGTACGGTCGTTGTGTGCGTCATGTGAAACAGCCTCCGGGCTCGCATGTTCTTGTTTCCGCGTGCGCGAGTGATCGGAGTAACATGTGTATGATTCCCACGAACAAAAACCCCGGTATCGGAAGACTGTCATAAACATTCGGTAGGAACTGTGCTGGCCGGGATGCGCACGACCGCAACAGCAAAAACAGGGTGACAGGATGGGGGTCGCTAGACCAGTGCCTCTTCGAGCAGTTCGAGTGGGTGGCGGATCTCGTAGCCCGTCCCGTGGTTCATCTGCATCGCACAGGTCGGACACTCGGTCATCCCGACGTCGCCCTCGGCGTGTTCCATGTGCTCGAACATCTCCGCGCCGATCTTCATCGAGGTCTCGTACTTCTCGGACTTCCAGCCGTAGGTTCCCGAGATGCCGGAACAGGAGTCGCCGACGTCCTCGATGGTGACGCCGTCGAGTTCGCGGAAGAGTTCGACCGCCTGCCGGTCTAGCCCCTGATTGCGGGCGTGACACGGCGCGTGGTAGGCGAAGGCCTGCGGGTCAACCTCGCTTTCCCGGATTGCCTGCCCCATGTCCTCGTGGACGCGCAGGAATTCGAGGGCCTCCCACGTGTGTTCGGAGAGTTCCTCGATCCCCTCGATGTCAAAGAGTTCGGGATACTCCTGTCGGAGTGCCATCGAACAGGACGTACAGGAGGCGATGACCTCCGCGCCGTTGTCGATGGCCTCGCCGAGTTCGCGAACGTTGACCTCGGCCTCACGGCGGGCGTCTTTCAGCATGCCGTTGGCGAACATCGGCGTGCCCGAACACTGCTGTTTCGGGACGAGGACCTCGTAGCCGAACTCCTCGAAGACACGCACCATCGCCTTGCCAACCTCGACGGTGTTGAAGTTGGAGTAACAGCCGTGGAAGTACGCAACCTGTTTGTCCGGGTTGCTGACCGTCGAGCCGCCGCGCTTCTTCCACCACTGCCGGAAGGTCTCGGTGGCGAACTCGGGCACATCGCGCTCGCTGGGGATGCCCATGATCTTCTCGCCGAGCACGCTGGTGATGCCGAGTCCCATCACGAAGTTCGAGAGCCGTGGGATCTTGCTCCCGATGGATGCGAGCGTCCGGTAGTTCGAGAGCATCCGGTTGCGGAGGTACTCCATCGAGCGCTTGTCCATGTGCTCTTCGACGTACTCTCCGCGAGCGGTGTTGTGCATCTGGCTCAGCGGGACGCTGGACGGACAGGCGTCGTCACACCGCATGCAGTTTGAACACGACAGAATCGAGTCGTCGATGTCGACATCCTCGTGGCGTTTGAGCCGCCACTGTTCTGGTCCCTGGAACTTGGGGCCGGGGAAGTCCTCGTCGACCTCGGCGACCGGACAGGACGTATCACAGCTGGTGCATTTGTAGCAGTTGTCGGCTCCGGGCCGGAGATCCATGTCCTCCGTCGAGGGGAAGACATCGACGGCCTCGAAGTCGTCTGCAACACTCGTCGGTTCGAACTCGCTGGGTTGTTGTGCGTCGCTCATTGGCTCACCTCTCGTTTCGCAGCTCGTTCACTCGCCCGTTGCCCTGCAGCCGCACCGGTCGTCAGCGAGAGACCGCTCTGTGATTTTTCCGTTACTGTATCCGTCCCGCCGACGACCGCGCCGGCCGCCCGGAGGTTCGGGAACTCCGGATTTCCGTCGGCGTCCAGCGGGCGCATCCCCTCGTCGATCCGGACGCCGAAGTGGGCGAAGGGCTGGTCGCCGAAGGCCTCCTGATCGAACCAGTCGTACCGGTCGTCGGAGTGCGGGATGTGGCAATCGAAGATCGGTTCTTCGACGGTGCCGTCACGCTCTGAGTCGATCCCTTTGCCGACGAGCCCACCCGTCGCGAGGATGAACTCCTCGGCGTGGTGGGGCACCTCGCGGCCCTTGCTGTCGACGAGGACGGCATCGAGTTCGTCGCCGTCGGTCTCGTAGTCGGCAACCGGGTTGCCCGCGGAGATGCGGACACCGGCCTCGTCGACCGCGTGTTTGAGCTGGTCGGCCAGCCGCATCCCGGGGAAGCTCGGCGGCCCCATCGGGATCTCGAAGACGTCGACACCGAGATCGCGTTCGAGATCGCTACGGACCGCAGCGGCGTGCTCGTCGCCGAGGAACGCCGGGAGCCCGACGCGCTCGGCGTCGCCGAGGTGTGGCTTGATCGAGTCGGCGAGCGCCTCGCGGGCCCCCATCGTTTGGCCGTCGTGGTCGACATCCTCGTCGTTGTCGAGCCGTTTGGCGAACCGGGTGACCCGGGAGTCGTTGGCGTACTCGCCGGGGAAGTTGAGTTCGACCCCGTCGACATCGAACGGCACGTCGGCGCGTTCGAGGTGGTCGGCCAGCATGTTGGCGTTGTACTCGGTCAACTCCTCGAAGCCGACGACCAGCATCTCTCGGCTGTCGCTGGCGAGGCCGGCCGCGGCCGCGGTCGGATACCGGGCGGTCGGTTTGACCGCGCCGCCGAACGTCGGCAGCAGGGCGTTGTTGTCGGTGTGCGAGCCCTGATACATGTCGCCGACAGCTTTATCAAAGCGGGCGAGACCGTCACGGATCGCTGCCTCGCCAGCAATCGAGTAGGGGTGATCGTCCGGTAGCTCGGAAATCGCGGAAAACGGATCGGCGACCGGTTCCTCCTCGTCGAGATAGCCGAGCACGTCGATCAGCCCGCTGGCGTGCCGGAGCGTGCTCTTCTTGTGAGTGATCAGGCGAACAGTCGCGTCACCGTCGGCTGCTTCCAGCGCGGCGATCGAGCCAGCGAGTCCGCCGCCGATGACGATGACATCCTCTTTGATCGCCATCAGTCGTCTCCCCGCTGGCCGCCGTCGGTCGCTGCCGCACCGGCCGCGCTGTCGCTCGGTGACGCGCCGACACCGGTATCGAAGGCGGTGAAGTCGCTGATGACGGTGTCGGTCGTCGCCGCGTCCTTGTCACGGTTCATCGTCGTGCCGTGCAGTGAGTACTTGAGGGCGGCCTGTGAGAGCTGTCGGCCCCACATGGCGTGGCGTTCACCCTTCCAGCGTTCCTGATAGAGCTCGTCCCACGCGGTGTAGGCCGTCTCCTCGTCGTACTCGTCGTAGAGCTCCGACGCCATCCGGTGACAGCAGAACGCGCCCTGACAGTTACCCATTGAAGCGCGTGTGCGGAGACGGACCGCGTTGAGATCGGAGCCCGAGCCCTCGATCCCATCCTGTACCTCCGCGCGCGTGACGGCCTCACACTCACAGACGACCGGGTTGGGGCCGTCGTGGTCCAGCACCTCGTCGGTGCGGGAGCCGAGCCGCTGTGCACTCCGCCGGCCGATGGGCGAGCGAATCCCGAACTCGTCCATGTAGTCTCGCAGCACCGAGAAGTCCTCGCTGCCGGGCAGCGGCACCTCGTCGGTGCGACACTCGGCGTCGATGCCGAGCTTGTCGCAGACGTGATCGGAGATGTCCTCGCCCATCATCCGGTAGGTCGTGAACTTCCCGCCGACGATACTGGTGAAGTTCTCGACACCGTCGCGGTCGGCGTGGTCAAGCAGGAAGAAGTCCCGAGTGATGTCCGTCGAATCGCTCGTGCCGGTGCCCGGCGGCTCGTACAGCGGCCGAACGCCCCAGAAGGACCGGATCGTCCGGGCCTCCTCGACGATCGGCACCAGCTCTTTGAGGGTGTCGATCATCAGATCTACCTCCCACTGCTCTTCGGGGTAGTCCTCGGGATCATCAACCTCAACATCTGTGGTGCCGAGAATACAGGTCGTCTCGTGGGGGACGACGATGTCGGCGTCGCCTTTCGGCTTACACCGGTTGACAACGGTGTCGACCTGTCGGGTGTTCATGATTGTCATGACGCCTTTGCCGGGTCGGACCTCGATCTCTTTTTCGAGGCCGGCCATCTCGCCGATCTGTCCGGCCCACGCGCCGGTGGCGTTGACGACGTAGTCGCCGCGGATTTCCTCGCGTGTGCCGGGCTCGCGGTGGACGCGCTTGCCTGGGCCGGACTCGTGTTCGACCTCGACGCCGACGACCTCGTCGCCCTCCTTGAGAACATCGACGACGGGCGCGTGTGTCTCGATGCGCGCGCCGTTCTCCTCGGCGCTGGCGGCGTTGGCCACACAGAGCCGGAAGGGGTCGACCGCGCCGTCGGGGACGCGGATCGCCTTGTCGATATCCTCGGCGAGGTATGGCTCCATCTCGCGAGCCTCCTCGGCTGACAGCACCTCGACCGGGATGTCGCACTCCTTGCAGCCCTCCAGTTTCTTCTGGAAGTACTCCTCGGAGTCCTCCGGGCGTTTGACGAAGAGCCCCCCGGTCTCTTCGACACAGTGGTCGGCGATATCCCGCAGAATCCGGTTCTCGATCATACACTCCTTCGCGCTGGCCTGGTCAGCGACCGCGTACCGGCCCCCGCTGTGGAGGAGTCCGTGCATTCGGCCTGTCGTCCCGTGCGTAAGATTACCCTGTTCGACGAGTGTGACATCGACGCCCCGCATCGAGAGGTCGCGTGCGATGCCGCACCCCGTCGAGCCTCCGCCGATGACGATCACGTGTGGTGTGCTACTCATCCGTTCGGTTCCCCTATTGAACTATAATGACTTTACTTTATTCCCTTTGTGTAAGACTGTACAACACTGTGACAGAACGCGCACGCGAGTCAAACGCGCGTCAGACACCTGTCGACTCGGAGGATATTCCCGCTGAGATACGTGTCACAGGACCGACCACCGCCAAATTTAGTGTGTGATTAATGCACATACACGGCAAAAACGCCCGATAACCACGGGACAGTGTACCACACAAAACACGGTGAAGCTTGGGCATAGCAGTAACATTTATCACGTTCTTCTATAGTGTTTACCCGTGGTGGAGGGACCAGCCGCGATCGGTTCCCCGCCAGCGGGGGAGCAACCCCCAAGGAGTGTGGTGATTACACAATGTCAGACACATACGTTGGCTCAATCGACCAAGGAACGACTGGAACCCGTTTCATCGTCTTTGACCATGACGGGAATGTCGTATCGCAAGCCTATGAGAAACACGAACAGATCTACCCGGAGCCCGGCTGGGTCGAGCACGACCCGATGGAAATCTGGGAAAACACCAAACTCGTCGTCAACGAGGCTCTCGACAACGGCGGCATCGATGCCTCCCAACTCGAGGCGATCGGGGTCACCAATCAGCGTGAAACCACGATTATCTGGGACAAAGAAACCGGCAAACCAGTGCACAACGCACTGGTCTGGCAGGATCGACGCACCACCGACCGCGTCGAAGAAATCCAGGACGAGAGTACCGACACGCTGACCGTCGAGGAAATCCGCGACAAAACTGGGCTCGAATGTGACGCCTACTTCTCGGCGACCAAGACCGAGTGGATTCTCGACAACGCCGATCCGATCAAGCTCCAGCGATCCCGACCGCAGGACGTCCGGGATCGAGCCGAGGAAGGCGAGCTCCTGATGGGGACGCCGGACACGTGGGTTATCTACAACCTTACTGGCAACCACATCACCGACGTCTCCAACGCGTCGCGGACGAT
>KB659968.1_pt22 | contig 11618 bp, 10 predicted proteins | sample 558768 | NCBI scaffold set KB644980.1 | reverse complement strand
AGCTTCCAGTTCGATCCCCTTCTCGGCCTTCTGGAGCAGGTTCTCGATACACGGCGGAAACAGCTCGCGGGCGACAAAATCGATTTCGCCGACCGTAGGCCGCTCCGACAGCAGCCGCCGTAGTTCGGTCAGCTCCTCGGCCAGCTCGGCGGCGATTCCCTCGTTCTCATCGAGGCCCTCGAACGGTAACCCTTCGGCGACCCGGCGACGGATCGCTGCCCGAAGCAGTCGAAACAGCTCCTCGCGGTCGATCCGCACCGCGCCGTCGCTCAACTCGCGGTTGACCAGTCGCCACTTGTCGCCGAGCCCCGTTGCAAGATCGAGATATGTTCCGACCCCAACCAAAAACCACTCCGGGGCCGCCGCCGGCTGGGGGGTGTTGGCTTCGGGCGTGATCGCCCCATCGAGGTCGAGTTCGCTTATGAGCGTCGCCCGATCAAGACTGGCGTTGGGTGTACTTCGCAACTCACCGCCCATATTGTCGATATCGGCTTTGACCCGCTCGATCGCCGTTTTGGCTTCCGCCGCCGCGTACTTTTCGATCGCGGCCGGCGAGTCGAGCAGGGAGACAAGGATGCGGGCGATCGGGTACGACAACAGCTCGTCTTCGAGTCGCCACTCCTCCGGCGTTTCGGTGTCGACACGGCCGGACAGCAGCGCGCGTTCGACACGCTCGCGGCCGCGCTTGACGGCCGGCTCGTCGTCGGCGACGAGCGTTCCCAGATCGACACCTGTCTCCGTGACTGCCTCCCGTGCCGCGGCGAGAAACGGATACCGGGCGTCCTGTGGGGTGATCGCCATCGTAAACGGTCTTCACAAGCGGGGTGAATAAGCCCGACGGTCAGCGTCGTTGCTGCGTCCGCGGCATCGTTCTCTCGGTGACGTAAACTATAATCACGCCGCGCCGAACTATCGGTCGTGCCGCGCTTCAGCTACCCCTGTCCCGGCTGTCGGACGACAAACAGCCTCCATGAGCCTGACTGCCGGTTCGAAGGCACCCCGTGGCCCACAATCGAGAAGGCCTATATCGACTGTCTCGCTGTTTTGACCGCCGAGGAGCTCACCGAAGATACACTCCGCAACGCTGTCGACAGCGAGTGGAGCGACCTCCACACCGCCGCGTTGGCGACGCTCAAATCGCTCAACCGGATCGATCAGGCCGACGACGGCACCCTCCGACTGTTGACGGCCGCCGAGTACGCCGAACAGGTCTCGGAGCCCTCCATCGAGCCGATGGCAACGATCTACGAACACGGCTCGGTGCCGGGCTGTCACGACAACGCGGTGTTCGCGATGATCGCGTGGTACGAGATGGTTGATCTCTCGTGGCCGGAAACGAAGGACAACGTCGTCACGTGGCTCCGGGACTCCGGTGCGTGGGATCGCGGCGGCTTTGAGGAATCCTCGCCGGAGGAGCTTGTCGAAAACAAACGCCACGTCTACAAGGCCGGCTACGGCTGGAAACAGGCCGGTCAAGAGGCCAAAGCTGTCATCGACCGTCATCTCGGATAGCGCCGCTGTCCTGACCTATGCTGTGGCCCGCAACCAAATCTCCAGTTGAAGCGAGCCCGAAGGAAACGCCTTTCATCGCCCAACTCCCGACACCATTCAATGAGGCCTCCCGCCGGTGAGTCGTCGTGAAGGTTGCCGACGCGATCCCCGAGTTCGCTGACGCCTTCGGGTTTGAGGAGTTCAACCGGATGCAGCGCGAGGCCCTACCGGTTATTCTTGATACCGACGACAACGTCGTCGCCAGCGCGCCGACCGCCGCCGGCAAAACCGCACTTGCCGAGCTGGCGATCTGCCGGACGCTTCGGGCCGGCGGCACCGCGCTGTTCATGGCCCCGATGCGCGCGCTCACAAACGAGAAGGAAGCTGAGTGGGATCGGTTCGAGGAGTTGGGCTACTCCGTCTACGTCGTCACCGGCGAGCGCGACCTCAACCCGCGCCGCGCCGAACGCGCCGATATCCTCGTGATGACGCCGGAGAAAACCGACTCCGCGACGCGCAAACACGACTCGCCGCGCTACTCATTTATCACCGATGTCGACTGCGTCGTTATCGACGAGGTGCATCTGCTGGATTCGGAGGGCCGCGGCGGTGTTCTTGAGGTGACGATCTCGCGGCTGCGGCGGCTCTGTGCGCCGCGGATCGTCGCGCTGTCGGCGACAATGCCGAACATCGACGACGTGGCCGGCTGGCTTGACGCGCCGCCGGAGGCAACCTTTGAGTTCGGCGAGGAGTATCGCCCGGTCGACCTCCATACCGGCGTCGAGACCTACAGCCACGGTGATAACGCCTTTGCCGACAAATACCGGCGGCTCTACCCCGCCCTCGACAAGGTCGAACCCCATCTCCGCGAGGACGGCCAAGCCATCGTTTTTGTTTCCTCCCGACAGGATGCGGTGCGGGCCGCCGCCAAGGCTCGCGACGAGATCGCCGATCGCGATATCCCGATGGGTGCCCGCGGCGATTACGAGTTTCACACCGATGCCGACGAACTCGCAAACGATAGCCTGCGGAAGGGAGCCCCTGACGGCGTCGCCTTCCACCATGCGGGCCTCGCCAAGGACGACCGCAACAAGATCGAGGCGTGGTTCAAAGAGGGCAAAATCCAACTGTTGTTTTCGACCTCGACACTGGCGTGGGGGGTCAATCTTCCGGCCCGCTGTGTCGTAATCCGTGACACGAAATATCACGACCCACTTGAGGGCGAGGTCGATATCAGCCCGCTGGATATCCTTCAGATGCTGGGTCGCGCCGGTCGCCCGGAGTACGACGACGTGGGCTACGGTTGGGTGATCTGCGATCGCGCGGATGCCGACAAATACCGCCGACTGCTCAGGGAGGGCAAACCGCTTGAATCCCGTTTGGCCGACGATCTCGACGCCCATCTCAACGCCGAGATCGCGCTGGGAACGATTCGGGATCTCGACGACGTGATGGACTGGCTGGAGACAACGTTCTACTACCAGCGCGCCCACGCCGACCCGGAGAGCTACGATCCCGAAGGACTTCGTGAGCGCGTTCGGTCGACGCTCCAGCAGCTCGTTGACCGCGGCTTTGTCGAAACCGACGACGAACTCGCCGTCGAGGCGACACAACTCGGCCGGCTAGCCTCAAACTACTATCTCCGCCTATCAACGGCCGTCGGCTTTGCTGATCTCCTCGATGATGACCGCCTCTCGGTTGACAGCGTGCTCACCACGGTCGCCCGCGCTGCGGAGTTCGACAGCGTCTCCGCCCGACAGGCCGAAACTGACGCGATCGACGAAGTACTCGACGGGGCCGACACCGACCTCGAAAACGGCCATCGGAAGGTGCTGGCGATCCTGCAGGCGAGCATGAACGACCGGGTGCCATCGGGGCTCCGCAGCGACGCGTGGGTCATCAAACAGAACGCGCTCCGACTGCTGGCCGCCCTGCACGCCTTTGCCGACCGGTTTGCCGGCCCGCGGGCGGCCAACCTTCTCGCCCGGATCGAAGCCCGCGTCGAACACGGCGTTTCCCGAGAGGCGGTCGGGCTAACCGCGATCGACGGCGTCGGCGCAGGTCGGGCGGAAACACTCGCTACGGGCGGGCTGACGACGCCCGGCGAGGTCGTTGACGCCGGTGTCGACGAGCTTACACGGGCCGGCCTCACCGCCGGTGTCGCCGAACGTGTTCTTGAGTCGGCCCGCGAGCTGCCACAGATCGCCGTCGAATGGGGCGCGTTCCCGACGACGATCGACCGCGGCGACAACGAGATGTGTGAGATCACGGTGCGGACAACCGCCGGGGGTTCGACCGCCGGGATTCGGGTGACGGTCAACGGCGTCGAGATGAACGAAAAGCGGTGTTATCTGGCCGACGAGTCAGCGGTGCCGGTCGGCGTCTTCGGTGCCGACGAGGATCTGGAGTTTACCGTTGAGGTGACGTTCCCTGACCTGCCGTTGCCCCCAGTGCGGGCGAGCCGGTCGGTGACGGTGGAATAACCGGTGTGTCTGTAGATCTACCCTCCGAGAACGTAGAAAACCGTTTCCGAAAGGTCGTTGCTGACAGCGATGCCTTGGCAGCCGAACGAATGTGTCGATTCCGTGGCAAGTAGCATTGTTCGGTGCTGACGACGAGACCGACTCGTAATTTCGGGCTGATTGCGACCGGCTGATTATCCTCGACACCGTATTCTACGAGACATATTTTTTGACGGTGCCGGTTCGACCCAAGCACTCACCGAATCTCCGTGTTGATTCCTGTCCGCCGCTGAATCTTGGCCCGCAACTCTTCGGCTCCTGTGACAACGACATCAGCCGCCGAGAGGTCAGTCCCGTCGTTTGGCCCGCTCCGGTAGGCGATCACCGTCATTCCCGCCTGTTTCCCGGCGTCGACGCCGTTTTTCGAGTCTTCGACAACGAGGCACGCTGCCGGATCAACATCAATGACGCGGGTAGCATGCTTGTAGACCGCGGGAGCCGGCTTTCCGGGGCCGTCGATATCCTCCGCGCTGATCGTCTCGTCGACCGTGATATCAAACCGTTCGGTGACGATCTCGTGCCACGCGGTCGGTGCGGAGGTGACGATAGCGACCGCGATATCGTTTTCGGCGAGGGCCGCCCGCAGGTCGTGAAACCCGTCCAGCAGCGAGACCCGTTCCCGGTAGATCTCCCGTGCCGTCTGGTCGAAGATACTGATAAACTCTTTTTTGCCGATCTTTGTCTCGTAGTTTTCATCGAGGTAATCGTAGATCTCCCGGTAGTTCATCCCGGTTGTCTCATCGAGATCCGGGTACTCACCGGCCAGCGTCGCCGGAAAGATCCGCTCGGGTTGGGCCTCGTGCCAGTATCGCTCGGAGTCGACGAGCACGCCGTCCATATCGAACAACACGGCCCGGTGCTGCCGGTCGTCGTCGGTGTCCATACTCGCCAGTCATCGCCTTCGGCTAAAGACTCTCGCCCGTAGCTTTAGAACGGAAGCCGCGGCCACGCCGGCCCATGGCCGACCGCACCCGCATCCTGACCGGCGACTGCACCGTCGAGTTCGAGGGAACCCGCGACCGCACCCAGCGCGGTCATGTTGTCATCCTCGTGAAACCCGATCGCACCGTGCTTGTACACGACGCCGACGGCTACCAACCTGTCGCGTGGCTCACCCGCCCCGACGAGGTCACCGTCGAACACGACAGCGAGGGGTTCAGCCTCACCGCTGCCGCCGACGGTCAACAGCTCTCGGTTCGCTCTAACACCGTCGACACTACCGAGTCGGTGCCGGTCTCGGAGGCCGGCGTTCCCGTCGGCGACTGCCCGCTGTGCACCGGCCAACTTGTCCGCACCCGCGGAGAGGTCAGATGTCTTGACTGTGCCGAACAGTACGGCCTGCCCTCAGGGGCGACCGTGCTGGATTCCACATGTCCGGACTGTGGGCTCCCACAGATGCGGGTCGAACGCGGCGAGAGCTTCGATCTCTGTGTGGATTACGCCTGTGAGTCGCTGTCGGCGGCCGTCCGTGAGCGGTTCGACGAAGCCTACGACTGTCCGGACTGTGGCGCGCCGCTCCGTGTTCGGAGCCCGGATGGCCGACTCTTCTTCGGCTGTGACGACTATCCGGACTGTGAAACGTCGTTTTCGTTTCCCGCGGGTGTCGTCACCGACGACTGCGAGTGCGGGCTGCCGCGGTTCCGTACCGCCTCCGGCATGCGGTGTCTTGACGGCACCTGCGACCACGACCGTCCGGCCACCGAAACGCGATCGGCTTGACTATCGGTGACTGCGGTCGCAGGAGTGTTCCCAGCCTCGGCACGCTCAGTCGTCGACAGCAAGATCGCCGTCCGCAAGCGGTCGCGCCGACTCCCAGTACCGACCATGTCGATCTGTCGCCCACACCTCTACCTCCGGATCGTCGGTGTCGACAGCCGCCTGCAAGCGACCCTGCTCGTCCCGCAACAGTAGGCTCACAGTATCGTTGGCAACGGTCACCGCCAGCGGGACGGCACCGTCAACGACCCGAACCGTGGCGTTGTCAGCCGTCTGTAACTGGGTGAGTTGCTCACGGAGTGCTGGCTCGTGGGCTACCGCACTGATCGCCGCCGCGGAGAAAACACCCTCAAACCGCCCGCCATCGGCAACCCACTCGGCGACCGCTGTCAGCGTCTGTTCGTTAAACGCATGCGAAAAGATCCGAACCCGGCTTGCCGCCTCGATCAACTCGATCACACGGGTGATCGGCGCGCTCGGCCGGGTCTGGGTCGGGGTCGTAATCGTCGCCTCGCCCAGTCGTTGCAGATCAAAGCCGAGGCCGTCGGTCGGCAGCCACCCGCTGATCTCTCGGAGGTGGAGTTCCGCCGCAAGGCTCTCGGAGAGTTCGGCCAGCCCCGCAGCGACAAGCCGTCCGGTCGCAGTCGCGGTGTAGCCGGTATCGGTCGACCGTACCCAGTTGCGGCTCTCGAAATCTCGGAGAATCCGACCAAGGGTCGGCTGAGAGGCACCGGTCTCCGCGGCCAACGCCTGCCGGTCGTGAGGGCTGTCGGCCAACAGCGTCAGCACATCCCCACGGTTTGCCGACCGCGCAAGAAACTCCATCTCCTCCAGCACCCGATCCATACCTGATATTTTAGCTCCGCCCGCAAGTCGGTTTCGCCGGTTTTTCACACCATGAAACCACGTCGCTGTGTGCGCCGACTGCATGGGACGATCAGCTATCAGGAACCAACTGTTCGTCCCGCTGTGCAGCGGTTTCTGGATCGGTTTATGCCTGTGTAGCCCCTCTATTATTGTATGAGTGAGCCGATCTTTCGCATGCGCTCGTGTGATGGTTTTGACGCGGTGGAGGCCCAATGGAACTGAGCAATCACCGTTGGACGGCGGCATTTCTTGCTGTCAGCGTCCTATTTGGCGGCACGTTTGTCGCGGCGAAAACCGGGCTTGCTGATGTGCCACCGCTGTTGCTTGTCGCGGTGCGGTTCGATCTTGCGGCACTCGTCCTTGGCGGCTACGTCCTCACTACCCACGACTGGGCTGCTCTCGTTCCACGCACCCGTGGCGACCTTGCCGGGATTTTCGCGGCGGGCGTCTTTGCGATCGGCCTCGCAAACGGGCTGTTGTTCCTCGGGCAGGGCTCGGTTACCAGCGGTGTCGGCGCGATCCTCTTTGCGCTCGTGCCGATCTTCACGCCGCTGTTTGCGGGCGTGCTCCTCAGTGACGAGGAGCTCTCGGTGACCGGCGCGGTCGGCACCGTTGTTGGGCTTGTCGGTGTGGCCATGGTCATCGAGCTAACGCCGGCAACGTTGCGGGCGACGCTTTCGGGCGGGGCGGCGATCGTTTTGGCGGGTGCGGTAAGCCTCGCACTCGGAACCGTGTTGATCCGCCGATCCGCGCCGACGCTGTCGAGCACGGTTCGTACCGCGTGGGCTCTCCCGATTAGCGCGGCGTTGCTCCACGGGCTCAGCAGTGCTGCCGGCGAATCGGTTGCCGCGGCGACCTGGACGCCGTCGGCCCTGCTCTCGGCCGCCTATCTCGGGGTCTTTGCCGGTGCGGTCGCCTACATCCTCCACTTTAATCTGCTTGATGCGGTCGGCGCGACCCGATCGAGTCTGGTGTTCTACGTCAGCCCGGTTGTCGCCACGCTGGGTGGCTGGCTGCTGCTTGGCGAATCGTTGTCGGCGATGACGGTCGCCGGTTTCGGTGTGATCGTCGTCGGCTTCGGGATCATCGGTTCTGACGCGCTTGCCCCGCTGGCCCGCCGGGTTCGACACCGTCTCGTCAACCGGGGGCGAGCCCGCGGCGACGATCGCGCCGATGGCGTCCGCTACAGCCACGAGTAGTGGGTTGGGCCGAGCGGCTGGCGTGACGGGAAAGGTCTATTCGCCTCGCCGCGTGAGCCCCACTCATGAGCGATACCGTCGCGGCGGCCGACCGTGTCGACGTTGATTTCGGTGATGACGGTCTGGTTCCGGCAGTTGCCCAGGATGCCGACTCAAAGGAGATCCTCATGCTCGCCTACGTCACTCCCGACGCCCTCGACAAGACGCTCGAAACCGGCCGGGCGCACTACTACTCCCGCAGCCGCGAGGAGCTCTGGGAGAAAGGCGCGAGCAGCGGGCATACCCAGACAATCCGCGAGGTGCGGGTCGACTGTGATGCCGACACGCTACTGTATCTCGTCGAGCAGGACGGCGGCGCGTGTCACACCGGCCACGAGAGCTGTTTCTACCGCCGGATCGACGGCGAGAACGTCGGCACAAAGGTGTTCGATCCCGACACCGTCTACGAGTAAGATGAACGCCGCTGAGATCGACTCCCCGCCGGCGGTCGTCGACGACCTCCGAGCGGCCGCTGATCGCGTCGCCGACGCAGAGGCCGCGATCGATGACCACGGCGAGGCAAGCGTTGAAGCCGCCGCCGATGCCTACCGTAACGCAACGCGACTGCTCGATAGCTACGAGGACAGCGCGACCGGAACCGGTGATTTCGGTGCATACCTCCAGTTTCAAACCGAGATCCTCGAACTCGTCGACTCGTTGCCTGACGATACCGTCGCCGCCGACGCATTCCAGCGTGTCAGCGACCAACTTGACAAACGTCGACTAACCGAGTCTGACTTTGCGTTCGCCCGCGAGCAGATCAACACCGCCGAGGAGGCCGTCGAGATGTTAGAGGAACGAGAGGCCGCGATCGCCGCCTACCGCGAGGCTCGGGGCGACGCCGACGCGCGGTTGGCCGAACTCCGGGCGGAAGCCGACCGGCTGCGTGAACTTCAGGAGTTGACCGACCTCGATCTTGAGGCTTCGATTGAGCCGCTCCGTGAGCGAACCACGGCGTACAACATGGCGGTTCGAACCGCATTCAAGCGATTCCGCACCACACAGCCGGCCCGGGTGTTGTTCGATCTTCTTACCGATGCGGCCGATCGCCCACTTGTCGGCGTTGACCGCCCCCCGCGTGATCTGGTTGCGTACATCGAGTCGGCCTCCGCCGGTACCGAGCCACTGGCGACGCTTGTCGAGTACGCCGACTACTCGCCGTCAAAGCTCGATCACTACGTCGATGACCCCGGCGCGCTCCGCACCAACGTCGCCGTCCACCAGACCTACCTCGACCGCCTCGATGCTGAGTCCTTTTGTGTCACCTGGCCGCCCGCCGAGGCCGCGACGCTGCGTGCCCGTCTTGACGAGTTGGCTCCGTTCGTTCGTCGGCTCGACTCGGCTTTTGAGGCTGCCACCGACGATGAGGCTGTCACCGAGGTCGACAGTGATGAGAGCCCTGACACACCCGAGCTGCCCGCCGATCTCCCTGCCTCAGATCCGATCGAGGCTGCCCGCCGCCGGCTCACCCGATTCACGCGGCGCGACACCTACGACCGACTCCACGAGGTTGCCGTCGCCACACACGAGTTAGACGACGACGAGTACGACCGCGTCGCCGCCGGCACCGTCACCGACGACCTCACCGCCGTCACCGATGCGATCAGCGAGATCGAAGCCGCCCTGGATGAGACGGCTATCGAGTAGCCGGTGGTGGGCGACCAGCCGATCCGCTTTGTTGGCTCCGAGTGGTTGCGGCCACCGCTGCCATCAGCAAACCCCGAGGGTCGATCCCGGCTCACCACTACCTGCCACCAACCAGTGGCGATCAGCAAGTCGACATACCGCTCGTCGCGGTCGACACGATCGTATATAAATCGCCACAGAGTAACTCCTACCGGTGTAGATAGATTTGTGATAACATGACTCATGAAATAGATTTATCGGGTCGCTTGCTGTGGGTTTTTTGAATGTGACTCACAACGGCGCGCTTGTCGATCGGCTCGGCGAACAACAGATTTATATAGAATCACAAACAATCAACCGATGAATCATGAGTCAGCGAATGCAGCAGGGCCAACCGATGATCATTCTCGGAGAGGATTCTCAGCGCGTCCAGGATAAGGACGCCCAGCAGTACAACATTTCCGCGGCTCGGGCGGTCGCCGACTCCGTCCGGTCGACACTCGGGCCAAAGGGGATGGACAAGATGCTCGTCAGCTCGACGGGCGATGTTACCGTCACCAACGACGGTGTCACCATCCTCACCGAGATGGATATCGACAACCCGACCGCGGAGATGATCGTCGAGGTCGCCGAGACCCAAGAGGATGAGGCCGGCGACGGAACGACCACCGCGGTCGCCATCGCAGGTGAGCTCCTGAAAAACGCCGAGGATCTGCTCGATCAGGAGATCCACCCGACGGCGATCATCAAAGGCTACCATCTCGCAAGCGAGCAGGCCCGCGATGAGGTCGACAACATCGCCGAACCTGTCGACGCCAGCGACGAGGAGCTCATCAAAAAGGTTGCCGAGACCTCGATGACCGGTAAGGGCGCGGAGCTCGAAAAGGACGTACTGGCCGACCTCGTCGTCCGTGCCGTCCAACAGATCACCGTTGAAGCCGACGACGGCTCCCACGTTGTCGACCTCCAGAACCTCAACATCGAGACCCAGACCGGTCGCTCTGCGGGCGACAGCGAACTGCTTGTCGGTGCTGTCATCGACAAAGACCCCGTTGTCGACGACATGCCGGCCAGCGTCGAGGACGCCGACACGCTGCTGCTCAACGAGGCCATCGAGGTTGAGGAGGCCGACGTTGACACGCAGGTCTCGATTGAATCACCCGATCAGCTCCAGAACTTCCTCGATCAAGAGGAAGAACAGCTCAAAGAGAAGGTCGATCAGATCGTCGAGTCGGGTGCCGACGTGGTCTTCTGTCAGAAGGGCATCGACGACCTCGCCCAACACTACCTCGCAAAGGAGGGCGTGTTGGCGATCCGCCGTACCAAGAAATCCGACGTCAAGTTCCTCAAAAATGTTCTCGGCGGCGCGGTTGTCTCCGATATCGACTCACTGACCGCCACCGACCTCGGCACCGGCTCGATCAGCCGCGACGAGGAAGACGAGCTGTTCTACGTCGAGGGAGATGGCGAGGGAGTACACGGTGTCACGCTCCTACTGCGTGGCTCGACCGACCACGTTGTCGACGAGCTTGAACGCGGCATCAACGACGCCATCGACGTGGTGTCGACAACCGTCTCCGACGGCCGCGTGCTCGCCGGTGGCGGCGCGCCCGAGGTCGAACTCGCCTCGCGGCTCCGCGATTACGCCGACAGTATCGAGGGCCGCGAGCAGCTGGCCGTTGAGGCCTTCGCCGACTCACTCGAACTCGTCCCCCGCGTGCTCGCCGAGAACGCCGGGCTCGATTCGATCGACTCGCTGGTCGACCTCCGAGCCGACCACGAAAGCGGCGATGTCCACGCCGGCCTTGACGCCACGACCGGCGATGTGACCGACACCTTCGAGGCCGGTGTCGTTGAGCCAGCCCACGCCAAAGAGCAGGCCGTCGCCTCGGCTGCTGAGGCCGCAAACCTCGTCCTGAAAATCGACGATATCATCTCTGCCGGTGACCTCTCGACCGACAAGGAAGACGACCAGGGCGGCCCCGGCGGTGCTGGCGGCATGGGCGGCATGGGCGGTATGGGTGGCATGGGCGGCGCAATGTAAGCGCGGCCAGCACATCCTTTCGTCCGTTCCGAACGCTGTCTCGGCTCTCAACTACCGGTTCAACATACGCCTCGAATTTCAATTTTTGTGGTTCGACGTTCCCGACGGCTGCGG
>KB659968.1_pt276 | contig 11630 bp, 16 predicted proteins | sample 558768 | NCBI scaffold set KB644980.1 | reverse complement strand
GCCGGCTCGCCGTAGACGACCGCGTGCTCGCCGAAGAGATACACCTTCCCCGGCGCGCTGACGACCGTCATCGTCTGCCCCCTGCTGCCGCGCTCCCGTCTGGTGTGACATACCTGTCAGTCTGTAGCGAGGGTTTTTATATATCACCATGTGAAAGAGGAACATGTGAACGCTGGCTAACCGATGGCCGGCACTCACGCGTTTGAGGTAGTGTGACTGCCTCAGACGGAAACGGGGAATGGACGCGCCGGTCCGCACACCGCGGACACGATTTTCTCGATGCTACTACTCCGCCCCTCGGAAGCTTTGCAGTCGCGTTGCTCGGCGGCCGTGCGAACAACAGAAAACGAATATAACTGCGGCCGATCAGAGGGCGTCTTCGAAGTCGTCGAGTTCGTAGACCGTGCCGGCGTTCCGGCGGTCCAGCGTCTCGTTGGCCAGCAGCCAGTAGACGACGCTCAGCGCGCGTCGGCCCTTGTTGTTCGTCGGGACAACGAGGTCGACGTTACTAACCTGATTGTTTGAGTCACACATTGCGACGACCGGAATCCCGACCGTGATCGCCTCTTTGACCGCCTGGGCGTCACCAATGGGATCGGTGACGACGACCACGTCGGGCTCAATGTAGCCCTCGTAATCCGGATTGGTCAGCGTACCCGGGATGAATCGCCCGGTGCGAGCGCGTGCGCCGATGGCGTCGGCGAACTTTTCGGCCGGGAATCGGCCGTACTGTCGTGAGGAGGTGACGAGCACCTGTTCGGGGCTGTAGTTCGAGAGCAGATCGGCGGCCGTGCGGATGCGGCTGTCGGTCTGGCTCACGTCGAGGACGTAGAGCCCGTCGTCACGGACGCGGTGGATGAACCGCTCCATGTCGTTGGTCTTCTGCTGGGTCCCGATGTGGACACCCGCGCTGAGGTAGTCCTCGACAGGAATGAGGAGATCGGCCTCGTCGTCTGGCATCACGTCGTCATCGAACGGTGACTCCTCGTCCTTGGCTTCGTCAGCCTCGGCGTCACCGTCGGCAGCCGCGTCGGCTGCGTCTGCCGTCTCGGCCGCTTCGTCGTCGGCAGCCGTTTCCGCAGCCGTCTCGTCAGCGTCGGCCGTTTCGACATCGGCGTCGGTGGTTGTTTCGGCGTCGTCGGCCCCCTCGTCGGCGGCCGCATCGGCGTCCGGTGCGTCATCGACAGGCGCGTCATCGTCGGCAGCCGCGTCGGCTGCGTCGGCGTCCTGTGTGTCAAGTTCTGTGTTGTTGTCGCTCATACTGCGTCGTCCGCGATTCGGATCAGTTCGTTCAGCTTGGCGGTTCGTTCGCCGGCAACGGTGCCGGTCTTGATGTAGTCGGCGTCGGTCGCCACCGCGATGTGGGCGATGGTCGTATCCTCGGTTTCGCCCGACCGGTGGGAGATAATCGTCTCGTAGCCGTTGCGAACCGCCAGCTCAATCGCGTCGAAAGTGTCCGACAGCGAGCCGATCTGGTTCGGCTTGATGAGGATGCTGTTGGCCGCGCCGGCCTCGATCCCATCTTCCAGCCGCGAGACGTTTGTCACGAAGAGGTCGTCGCCACAGATCAGCGTCTGGTCGCCGACCTGTTCGGTGAGGTCGGCGAAGGCCTCGTAATCGTTCTCGTCGAGTGGGTCCTCGACGTAGGCGAGATCGTGTTCCTCGACGAGCCCGGCGACGTACTCGATCTGTTCGTCCGTCGACTTCTCGCCGTCGCTGTACTGGTAGGCGCCGTCCTCGTACATCTCGGCGGCGGCCATATCCAGCCCGAACTTGATCTCGAAGCCGACATCGTCGGCGACCCGGTCGGTCGCCTCGGCGACGATCTCGAAGGCCTCGCTATCGTCGATCGCTGGCGCCCACGCGCCCTCGTCGCCCTTGCCGGCGCCGATATCGCGCTCGTCGAAGATATCGCCGATCGTGGCGTGGACGGCGGCGTTGGCGAAGACGGCCTCGGAGACACTCGGCGCGCCAACCGGCGCGGCGAGGAACTCCTGAATGTCGGTCGCGTCCTTGGCGTGTTCGCCGCCACCGACGACGTTACCGAGCGGGATCGGGAAGTTGTCGCCACGGAACGCGCCGCCGAGATGCTGGTAGAGCGGCGCACCCAGCGTGTCGGCGCCGGCCTTGGCGGCGGCCATCGAGATGGCGACCGCACTGTTGGCCCCGATCTCGGAGAAGTCGTCGGTGCCGTCGGCCGCCCGCAGCGTCTCGTCAACGGAGCGCTGATCGCCGGCGTAGACGGAGCCGACCAGCCGCGGCACCGCGTGTTCGCGGGCGTTGGCGATGGCTTCCTTCGGTGGGAGTTCGATAGCCTCGTACTCGCCGGTCGAGGCACCCGAGGGTGCGGCGGCGCGACCGAAGCCACCGGTGTCGGTGAGGACATCTGCTTCGACCGTGGGGTTGCCACGGGAATCCAGTACGCGTCGGAGTGAAACTGAGCTGATTTGTGTCATGGTTACTCTCGGTTAACGGTGAACGGCAGGGCGCCCGCGTCGTACTCCTCGGCCGCGATGAGGATCGGCTCGCTGCGGTCGGTCTCGACGAGCACCGGCGCGCCATACGAGATCTGCAGCGAGCGCGCGCCGAGAATACGGGCCTTCTCGTAGCGGTTGTACTGTTGTGTCATTGGTAGGGAGCAACGACGTCAACGAGGTCGGTGTGCGACACCATCATCCGCCGACAGCAGTGCCGGGTAATCCCCAGATCGTCGAGGACCTCGGCTGGATCTTCGTCGCCCTCCTCGGCGCGCGCTTGAACTCCTCGTAGTGTTCACCGATGACTGTGCCACAGGTGAAACACCGGACTGGGATCATCATATGTGGATCACCTCAGCGGTAGGACTTCTGGTAGCGGGCCCGTGCGCCGGGACCGCCCCACTTCTTTTTCTCCGACTGCCGGGTGTCGTTGACCAGCAGCGAGCGGTCGAACTCGCGGTAGGCCTCGCGCAACTCGGCGTCGTTGAGATGCTGGACCAGCCCGCGAGCCAGCGCCGTGCGAACGGCGTCGGCCTGCCCGCTGAACCCGCCACCGTTGACGGTCACGTCGATATCGACGCTATCGCGGAGTTCGTCGCCGGCGATGCGGAACGGCTCGAGCATCTTGAGCCGCGCCAGCTCTGGTTCGACCAGCTCGACCGGCTGGGAGTTGATACGGACACGCCCCTCGCCGTCGCGCACGGTTGCGCGGGCGATGGCCGTCTTCTTCTTGCCTGATGTGTTGGTTACCATGTAACGTTCGCCCCCAGTTTCTCGGCGATCTCGCCAAGCGAGATGAACTTGATATTCGAGAGTCGATCCAGCGATGTCCCGTCGAGCACCTCGCCATCCTCGTCGTACGGATTCCCGAGGTAGACACGGACGTTCTCGAAGGCCTCGCGGCCGTGATCCTGCTTGTACGGCAGCATCCCGCGGATAGCTCGCTTGAAGATGCCGTCCGGCCGTTTCGGGTAGTAGGGCCCGCTGTCGGAGCCGATCTCGGCGCGCTGCCGGTATTTGTCGATCGTCGACTCCGGATTGCCGGTGATGACGGCGTCCTCGGCGTTGACGACGGCGATGCGGTCGCCGTCGAGCGCCTGCTGGGCCACCTCGCTGGCGACCCGCCCGAGGATGCAGTCGCGGGCGTCGATGACCGTGTCGACCTCGAACTCGGCCGCGCTCATCGAACCACCCGCACGTTGGTGCCCTCGGGGTTGTCTTCGAGGGCTTCTTCGAGTGTCACTGCGTCGCCGACCTGCCCGATCTTCGTGCGGGCGGTCGACGAGAAGTCGACGGCGGCGACGGTGACGTCTGTTTCGAGCACACCACTGCCGAGGACCTTGCCGGGGACAACGACGGTTTCGTCCGACTGGGCGTATCGTTCGATGCGGCCCAGATTGACCTCCGCGTGGGTGCGCCGTGGCTTTGCGAGACGGTCGGCGATGTCGCGCCAGACAGCGGCGTCTGACTCGCCAGCGACCGTCTGTAGCTCGGCGATGAGACTCTGAAGTCTCGGATTCGTCTTACTGCTCATGAGTTTGCTCCTGAGAGAAATCGGAGTGCAGGGAGCAGGATTTGAACCTGCGGACCCCTATGGGACAGCGCCCTGAACGCTGCGCCGTTGGCCAGACTTGGCTATCCCTGCACGCACTCCGAGATATCGCACACCACGGCTTACCTGTTTCGATCCGCCCGCGCTCAGTCATCGAGCGGCGGCGACCGCGGGCGACCACAGCGGCGGCTGCCGTCCGGGTCGGGCGAGCGGTCGTGGGGATCGAGTGCCGTGTCATGTGCAATGGGTGTTCTTAGGCTGTGACTGCGTCGTGTAGTTCGTCCGCGCGGGCGCCGAGCGTTTCGGCGGCGCGAAGCACCAGTTCGTCGGCCGGGAGCGAGCCGTCGCTTTCGACGTGGAACACGTAGGCACCGGGCACGTCCTCGACGGTCAGCTCCTTGCCGGGATAGCGGTTCGTGAGATCGTGATCGAACTCGTCGGTGAGGAGAACGTCGCCGTCGTCGGTTTCGATCGCGCCACGAAGAATCTCCGGCTCCTGGTCGTCGAACTCGCCGATGTCGTCGCCGACCGTCACCGACTGCAGGTGCCGGAAGCCGACGGCGACGCCGCCCTGCTGTTTGGCGTGTTCCTTGCCGGTCTCGAGGACGGCATCGGCCTCGAATTCGAGCCGATGACCCTCCTTGAGTTCGACGATGGGGACGTTCTCGTCGGCGGGTTCGACCATCGCGTCGGCGGATTCGATATCGCCGGAGTAGGCCGTTGCCGGCCCCTCGATATCGAGGGCGACGGTGACGGTGTCGCCGATCTCGAAGTCGTCTAGCGGTGTCGTCAGCGGGATGAGACCCAGCCGCAGGGCGATCATCTCGTCGAACATCACCGAGGAGTTCTCCACGAACCGCACGTCGTCGATCGAGAACGTCGGCACGTCAGCGATAATCGCCCGGCGGATGCCGTTGGCGAGCGCTGGCGTGAGCCCGCGAACAACGAAGCGGGCCGAGCGATCCTCGCGTTCGATGAACTCAACGTCGAATTGCCCTGACATACTAGAGTCGCTTGTTTTTCGGCGCGCGGGTCCCGTCGTGTGGGATCGGCGTGACGTCCTCGATACGACCGATCTCGATGCCGGCCCGGGCGAGGGCGCGAATCGTCGCCTGCGCGCCGGGACCGGGCGAGGAGTTGCCGTTGCCACCGGGGCCGCGCACGCGAACGTGCACGCCCTCGATGCCGGCGGCCTGTGCCTTCTCGGCGACGACCTCGGCCATCTGCATGGCGGCGTACGGCGATGCCTCGTCGCGGTTCTGCTTGACCACGGTCCCACCGGACGATTTGGCGAGCGTTTCCGCGCCGGTCTGGTCGGTGATCGTGATCAGCGTGTTGTTGAACGAGGAGAACACGTGGGCAATGCCCCACTTGCCGTCCTGTGATTCACTCATTGGTTACTCCTGTGCCTCCGCCCGGGCCGGGTGGAGTTCGTCGGCCAGCGGGCTGGTTTCGTCGTAGCTGAGCGTCGATTCCTCGGCCACCTCGATGGTGCGGCCGGGCGTCGTCGCCCGCGCGCCGCCGAGGGTGATGTGACCGTGGGCGATGAACTGCCGGGCCTGCGTCGGCGTGCTGGCCAGTCCCTCGCGGTAGACGACCGTCTGGAGTCGCCGTTCGAGGATGTCGGTCACTTCCAGCGAGAGCACGTCCGTGATGGTGTCGTGCTCGTCGAGGATGCCGTAGCGGCGGAGTTTGGCGAGGAACTCGCTGCCGGCGTCGGCAGCGACCTCGGTGTCGCCCTGTGCCTCGCCGATGAGGCGACGGGCCTCACGACGGATCGAGCGGAGCTCAGACTGTGCGCGCCAGAGCTCTTCTTTGTTCTTCAGGCCGTAACGGCCGATCAGTCCGCTCTCCTCGGCGATCCGTTCACCCTGATAGGGGTGGTTCGGCGTCTCGTAGCCGGTGGTGTTTTGGCCGGTTGTCATTCTTCGTCATCCCCGACAGCCGCTGCCTCGTCCTCGTCTTCGGCTGCCGCTTCTTCTTCGGCTTGCTCCTCTTTGATGCGTTCGACGTTGACACCGATTGTCCCCTCGGTACGACCGGTGGACTTGGTGCGCTGGCCGCGGACCTTCTGTCCGCGCTTGTGTCGAATGCCCTTGTAGGAGTCGATCATCTGCATGCGGTTGATATCCTGTCGGCGCTGCTCCTCGACATCGTTGCCCACGATGTGGCTGGACTCACCGGTGAAGAAGTCGTCTTGCCGGTTGACCATCCACTCGGGGATGTGATCGTCGAGATTTTCGACGGTATCGACGAGGCTGTCGATCTCGTCGTCCTCGAGCAGGCCGAGTGTGGCTGTACGGTCGATACCGGCCTCGTCGGTCACGATCCGTGCCGTGCGCTGGCCGATACCTTTCATGTCTGTGAGACTGCGCTCGACGCTCTTCGTCCCGTCGAGATCGGTTTGTCCGATCCGGACGAAGTATCGGAGGTCCTCTTGTTCCTCCTCCGTCAAGCCGTCTTCTGTGTCTTCTGCACTCATAGCTAGTATCTGTGCTGCGAGCGTTGCGGCGGGGATTCGAACCCCGGAGGCAGTGACGCCACAGAGTTAGCAACCCTGCGCCTTGGGCCATGCTTGGCTACCGCAACCCGCGGTTATCGGTCGTATTGTCGCCCATCACGGACTCGGGGCCCGACGCCCCTGCAGTACTACGAGTGAGGAAAGCGCAGTTGGTTACTTAAGGGTCACGAATACAGGGTGGCGTGTCTGTGAGTGACATGCCATCGCAGAGCCGCTGCTTTACGCGAAAACTGTGGGTCTGTACAGGGGTTGACGCTACCGTCTGACCGAATGTCGCTCGCAGTCCCAACCACTCAAGCCGGTGGCGACAAAATTTCCATACCGATGACCCACGACACACCCGGCGACGACGAGGCCGAGCGACGGTGGTGTGATCGCTGCCAGCTCGCCGTCGAGCCCCAGCCGGACGCCGAGACGCCCGAATGTCCGGCCTGCGGAAGCGAACTCGACTGAGCGGCGACCGGTCACTGAAACCGGATTTGTTTTCACGTCGCAGTCATACCCCCGACTATGACCGACGAGAGCGACGATCCCGCGGTGCCGATTATCTGTGAGGAATGTGGCACCGAGACGACGGTGCCGCTGTCCGATCTCGAAACCCAGCTCGACCGGCACAACGAGACCCGCCACGACGGCGAGGACCACGCAACCGTCGACCCCGCGCTGAAATCCCAGCTACAGGATCTCGTTGCCGAGGATCTGGGGCTGTTCGAGGAGTCGTGACACCAGCCGGTACTGCTCAGCACTCGACACCACTACTGCCACGCCGCCGCAAGCAACCACACCTCGTAGCCGAAGGCTCCCAGCACAGCCGCTATCGATCCCCAGACGAGGACGGCGAACAGGAGTTGCCCCGCCATCAGTCCGACACCTCCGGGGTCGCCGTGGCGTCGTCGGCCCGCTCCTCGGTCGTCGAGTCGAAGGACCGAATCTGGGTCGCCAGCGAGTCGAAGGTGAACTCGTCGCCCCCGACCGCCGAGCCGAGAGCCGTCACGGCGGCCGAGACGGCGGTCGCGCCGAGGAAGGCCACGAGCCGATCCGGTGCCGGTAGCAGGCCCGCCACACCGGGGATCGTCGCCACGACGCCGCGAAGCGTCGGGAAGAACGCGAGCCCGACGGCCAGCCCGGCCAGACTCGCCGCGAGCGCGGCGCCCTGTGTGAGATCCCGGGAGTACAGCCCCCAGATCAGCGGGACGAAGACGGCGGCGGCAAAGAGGTCAGCCGTCAGAAACAGCCCGAGCACGCTATACCCCTGTGCGCCGATGATCACCGCGCCGATAGCGACGGCGGCGGTGAGCCCCCGGCCGATCAGCTGGAGCGATCCCTCGTCGTCGACATCGACGAGCCGGGCGAGATCGACGGTCACGAGACTCGAAATCGCATTCAGCATCGTATCGGCCGAACTCATCACCAGCAGGACCGCCAGCAGGACGACCACGAGAGCGATGGCATCCGGTAGCGCCTCCGTCACGACGAGGAAAAACGAGATGCCGGCGGGCTCGGCCGAGATCTGTGGGAGCCCCGCAGCAGCAACGCCAAACAGCCCCGACAGCAGCACCATCGGGATCACCGTCAGCCCGGCCACACCGAAGGAGCGACCCAGTGTCGACTCGCTGTCGGCCGCATAGACCCGCTGCCACATGCCCTGATTCAGGAAGTTGGCACCGAGGACCGCAAACACCACGTAGAATCCGAACTTGAGCCCACTCCGATTGGTCGGATCGAGCAGCGATGGATCGGTTGCCATCGCCGTGGTGTACAGTTCGTTGACTCCGCCAAGGGAGACGATGGCGGCCGCGAAGCCAACCGCCAGCAGCGGGAGGATAACCAGCGTCTGGATCGTGTCGGTGAAGATACTGGCGACCAGCCCGCCGTACGCCGTATAGAGCAGAACGAACCCGCCGACGACGGTGGCGGTCTGCCACGCTGGGATGCCGGCGATCAGCTCGAGTGCACCGGTGATGCCTGTCATCTCGGCGGCCAGAAAGATGAACATGTAGAACACCGAGATGATGAGCACGAGGACGTACATCGCCGGGCCGAACCGAACAAGGACAAACTCAGTCAGCGAGTGGCCCGTCGGCATCAACTCCCGAATGCGCTTGCCGACCGGGATGAAGAGGAGCAGCGGGAGCGCACTCGACAGCGCGTAGCCAGCGACGGCTGTGATCCCGCCTGCGGCCGCGCCTGCCTGTGCGGGGCTGAAGAGAATCCACGCGCCCATCGTCGAGGCGATGATCGAGGCGGTCGTCATCCCGACTCCCGAGGAGTTGCGCGCGGTGAGCAAATCCTCGATGCCCGCCACCCGCTTGCGGGAGTACAGCACGCCAGCGATGGTAAACACCGCAAGCGTGGCCACCGTCAGCCCGAGGCCGACGGTCGTTCCAACCATGCTACGCTTCCTCCATGCGACCGAGCTGTGCGTGTTGTCGCGTGTACATCTGTCGTACTGAAGCGAAACGAACTCCGACGTATATAATTGACGAATATAACCACCGAATACACGCCTCGGATACCAGTGTGATACGCGTCTGTCGCGGGCGTAGCCCCGAGGATCGCCGCAGGTGAGCCAGCGGTTGCCTCAGCAGACCCAGCGGACTGGCTCACGAGATCTCGACGCGAAGCCCGTCGCGAGCGACGTGGGCCTCGCCGTCGAAACTGTCGGCGACGCTTGCACACAGCTGCTCGTGCTTGCCCTCGGTGTGCGGATAGAGATGTGTCAGGTAGAGGTGGTCGACGCTGCTGTCGGCGAAGGCCTCGCCGAGCTGGCTTGCCGTCGGGTGGCCGTCCACGTCGACCGAATCGGGAAACGAACAGTCGTGGGCGACGACGCGACAGCCCTCGGCGAAGCGGGCCAGTCCCTCGAACGCCTCTGTATCGCCCGAAAACACGAATTCGGCGTCGGTCTCGGGGTCGGCCGCGAGCCGGTAGGCAAGCCCATCCATCGAGTGGCGTGTCTCGCGGCTTTCGACGCCGAACCCGCCGACGGTGACGCGCTCGTCGGCGACGATCTCGCGGACCCGGAGATCGACCCGGCCGTCGAGATAGTCGTGAACCGAGAGCAGGTCATCGAGCAGGGCCTTCGTTCCGAGTGGGCCGACGACTTCGAGGTGGTCCTCGCCGGCGAGCCACCGGGCCTTGAGCAACGGCAGCAGGTCGGCGACGTGATCGAGATGGAGATGTGTGAGCAGGACGGTGCTCACGGCCTCGTAGCCAACGTCCGTTGACGCAAGCCGGTGGAGGACGCCACTCCCGCAGTCGACCAGCAGCCGCTGGTCGTCGTGGGTGACCAGCAGTCCGGTCTGTGCCCGGTCGCCGGTCGGCATCGCGCTGCCGGTGCCGAGAAACGTGACCTCCATGGCCGGGCCAAGGCGGCTGGCGTGGAAAGCCGTTGCGACCCGGCTGCTATGGCTCGCCTTCGTCCCCGCAACCGACTTACGGGCGCGCGGACAAGCCGAATCACCAATGGCTCGAAGCGGGCGGGATCGACTGCTCGAAAGCGCGCCGACTACGAGTTCGATCCCGAGACCGTCACCATCGCCGACGAGGACGTGCTCTCGCTGTTCGAACCCACCGTCGCCGACTGGTGGGTCGACGAGTTCGGGGAGTACGTCGCTGGCAACGGCGGCTTCTTTACGCCACCACAGCGCGGCGCGATTCCCCATATTCACGACGAGCAGAACGCCCTGATCTGCGCGCCGACCGGCTCGGGCAAGACGCTGGCCTCGTTTGCGGCGATCATCAACGAACTCTTCGCCCGCGAGCAGGCCAGCGAGGACGGTCTCGACAACTCCGTATACTGTCTCTACATCTCGCCGCTGAAATCCCTCGCCAACGATATCCATCGGAATCTCACCGTCCCACTTGAGGGGATCGCCGACCGGCTGGCCGACGATGGCGTCGAGACCGACATCCGGCATGCGATACGCCACGGCGACACCAGCAGCAGCGACCGGCAGGCCATGCTGGAGACGACGCCACACATCCTCAACACGACCCCGGAGACGCTGGCGATCCTGCTCAACAGCCCGAAATTCAAGGGGAAACTCGAATCCGTCGAGTACGTCATCGTCGACGAGATTCACAGCCTCGCGGAGAACAAACGCGGGACTCACCTGTCGGTCTCGCTGGAACGACTGGAAGCGATGGCCGAGACCTCGCCGACGCGAATCGGCTGTTCGGCGACTGTCGAACCGCTGTCGACGGTCGGCGAGTTCCTCGTCGGCCGCGCGGAGCCGGGCGGCGAGCCACGCGACTACGAGTTGGTCGACAGCCGATTCGTCCGCGAGTTCGATATCGAACTGGAGTGTCCGACCGACGACCTGATCAACACTCCCAGAGAGGTTGTGCAGGGCCGATTCTACGACCGGCTGCACGAACTGATCGACGACAACGAACAGACGCTCGTCTTTACCAACACCCGGTCGGGAGCCGAGCGCGTTCTCCAGACGCTTCGGGAGCGGTTTCCCGGCGACTACGACGACGACAACTCCGGCTGTCACCACGGCAGTCTCTCGAAGGACCGCCGCAAGGAGATCGAATCCGGGCTGAAAGCCGGTGATCTCGACGTGGTGACGACCTCGACGAGCCTCGAACTCGGGATCGACATGCCACACCTCGATATGGTGGTGCAGGTCGGCTCGCCGAAATCCGTCGCCGCGCTGCTCCAGCGGATCGGCCGGGCGGGCCACCAGCTCGGCCAGACGGTCGCCGGTCGGGTGATCGCACTCGACCGCGACGAACTCGTCGAGTGTGCGGTGATGCTCGGGAAAGCCGAGGAGGGGTTCGTCGACCGCGTGTTCATCCCGGACAACGCCGCCGATGTCGCCTCCCAGCACGTCTACGGGATGGCGATCAACGACGTTCGCCCCGAGGCGGAAATCAAATCGATTCTCCGCCGCGCGTACCCCTATCGGAACTTCGATGACACCGAGTGGGAGCGACTGATGCGGTATCTGACCGCCGACTACGCCGGCCTCGAATCGAAGGACGTGTACGCGAAGATCTGGCGGGATACCAATGACAAACCCGACGGCGAGTACCACTACGACGAGTTCTCGGTTGGCAAGCCGCTGATCGG
>KB659968.1_pt152 | contig 11656 bp, 13 predicted proteins | sample 558768 | NCBI scaffold set KB644980.1 | reverse complement strand
CACAGTGTGTCGGGCCAACCCACCCCGACGGCGACCGAGTCAGACTGCAAGCAACGCTGAGCGATGACAAAACAACGGTCGAAACAGTCCGGTTCACCGGTGACGGATGCACACTGTCACAGGCTGGTGCCTCACTGCTGTCTGAGCAGATGGTTGGCACCGCTGTGGCGGAGATCATTGAGTGGGACTCCGAACACATCGAGGAGCGTGTTGGCATGGACTTGACGCCATCACGGCTCCAGTGTGCGGAGTTGATCCTTGCGGCCTTTCGACAGGCTGTCGATGACGAACGAACGACCGCCCTCGATGATCGGGTTTAGTGGAGGGCTCCCCAGTCGCCTTGTCGGTGATGATAGCGTTTTTTTGGGCTGATTACTATTACCTGCTGGCGAGTGAAGCTTTTGTTCCTGGCTCTTCTCTCCTATGTATGCGCGTCGTCTCCCTGCTACCGTCCTGCACAGAGGTGCTGTTTGCGGTGGGAGTCGAACCGGTCGGTGTTTCTCACAGCTGCGATCACCCACCAGCAGTCGATTCGATTCCAACGGTGACCACCACCGTAGTCGATCACGAAAACCACTCAGCCGCCGAGATTGACGCCCAGATGCAGTCCGTCAACGGCGCGGTCTACGACCTCCATCTCAACCAACTGGCCGCGCTCCAGCCTGATCTTGTCGTGACCCAGGCGACCTGTGACGTATGTGCTGTTGATGCCAGTCAGGTTCACGAGGCGGTGGCACAGATGACCGCCGAACCAGATGTGCTAACGCTTGATCCACACTCATTTTCTGATGTGCTCGATGACATCCAACGGATCGGAAAGGCAACCGAAGCAACCGAGGCCGCAACAACACTCACCACACAGTTACGAACCAGGGTCGAACAGGTCGAAAGCCGGGCTGAGACAGCCGTCAAGTCGAACGGCCGGCCGCGAACGGCCGTTCTCGATTGGACCGATCCACCGCTCCGGGCGGGCCATTGGGTCACCGAGATGATCGAGCGAGCCGGCGGTGACGCCTCCTTTCAGCCAGACGGCGCGTCCGAGCCCGTCAGCTGGGCGACGATCAGCGATTACGATCCCGAACGACTCGTAGTGACACCGTGTGGGTTTGACTGTGATCGGGCGGTCGACGCTATCGAGGATCTCCGTGACTGCGAGGGGTGGGAGAACGTGACGGCGGTAGAAAACGGTGCAGTCTATGCTGTCGACGGCAACGCCCTGTTCAATCGCCCGAGCCACCGGCTTGTTGAATCATTAGAGCTACTCCAGTGGTGTATCCACCCGGATACGATCGAACGTAGTGTGGACGATCGGAGCTATGTGCAACAGTTGGACTCACCACAGCAACCATCGGTATGATTTTGTCCACGGAAGCGGTGTTCAAACATTACTCTTCCGGGAGTCGTTGTTCCATCGCCGAGATGTAGGCGGCAACCAACTGTTCGTCGGGGAGTGCCTGTTCGGCAGCCTGACACCCATGTCGAAGGCGATCCCGCCGGTGGCCCTCCGGTAGTTTGTTTGTCGCAACAGTATGGGCACTGGCAAGCAGCGATGTGGCTGTTTCAACATCACCTTCGGTGGCCGCTTTCCGTGCCTCAGCCAGCAGCTGTCCGAGACTTGACCGGACATCGGCGGGCATCTCATCACGCATTGGGGAGTGTATGTGACCGAGACAAAAGAACTCAGTTGTATAATCGCTGCTAGCTGATCCCACACCACATTTTGTATCCAATATGTTGACTAACGGCTCCCGATTCGATTGGGGGAACAAAGCCGATCCTACCCCAATCGATCACCCCTGCTCTCTATTCTCGGTACGGTCATAGAAAATTTATGAGCGACAAAAATCAAAATATTCCTGAGATATACTAAATAATAATGCAAAATAACTATTAAGACGCTCAAAAACATATAGAAAAGTAGCCTAATGGCACAACACGACTACAACCTTCCGTCAGAGTGGGAAGAGATGAGCGACGAAGCAAAATCCCGCTGGTACACACAGGAACGCTGTCGTCGACAGGCCATGCGACAAGATACGCCTGCAGGACGTGCGTTGAAACGACAGGATGAAGCTGTCGAACAGACCACCCAACAGCGGGAAGATCAGAAAGAAGCACAGGCAACCCAAGACACCGAGACCACCAGCCAGAAAAGCCACGTCGCGTAGGCTAGCCGGTTTACAGCCATTATTCGCGGCAATCGGTCGCCGGTCTCGGCTCCACATTCTCGACCGGTAACGACCCCATCGACAGCTACTGCCAGTTTATTACACAAACCTCACCAAGTTGTTTGATAGCAGTTGCCTCTACGATCGTAGCAAAAGTCACATTGAGAGTGAACTGCGGCATCCGGCGAACCGTCACAGGAGACCCTCCTGAGACAGTTGTCTTGGGGGCCGACGTGACCGACAGCAAATGGAGAGGGACGAGTTCGAACAGGTTGGTGTGGGAATGGATCGGTGATCACGTCGGCTCCACCCAAAACGACTCGACGACAGGGATAAAATGTGCAATGTGTGTTTCACAGCCTGAAACTGACACAAACCGGTGGATCAACTTCTCAGTAGACTGTCTCTCCGATTGATCGACAAGATGACCGAAGAGCCTCACCAAACCGGGCGTGAGTCGCTTCGGAGTTACTGAAGTTCGCCTCGCCACCGAAGCGAGTTGTCATTAAGCTCTTCAACAGCGGGCTTGCCTTTCTCCAGCATTCTGTCTGCAAGCTCGATTGCCTCCCGGAGTTCGTCGGGAGAAAGCTGCTCGAAGGCAGGGCGACCGGAAACGTGACTGTACCACTGATCCTGAAACAGATTATCCAAGACAACGCGAGCAAAACAGTGATCCCGACAGATCGGCCACTCCGGGGTAGCCGTTGCCGGCAACTCTTCATGTATCTTCTGGGTGTAAGCGGCTCGTAGCTCGGTTAGATCGTCGCCTCCCAACGATTCTTGACCCATCTGTATACTGTGGATTATACGCTCAAGAGACTTATTCTGCTTCTCTCGGCCGTCGATAATGATCCACACGACATGGCTTCGTCGTTTTGATACCCGATGTCCGGTATGCCAGCGCAGACTACCGATCAAATGCCAGATTGTGGCGGTGCGGCCACTCTTGCCACAGGTGCCAACACCGGACTTAGAGTTGTGGCCTGTGCTCGGCTAAATTGGTAATGAGATTCTTGGGCTACAACTTTGACTCTGCATGGTTGTTCAAAGCTCCAAAGTCGAAGTTCGTGATCAACAGCATCGACCGCCCTTCAGTGTAGGCTGTACTTTTGATCGGATTTGCACAGCAGGGCAGTAACCCATCCGTACCGACCACAACTGATATTGGGTATCGACGGCATGTGCTCACATGGCAAAGCCGGCTGGAGATTACACCGTGTGTGTCCGGATACGACCACCGACAGTCCAGATACCACAGAGGAACGACCGGTCTGATAGAGACAACAGCCGGGATCACTCTGGTCGAGACCGACCGACCAGCAGAAAGTTTGGCTACCGGCAAGGATACTAACTCAGCTATATGTCACGACAGACAGTGCGGGCCGACACCACACAACAGTTGAACCGGCGGCAGTGGTTGCAAGCTCTCGGTGCCGGGGGTGTTGCCGCCGTGGCAGGCTGTGCCGGCGACCAAACGGATAGCGGGACTACCACAACAGCCGCAGAACCTGATCCGATCGATCTCGGCGGATCGCCACCACCAGTTGAAGGCGAGTATCACGCTGTCCAAGGGTCTTCCTTTGAGACGATCAATCCGATCTTCAACAACGAGGCCGGTGCGGGAACGGCCATCGACTATGCGCTCGATGTGGGATACACGTTCGATCACAACGACAACATCTTTCCGTTGTTGTTCAGCGATATCCGAACCGAGGACAACGGAACAACCTGGCGTATTGAACTCCGCGATAATCTCTCCTTTAGCGATCCATACGGCCAGTATACCGCCGCGGATTACGTGTACTACGTTCAGAACATCCATCAGGCCGACTGGGCACCAAGTCCGAACAGTGCTGATTGGCAGGGTGTCGAGATCGAACAAACCGGCAAGCTCACCGCACGCGCGACGCTCGCAAACCCGACTGTCATCTGGCCTGAGACGTTTGCACCGTTGGAGTACCCCATTCCACAGGGGTTACTGGAGCCATACGTTGCGGCCGAAGACGTCGAGGGGCTCCAACAGGACGAGGAACTGCTTGATCTGTCGTTTGCCGGCAACCTCGGAGCCTACACACTGACCGAGTGGATTCGCGACGGTGGCACTCGGTATGAGCGAAACAGCAACTACTACCTCCGTGCTGTCGGCGAGGAGCGTGACGACCGGTCGCTGCTCAGTGCTGCCCCGTACTTTGAGACCGCGCGGATCGAGATCATCCCCGAACAGTCAAGTCGGGTTGCTGCCCTCGAAACCGGGAACGTCGACAACGTGAATCTCCCGCCGGATCGCGGCCAGCAGTTCATCGACGACGACGAGACGATGGTGGTGTTGGAACCAACACCATTCAATACCATTCTCTCGGTGAATATGCGCGACAACGGGTGGACGTTCGGCCCTGGGAACCTGTTTCAAGCCACCGCGTTCCGTCAGGCCCTTGCGGCTGCTATCGACAAACAACAGCTCATCGAGGGGATTCTCAGCGGGTTTGGAACCGAACATGTCACATGGCAACCGGAGTTCTCCGAGTGGTTTCCCGGCACCGAGGAGCTGACCATGTGGGGTGTCCCAGACGGCGGTGTGTACGGTGCCGAGCCGGCCCGTGACCGCGCCAGAGACGCTCTCGAAGAGATCGATGCCGACTACGCGTACGACGGTGACACACTCGTCGGCCCAGCAGGCAACCAGGTTGAGCTTGAACTTTACTACAACGCGGCCTCCCCAACCCAGGAACTGGCCGCTGAGTTTTACCGCCAAGAGTTTGAGGCGAATCTTGGTTTTACACTCAACACCAACGCGATTGATGGAACGACGTTTTCGGAGAACTATTGGAGTGGTTCTCCCGGTGAGGGGGAAGAACTCGTTGAGACAATCGACGGGCAGACGGTTCGCTGGGAGCGACCGAGCCCGGCAAACCCCGGGCCGCGGAGCGTCACCGCCGAGGAGGCGTGGGACTTTGGCACCATCTTTGGGCTGAACACGTACCCCCGTAATCCGGTGACAAACGAGAGCTTCTTTGACGGCCCAAACAGCGCGTACAATCCGGTCGGCTACTACCCGGAGTTTGACGCCCAAGCGGTTTTTGAGCGAATGCGTGACGCCGAAACGCGTGCGGAGTTAGCCGATGCTGCCGAGGAGCTGTTTTTCGCGCTTAACGAGGAACAGCCCTACATTATGCTCGCATTCAGCGAGAACATTCAGGGTTACAACCCCGCGGTTCGCGGCCCGGTCGCCAACTTCGCAAATGGGTTCGACTTCGCCGGCTGGCACAAGGAGTAATCGATGCAACAAACCGACCGTTCCAGCAGGATGAACCGGGATCGTCGATCAAATACGCGCCGACTGTTTGGGAGTGGCGGCCCCACCGAGGCTGAATAAACGATGGGAGTTGGCCGGTATATACTTGCGCGGGTGGCGTGGGCTGCGATGGTGTCGTTGATTATCGTCACGATCACCTTTCTCCTGTTGGCCTTAGCACCGAACCCATCGGTTTCTGAGGCAGCCACACAGGCGGCACTGCAGGGGGGCGACCCAGCGGCCGCCGCCGAGCGAGAGCGGGCACTTCGCGGGCTTGACCAGCCGTTGTACGTGCGGTACGTCGACTTTCTACGAGGTGTCTACACGTTTGAGTGGGGATGGTCACAGAACCGCGCCCAACCTGTGACCGCGGCATTGAGTGAAGGGATCTACTACACCGCACAGTACTCGATCCCGTGGACGGTGCTGACGCTGCTTATCGGCCCGCTTGTCGGGGTCTACTCGGCGGCCAACATGTACTCGTGGCGCGATCACATCGCAACCGGGTTTGCCTTTTTTGGGTGGGCGATCCCGAACTTCTTTTTCGGGATCGTGTTGCTCGTGATCTTTGGTGTCTACCTCGAATGGGTGCCGATCTCGTACGATCCGACAGTGCCGGTGTTCAGCGTCGCCAACGCCTTTCAGTTGCTCCTCCCGATTGTGGTCTTGGTTACCGGATCGATCGGGGCGATAATGCGGGTGTCGCGAAACGAGTCCGCGGAGTTTCAAAACGCCGCGTTCATGAAGACCGCACGAGCAAAGGGGGTATCACCGCTCAGAGCCTACGCCTACCACGTAATGCGGCCGACGATGGTTCCGTTATCGACAACGCTCGTGAGTCAGCTTCTGGTTATCTTTCTCGGCTCGTCGCTGCTTATCGAGATCGTCTTTGGGATCCCCGGATTGGGTCGGGTCACGTTCGACGCGCTCATCAACCAGGACACGAATCTGGTGCTCGGTGCAACGCTCCTGTTTACGTTTATCGCCGTGATCGGCAACCTCATCGAGGATATCGTGTTTACGATCCTTGATCCCCGCATCAGCTACGACGACAGGTGACAGTTATGAACGACGACACACCACTCACGTTTGACGAGGTCGATTGGGAGCAACACTCCGACCGGGGTGGGATCTCCATCTCGCGACGGCTTCGTATGCTTATCATCGGTGGGACGCCGATCGCGCTACTGTGGCTTTACGACCGGCTGGCCGTTGGACAACGTGAACGAACCTTCGTGAGCCTCGGCGAGGATCTTGGGCTCTCCGGGCTTTTTTCGACGCTTGGAATCGATTTTGATCCCTCGTCGCTTGATCTGCTGTTCGTGTTCACCATCCTCATCTTTGGCGCGTACGTGTTGTTACCGCTGTCTCAAAACCCACGGATGACACGGTATTACTGGCGGGAGTTCACCCGAAATCGCCCGGCTGTCGTGAGTCTTGGCTGGCTTGGGATTGTCTTTGTTGGCGGTGTTGTCGGCCCGTTTGTGATCGCGATGCCGGAACAGAACCTGCTGGCCGCCTACCAGCCACCGGTGTTTGGATCTGTCGATATGGCTTATGTCAACAACTGTCTCGGGGGTATCGAAAGCGGGCGGTGTCACGGCACGTGGGCCCACCCGCTCGGAACCGATCGTGGTGGCAAGGATGTGTTTGCGGCGGTTGTCCACGGAATGACTGTCACGATGCAGATCACGTTTATCACCACGACGCTCGTCGCACTGATCGGGATCACTGTCGGCACGGTGAGCGCATATGCCGGCGGGTGGGTCGATGAGCTACTGATGCGGTTTGTCGACATCGTGCTGTCGTTTCCAACACTGCTCTTCTTCCTGCTCATTCTGTACATCTACGGGGCGGGCCTCGGGATGTTCATTCTCGTTTTCTCGCTGTTCGGCTGGGGAGCAACCGCCAGATACGTGCGAAGCAAGGCACTGGCCGTCTCGGAGGCGGCGTTTATCGACTCGGCGCGGCTGAGCGGGGCCAGCACCTACTATATCGTTCGGCGGCATGTTGTTCCAAACACCGCCAGTAGCATCATCACCCAACTCACACTCATCGTCCCCGGATTCTTGCTGGCGGAGGCCCAGTTGGCGTTTTTGGGTATCGGTGACACGGCGGTGCCAACGTGGGGGGAGCTGATATCCTCGGGGCGGACAGCGATCGACTTCGCGCCGTGGATCGTCCTTGTGCCCGGGTTCGCGCTGTTCTTAACAATTCTCTCGTTCAACTTTGTTGGCGACGCGCTGCTTGATGCGATCAACCCCGAGTCAGATGCCGAGGCTGATAGATAACGATGTCTTCGAGTCATAGTTCACCGGATGAGCCGAGCACAGCAGACGACCACTCAGAGGACGATCCACCACTGCTTTCGGTGAGTGATCTCACGACCACATTTGCAACAGAGGGCGGAGCCAGACGCGCCGTCGATGGGGTATCGTTCACCGTCGGCGCGGGTGAGACCGTCTGTCTCGTCGGTGAGTCTGGATCGGGGAAAACTGTTGCAACAGAGTCGATCACACGGCTGATCGACCAGCCACCGGGAACGATCCGTGGCGACCTGCGATTCAACGGGACGGATCTACTCGCTCTGTCACAGCCGGAGCTTCGCTCGATTCGTGGAGCCGAGATCGCCCACATCTTCCAAAACCCACAGGAGTCGATGAACCCCTGCTATACGGTCGGCTGGCAGCTTGTTGAAGCGATTCAGGTGCACGAAGAGCTCTCGGAGACACAGGCTCGTCGGCGGGCAGTTGAGTTGCTCAATCGCGTCGGGATCGACAGCGCGAGCAGCCGGTTTGCCGACTACCCCCACGAGTTTTCAGGCGGTCAAAAACAACGGGTGATGATCGCTATGGCACTTGTTGGCAGCCCGCAGCTGCTGCTTGCCGACGAGCCAACGACGGCACTTGATGTGACCGTTCAGGCACAGATTCTCGATGTGCTCGGCGATCTCCAAGCCGAAACGGGGATGGGGATTCTGTTTGTCACGCATGATCTCGGTGTTGTCGCCGAGATCGCCGACCGGGTTGTGGTCATGTATGCGGGCAAGATAATGGAACGCGGGTCGGTTGAGGATGTGTTCCACCGACCCTCTCACCCGTATACGCGGGCGTTGCTTGCCTGCCTGCCGGCTTACGGCGGCACCGACGGCGGGATCCCCGGGTCGTTGCCCGATCCGACCGATCCACCCGATGGCTGTCGGTTTGCCGACCGCTGTGAGCACGCTGTGGCGGCGTGTCGAACCGGCGATCAACCGCCGGCGGTCGACCTCTCGGATAGCCACGAGGTTTCGTGTGTCCACTATCAGTCCGGCTACGACCCACAGACCGTCCGGGAGGATGGAACGATACAACAGGGGGAAACCGATGACTGAGCCGTTGTTATCAGTTCGAAATCTGACAAAGTATTATTCGCAGACGGAGGGGCTCCTGAACCGGGAGGTCGGCCAAGTCAAGGCGGTCGACGGCATCAGTCTCGATGTTTCGCCTGGCGAAACTGTTGGAATCGTTGGTGAGTCCGGCTGTGGAAAGTCGACCGCGGCCAGTGCTATCGTTCAGCTTGAGGAGCCGACCGCGGGGGAAGTCATCTTCAGGGGCGGCAGCCGAACACCGGCAGAGCGTCGTGATGACGGCAGCCACCCGAACGACGTGACCGCGTTTGATCGCGGCGAACTGAAGCGGTTCCGCCGGAATGTACAGATGATCTTTCAGATCCCGCATCGAGCTTTAATCCGCGACAACGGGTCGGCGACGCCGTCGGCGAGCTGCTCGCGGTACACGGAATGAGCGACAGCCAGCAGCGACGACAGATCGTTGAGGACTTACTGACACGTGTTGGGCTCTCGGCAGCGGATTACGATCGGTACCCCCACGAGTTCTCCGGCGGGGAGAAACAGCGGATCGCTATCGCCCGCGCGCTTGTGTTGAACCCGGATCTCATAATCGCCGACGAGCCGGTATCCGCACTCGACGTTTCGGTGCAAGCCGAGGTGCTGTCGCTTATCGACGACCTCCAACAGGCATTCGGGCTGTCGATTATCCTGATCAGCCATGATATGTCTGTTGTCAACGCTATCTGTGATCGGGTCGCCGTGATGTATCTCGGCGAGTTCGTCGAAACCGGAACGGTAGACGCTGTGTTCACCGATCCACAACATCCGTACACCGAGTCGCTGGTCTCTGCGATTCCAACCCCGGATCCCACAGAGAGCCGCCAGCAGATCACACTTCCCGGCACCGTCCCCAGCCCGGCCGATCCTCCAAGCGGTTGTCGGTTCCACACACGCTGTCCGAAGGTGATCCAACCGGATGAACTCGATCTCGATCACGAGACGTGGCTTGCGATACACCAGTTTCGTCAAGCGGTTGCGACGGGATCGATCGATATCGACGACCTGCAGGATACCGCCACCCAACAGACCGACGAGTGGTCGGCCGCTGCACAGCTCCGCGAGTCGTTCGATCTGCCGGCCCAGTTCGACGACGAAACCGTGGCGACAGCGGTCACGACAGCGATCACCCATCTTGTCGATGGCTCACCGGAGGAGGCGACTGCTGTGCTCGCCGATGTGTTTCAAACGCCCTGCGAGGCGACAGCCCCCGCGTTTACCGACCACGGCGATGGTCATCAGTCTGCGTGCCTGTTGCATACAACCGAAGAGAGTGCGGGTAGTGCAGACGAGTAGATGGCGTTGGGAGGTCGATACCGTGAGGATCGTTGTTGAGCGTATGTGTTGTTTTGTGTCTCAGGAGACGAGGAACTCGATGAGATTCCCGATGAAAACGTTGTTGTCGCTGTTGTAGGCGTACTCGCTGGTCAGCAGCGACCGGTCGCCAACCGCGACAACAGTGCCACGCTGGGCAACGACGGTGTAGGAATCCTCCCGCTCGGTGGTCGAGAGCACCGTCGTCGACTCGGTTTCGTACGCCCCGCTGCCACCGATCACCGGATGGCCGGTCGCCACGGTGAGTCGGTCGACACCATCGGTAAGCGAGCCGTTGTCGACCGGGGAGGCATACACATTCTGGTGGTTTGTGTTGTACGTCTCCATGTTGTACAGATAGCCGGATTCAAAACCGAGGCCCTGCTCGCTGGCCAGCTGTGTCATTCCTGTGTTTGCTTTGGCTCCGACTCGTTTTGGATCGCTCGCCAACAACACATTCCCACCGGTCGCAGCGAACTCCCGGATACTATCAAGGCTCTCCTCGCTGTAGGTTTTTTTCGGTGCGATCACAACCAGCCCGTCGGCGGTATCAAGCTTCTCCTCAATCGATCCCGACTTGTGTATCGTCACATCGTGATCGGCGGCCACCAACCCCTCAACAAGCGGGCTTGATTGGCTTATAGCCGGGTTCTGGTGCTTTTGATCGATAACGACGGTCTGCCGTGGGATGCTGCTGTTGACGGAGATCGTACCGTTTTCCGCGGGCGGCTCGGCGAGAATCGCCTCGGGCTGGTGGCTCTCGACCGTTACCGACTCACCGCCGCCCACCGGAATCGACGCCGAACCGACCACAGCCAACACGCCAGCAACGAGCAGAATCCCAGCAACAACGCCGAGTCGCCGTTTGATCGCCCGCTGATCCAATGTAACATACTCCGCAATGCGAGCCGCTACCGCCGACCCGATATCATCAACCCGTTGTTTATACTCCGCAATACGAGCCGCTACCGTCGACCGGATATCATCAACCCGTTGTTTGAGCTCATTGCGATCCATCGCTGTTCACCTCCTGATAGTCGGCAGCTGTTTCAACCGTTCCCCACATCATCAGATACTGTGGCCGTTCGACCCCTGGCGGGGCGACCCCCGGGGTGGCGGCCGTCACCGTTGTCGTGCTGTTTGCCCCGCCACCCAGCAGTAGGGGGATCTCCGCGCTTGTCGAGCGGTATTCGACGGTGTAATCGCCGATCTCGGCGAGATCCGCAGCGGCTGCAAGTGCGGTCTCAAGTCCGCCGATCTCGTCGGCCATTCCGTTTTCAACGGCGGTGGCCCCGCCGTAGGTGTTCGCGTTTGCCAGTTCAGTCCGTTCAAGCGTGATCCGATCGCCTCGTTCGTTCTGCACTGACTGGATAAAGGAGTTTTTCAGCGTCTCAACCCGTGTTTGGATGTCGGTTCGATCAAAGGTTGCCTTGTCGGGGCCGGTCGTGAGTGACTGTGGAGCACCGCTCTGTCGTGGCACGAGTGCTCTTACAC
>KB659937.1_pt21 | contig 11663 bp, 13 predicted proteins | sample 558768 | NCBI scaffold set KB644980.1 | reverse complement strand
AAATAGGTTGGAAAGCACATCAGAAGTTATCTTTTGATGATATATCTTAGCGATCTTTGAATTTTGCATAGAACGAGCCTTGATACCCTTCTCAGGCATCATAACCTGCTGATCCCAATGCAAAAGCTCCTTAACATCACCAAGACCATGCAAAGTTCTCGCTCTGTCCTCAAAATCCTCATAATTATCCATAGCCATAACTAAAATTTAGAACTTCCACTGTAATAAAACTACAAACCTTCCCAAGAAACTACTCCACCAATAAAAAATTCATAGATAATTAGTATTCATAGCTACGTGTCGTAGCTGATGTTGATGGTGGAGGTAGGTTAGCTGGTCTATACTCCGACCTTGTGGCGGTCGGGACGCGGGTTCAAATCCCGCCCTCCGCCCTCGAAACTACTTTAGGAATCCTACAGACTTCTCACAAGCCAGAACAAAATCGCCGCCGTCAGCATACCTATCATGAATTTTGTCTCCTTTTCGGAAAGCCGGTGCGATTCAATCTTACCCTTGTTGATGAGTGAGACCGGTCCGATCACAGTGAGTAGAAAGATCAAGTAAGGAACCTTCAAATAGCCAGAGAATATCAAGCGTAGCAACACCTCAACGATGTAAAATATGGTAGCTGAGATCATAGGCACCAGGATATTCACCTGAGCGAATCTGAAGTACCTCTTTAGATGGTGTTTAGTGTTTCTGGTATTGTAAAGGCCTAGTATTGGAGTAGCAAGCACTAGTGAGTATATTACAGGTATCGAAAGAACAGCAGTTCCTATAGATTCCCTGAGATCATCCAAGTTCCAGTAAGCTCCTACGTTATACTTGTATCTGTCAACGTATTCGCAGTTAACCTGTGAAAGCGGTATATAGCTGCCATTGAACTTAATAACGTTATCAAACCCTACGTTAGAGTCCAGAGGAACATTCTGTGTGTATGAGCCGCTACACTTCTGTTCTACCATTCCCTCAACCATTGACTCATCAAAGCTGGATGTAGAGACTGATGAAAACGCAACTGTAAACAGAAAAACCAAGAATACCGATGCCAGGACCTCAGAAACATTTCTCAGATAGAAATTCTCTGTGACATCCATAAGTTATTTTTGCGCACTTGGTAAATATTGTTTTTGCACCAAGATGTCCTTAGAATATAGGTTCTTCCCCCGACACCTAAATCTTATCGTGATAAAGTAACTGTATGAGACTTGGTTTTGGCGGAGGATTTGATTCTCAAAGAGAGGAGGTTGAGGACCTAGAGCTTGAGGTCGAAGGTGAGATACCGGAATGGTTAGACGGATCGCTGTACAGGAACGGACCTGCAATATTTGAAACGAATGATTCAGAGGCTCAGCACTGGTTCGACGGCCTGGCAATGTTGAATAGATACAGGTTTCGATCCGGGAATATCTACTACACAAACCGTGCCCTGAGATCCGACAAGTACAGAGAGGTCACGAAGAATGGCTTTGGTCCAGGAGGCTTTGCCACAGGTGGAGGCATACTCGATAGCCTGAAGCTGGTGTTTGGAAAACCTCCGGACAACGCCAGTATCAGTGTTGCAAGGCTGGGAGGCAGACATGTCGCACTGACAGAATCACCTGGCTGGGTAGGATTTGATCCTGCCACGCTAGAGGCCACAGGAAGAATAGAGTTTGAAGACGACCTTGGACTTCATCAGGTTTGTGCGCACCTTCACAGGGATGAAAAAAGAGGTGAAACCATAGGTATGGGAATAAGGTACGGAAGAACCAGCGAGTACGTATTCTACAAGATTTCAGACAAAGAAGTGAGAAGGGAGGAAATTGCCTCGATAGATACCAGACGGCCATCTTATGTACATAGCTTTGGGCTTACCGAAAACTATATTTTATTCACAGAGGTGCCGTTTGATACCTCCCTCTCCGATATGATACTATCTGATGGGGGGTTTATTCAGAGCTTTGAGTGGCGTCCATCAGAGGGAACCACTCTACACATTATAGACCGTGAGACCGGGGAAACCGAACAACACGACATGGAATCATTTTTCACGTTTCACCATGTCAACGCCTACGAGGACGAAGATAGCATAGTGATGGATCTAGTGGAGTTTGAAGACTCAGAGGTCTTACAACAGCTTTTTCTTGATACTCTAGAGTCAAGATCCACCATCACAGAAAACGGCTCACTAGTAAGATACAGGATCAAAAACTCGGACATCTCAAAATCCAGTATGTACAAAGGCATAGAGATGCCTCAGATAAACAGAAGTCGACATACTTTGAAACACAGATATGTTTACGGACAGGCAACGGCACGAGAAGGATGTGACGGGATCGTCAAGGTTGACACCGATACAGGAGAGTCCAAAGAATGGTGGGAAGAAGATACACACATCCAAGAGCCTGTACACGTTCAAGAAGAAGGTAGCGAAGACTCTGGAGTCCTACTGTCTACGGGTTTAGATAAACAAGTAAATAAGTCGTTTATTCTTGTGCTTGACTCATCCGACTTAGAGAGCTGGGTCGCGCATACCTACCGTTTAAGATGCCCTTTGGATTCCACGGCAAGTTTTACAGCGATCTCTAAAGCTTTGGCAAGTTAGTAAATAAAGACTGGATGGGTGAGCGACCACTCACTTCAAAAATTAAAACCCTTGTATTACAATGTAATATTATGACAGAATTTGAGGATGCAAAGCAGAATTTAGAGGATGCACTCGACAAAATAGAGAAGGCAGAATACCTTGAACGGCTTAAAAACCCAGAAAGCTATCTCGAGACTAGCTTCTCGGTACAGATGGACTCAGGCGAGAGAAAATCGTTCATGGGCTACAGATCACTACATAGCTCCGCAAGGGGTCCAGGCAAAGGCGGCATCAGGTTCTCACCAGGAGTGAACGAAGACGAGGTTAAAGCGCTAAGCCTATGGATGAGCCTGAAGTGCGCAGTTGTAGATATACCATACGGCGGTGGAAAAGGCGGCATATCAGTAGATCCATCGGGTCTAAGCAAATCCGAGCTTGAAAGACTTTCCCGCAGATACGTTGACTCAGTTTTCAAAGTGATAGGACCTGACACAGACATACCTGCACCTGACATGAATACAGGAGAGCAAGAGATGGCTTGGATGATGGACCAGTACTCTCAATTAGAGGGCTCAAAGACACCTGAATCCTTCACTGGAAAACCAGTTGAGGCTGGAGGCTCAAAAGGACGAGGCGACTCAACGGGATTTGGAGCAGCATACATAATCGAAAAAATTATACAGGAAACAAACCAAGAACCTGAGGACATGACCGCTGCAGTCCAAGGATTTGGAAACGCAGCCTCACCGGCGGTAAAGAAGCTTGATGAAATAGGTGTGAACGTCATAGCTGTATCAGACTCATCAGGAGCAACCTACAACATGAACGGATTAGGCTACAAGGAACTTATCAAATGTAACAGAGAGCGTGGAGAGGTTTGCCCGGTTGGAGAAGAGATATCAAATGAGGAGCTACTGGAGCTGGACGTAGACTTCTTGGTTCCTGCAGCGATTGAAGGCGTCATAACTGAGGAAAACGCCGATGATGTATCTGCGGATTACATTGTTGAGATCGCAAACGGACCTACAACCCGGAAAGCCGATAAAATTCTCAAGGAGAGTGGTGTCAGATGATTCCTGACATACTTGCGAACGCGGCCGGAGTAACGGTATCCTACTATGAATGGGTGCAGAACAGAACGGGAGAATATCTAGACAGAGATGAAGTACTTGACCGCCTCCAAAGTAAGATGATCAACGCCTACAAAGAGTTTAGAGAAACCAGAGATGAAGAAGGTGTTTACGGACGTCAAGCAGCCTATATAATAGCCGCAAGGAGAGTAGTAAATAGCCTAGAGGCTCAAGAACCATAGAGAGCCGTGAGGGTTCTCTCCCAAATATTTTTTTGGTTGCGTATTTTTCTTTGGTAGACAGATTATTACCCAGTGTGGACTTGTCTTCTGTGGGGAGTCTCACTTACCCTTTATAAGTTTTAGACAGTATATTTGATCTTGCCCGGAACGTGTGAGCGTATCGGGTGATAGTCCGCGAGGACCAAGATGAGCGCTTTTATTTTTGTTGCGTGATGTAGGAGAGACACGACTATGTAGTAGTTTCTGCACTCATCATTTGATGAGTGGAGAGCAGTGTATCCGAAGTGTCCTTTGTGGGGCCTTCGGCTTGAGAAAGTCTTTGACTTTCGATTGTAACCTGTCCAACCCAACCTATGTTGTGTTGGCAATTCTGGTTGATCCTGCCAGAGACTACCGCTATCGGAGTCCGATTTAGCCATGCTAGTCCACCGAGTCTTTGACTTGGGGCATATAGCTGAGTAACACGTGGCTAACCTGCCCTGTGGATGGGTATAACCTCGCTAACGTGAGGCTAATACCCAATATCAGATGAGGATGGAAGTAATCTTCATCTGTGAAACGTTCTGACGCCACAGGATGGGGCCGCGGCTGATTAGGTTGTTGGTGAGGTAACGGCTCACCAAGCCGATAATCAGTAGCAGGGGTGAGAGCCCGAGCTGTCAGTCGGCATCTGAGACAAGATGCCGGACCCTACGGGGTGCAGCAGGCACGAAACCTTCACAATGCACGCAGGTGCGATGGGGGGACTCCGAGTGCAGTCTTCCAAAACGGAAGGCCGCTTTTCTGCACTTTAAGCAGGTGCCGAAACAAGGGGTGGGCAAGACGGCTGCCAGCCGCCGCGGTAATAGCCGCACCCCGAGTGGTAGTCATTGTTATTGGGCTTAAAGTGTTCGTAGCCGGACACACAAGTCTGCTGTGAAATCCATGCGCTTAACGTATGGACATGCAGCGGATACTGTGTGTCTAGGAACCGGACGGCGTCGAGGCTATTCCCGGGGTAGGGGTGAAATCCTAAAATCCTGGGAGGAGCACCTGTGGCGAAAGCGCTCGACGAGTACGGATTCGACGGTGAGGAACGAAAGCCAGTGGAGCAAAACGGATTAGATACCCGTGTAGTACTGGCTGTAAACATTGTGCGTTTGATGTCGGACAACCTCCGAGGTTGTCCGGTGCCGAAGTGAAAACGTTAAACGCACCGCCTGGGGAGTACGGTCGCAAGGCTGAAACTTAAAGGAATTGACGGGGGAGCACCACAACCGGTGGAGGCTGCGGTTTAATTAGATCAAACGCAGAGCACTCTACCAGAGCCGACAGCAGAATGAAGGTCAGCTTGAAGAGCTTACCTGACGCGCTGAGAGGAGCTGCATGGCCGCCGTCAGCTCGTGCCGTGAGGTGTCCGGTTAAGTCCGGTAACGAGCGAGACCCGCATCACATGTTGCCATGGATCCCTTCGGGGATTCGGCACTCGTGTGAGACCGCTGGCGATAAGCCAGACGAAGGTGCGGGCCACGGTAGGTCAGTATGGCCCGAATGCTCTGGGATACACGCGGCCTACAATGGCCGGGACAAAGAGATGCAACTCCGAGATGGAGAAGCTAATCTCCTAAACCCGGTCGTAGTACGGATCGAGCCCTGCAACCCGGGCTCGTGAAGGCGAAATCGGTAGTAGTCGCTGATCATCATTCAGCGGCGAATAAGTCCCTGCTCCTTGTACACACTGCCTGTCAAGTCACCCGAGTCAGGTTCAGACGAGGATCACTCTTTGAGTGAGACAAGTCTGAGCTTGGCAAGGGGGGCTAAGTCATAACAAGGTAGCCGCTGGGGAACCAACGGCTGGATCACCTCCAAAGAAGCTTAGTTCTCTGGAACAAAATCCGGAGAACCCACTTCACATACATTTTCCACATATCCATTCTGTCTCTCCTACAACTCTTCTCATTCTAAACCCAGACTGTCAGCGAGTATCCTGCTGTGCAGTCAGAAAATAATTAACTTATTAACTCGAGACCCACAATCTCATTGCATGGGTGAAGCTAGAGTTATCGGGCTTGTGTCCGGAAAAGGGGGAGTTGGCAAGACAAGCCTGTGTGTAAACCTAGGTGTCAGCATAAGTGACTTTGGCTATGAGGTTACTCTCGTAGATGCTGACTTCTCCGCTTCAAATCTAGGTGTATACCTTGGCAGGTACGATCATCCGGTGAAAATTCAGGATGTGCTAAGTGGAGAAGATGAAGTAGAATCAGCAATTTTCAGGCATCCTACAGGTGTAAACGCCGTTACATCTTCAAACGAGGTAACAGATATAGAACCTGATTTATCAAGAATGGATGAAATACTCAGCAAGGCTGCACAAGACTCCGACTTCGTAATAGTAGACTTTCCTCCAGGACTTGATACAACTGTATCATCACTTATGGAGTCGTGTGATGAACTAATAGTTGTTACAATGCCTACACAGACCGCAGGCGTTAATGCCGCTCAAATAACGGAGAAGGCAAAGCTCGATCGTCAAACGCTGCTTGGAAGCATAATAAACAAAGTTGAGGGCGAACCTGACAGAGAGCTTATAACTAGAGAGGTAGAGACTATGACAGAAACTCACATACTCTCGGAGGTTCCATACGACCACGAAATGAAGGAGGCACTGTTCCATCACAAGCCTCTTATTGAGTATGATCCATTATCAGAGGCAGCTATGGAGATAAAAGCCCTCGCAGCTGACATGTCTGGAGAAGAATACAAGAAGCCAAGATTTGCCTCCATAAAAAGGAAATTAAACAAGATCAAAGAGAGGATAGGCTAAATAAGTCATGCAAAACTTTATTTTGTCTGCCGGAAGAGTTCTAACGCCTCTTTTGTATCAAACTCCTTTCCTGTCTCTTCATCTACATATACGTCTTTCTCAGTATTGTGCTTGGCATCTTCAGTATTATCTGCTTCAGATCCTGAGGACTGATCGTCGTGTTCTTCTCCACCTGAAACAGAATTTTTGTTCATACTAGGTCTGGCTCTTTTCTTCCGGCGAGGAGAACTTCTATTTGCTGATGTGTCAGAGCCTTTTTTGATAGCACCGGCAACCGCCATTATAAGTATCATGATAAGGCCGAGAGCAAGGTTTAGATTGCTGGTGCTTTCGATGAAACTACCTGTAGCTGACACCAATCCCTGTGATGGTGGGGCCGAAGTATTGTTTGATGTCTGATTGCCTCCGGCATCTAGTGATTCAGATTCATTGTTACCATCCTCAGGAGCATCTATAACTACGTCTCTAGCTCTTATCTGGGTGGTGGCAGATGATTCAATTGTCTCTCCATCATAGGATGCCTCTGCTTTAATACCAAGCGAGCTGTAGCTATCGGCGTACGCTTCAGGAAGGTCTATCTGCACTTCAGCTTTTCTGGATTCACCAGGTTCAAGGCGTCCAGAAACTTTTTCGACCCAAGAAAAGAAATCGGATGATATCCCATCGGCGACAATATCCTGGACTTTTACAGGAGCCTGGCCAGTGTTCTTAATTTCAATCTGCATTAGTTTCTCGTCTCCCTTCTCCAGAGTGAAGGACTCAGGTGCCTTAATATCTATCTGTTTCTGAGTGAAAACCGTCAGAGGCTGAGAGTAGTCGACGCTAAATCCATTATATGTTTCAGGGTTAGAGAAAAGCGTCACGGTGTACTCACCTGCAATATCGGGGGCCTCACCCTCTATACTGAACTTTCCATTTGAGTCTGTCTGGCCAGTGTAATTTTCTGAGTTATCAGATCCTTGAAGCTCAATCTTAACCGGAACACCTTCTGAAACCAAGTTGCCTTTCTGATTCTCAATAAATCCTGTAAACTTCAGCTCACCGCCTTTCTTGGCTCTCCCATCGGTCTGACCTCCAATCTTAAGACTATCCCTGATGCCAATGTCAGAGCTGGTACCTACCACGTAAGCATTCATCAGAATGTTCTCACCTGAAGGCGCATTATAAGGTGATAAATCCGAAATATGGACGTCGGGTGGGCTGATACCCATGTTTACAGAAAAGCCATCACTATCCACTTTTTCCCAAGATCCCAGACATCTGCTTCCTTCAAAGTTCCAGAAGCTACATTCATACACCTTAAGGTTCTCTGGATTAACATCTGATGGATCGAAATTGATTTCGGCCTCATCAAACGAACCTACAGGATAACCAAACTTCACCGCCATCATGTTTACAGGGTCAACACCTTTTATGGAGACCTCAGGGTCTGACCAGTAGTCAAACTTGACAGCAGAACCTCCACGACCAAGATCCGAATTGCCGCTGAGCTCCGGATTGCTTACGACTACAGTGGTGTCAGAACTCAGTTTACCGCGTTTGTAAAAGTCAATAACAGCACTGTCAAATGCATCAGAATTAATCTCTTCGGAATAATAGCCGTTTTTACCTGTGCTTATACGTACATTTCTCTCAGCATTTCTTAATTTCATAACTGTCTCAACTCCGGAGCTTTGGGTATCGACAATTCTTCCTGAGAACTCAGATTGCTTATCAACCAAGACCTGATCAATGACAAAGCTATTATCGCCTCTTTCAAACTTCAGTAGAAACTTATACTGTCTGTCAGGTAGTTTCTCAAGTTCTTTCACATTGTCAAGAGTGACGCGATGAGTACCAACTTGGCCATTAGGCTCCGACCACTTGAGCCATTCTTCATTTTCAAGTTCATTAATGCCGTCAAGTTCATCAGTTGATACATATTCTGAGTTCTCCTTGCTCTTGACCAAAACAGTAAGGACAAAGTCGTTCGGGTTCAAAATATTCTGTTCACCTGATACCTTATCAACGTTCAATAGATAGCTATAGTCCCCATTCAAGGCCTGTCTAAAATCCATTCTGCGGCCCGGGTTCTCGCCTCCTACAAGCTCAGCAGTCCACTCTGATATTTCAGGATTAATCTCGGTCTCAAGAATCCGGTCGCCATCCTCAGCCTGTACTACGAGATCAGTTGAATCAATATACCGGTTTACCTCCGAATTTAATACAAACTTGTTTGAACCCTGAGCATTTATTGCATTTTGTGGTATGCTCAGGCCTTTATCAAACTGGAGATTATCAATGTATTCCTCTCCAAACACATCTTCCAAATCTACATCTTCTGAATCTCTTTCGCGTATATTCAACGAAATTTCGACAGGTTCAGAGCTCGTAGAAGGTGAAGTATCTCCCCACACTATACCATCACCTAACTCACCTCCAACAAACCCTCTTCCGCGGTTCTTAACATTTAATTTCAGCTCATCAGCAGGAAATAGTACAGAGGTGTTAGAAGCGTTTGCAGGATCTTGTCCTGACCCTGGAGTATCATAACACATTAGTGTCAAGTTATATAAGCCAGGATTGGTTATGGAGTTTTGAAGTTCTCGAGTATTTATCTTATTACCGGAAAGCTTAGGAGCGTTTCCTGAATCAATATAGTATTTTTTTCGGTTCCTTGAATCACAACTCGCCTCAAATACTTGACCCTCAGCATCCCCATTCAGCCATAACCTTTTTTCTCCTGTAGGCTGTATGCTTGCGGCTGAGGCAGAATAACCTAGTAAAAGTATGACCAATAGTGTTGGGAAGAGTAGCTTATTCAGTTTTGAATCCAACATTTAAATCATACTTAGCAGTTAAGGGGTTTAAAATTAACTTTCAGCTTAAATTTGATTTCAAAAAAGCTCTATAGCCAAGTAAGAAGTTCAGGAGAAGTGAAGCAACGAAAAATACCAGTAGATGAGTTATTTCAATTTTCTGTAAAAATGGCTTCTTGGTTTCTACAGAGACGCTCATGCTTCCGGAGATATCTCCTGAAGACTTGTTGACAAGCACATACGTAATATTTTCGTCCGCAGAATAAGACTCTGGTTGATACCTGAGCTCAGCAGTCCCATTTGTGACCTCTACCGGAGAAACTTTCCAGTACGGAGGCTTTTCAGTAGGAACCAGCTGCAGATTATCCTCCACATCAACCTTGATCATTCCTTTTTCTGCGTACTTTTTGGAGAACTCTACAGCGTCATCAGGTTCTGAAACCTCCTGCACATTGAAGCTTTCGCTCTCTACCTCTTCCCAACTATTACAGCCTTTAATGTAGACAGAAGCCGAGAAGTTTCCCTTGCTTTCCGGAACATAATATGTGTTCAGGGAACCGTACTGCCCAGGTTGCAGAACATCCAGACCCGAATACTTTCTAACCGGATGCTCCTCGGACGTGTTAAATATTGTTTTCAGCCTGAACCTGCAGGGAACTGATCCTGTGTTCATAATCGAGGTACTGACTGACTTTAGGTTACTAACGTTCTGACTGTATTCGAGACTTTGAATATCATAATTGAAATCTTCCTCAACAGATATGTCGAAACTAAGAGCTGAGACAGACCCTGTAAATGCAAAAAAGAGCGTCGCTAGAACAGCTTGTTTTTCAGAGATATCCATTTCGACCCCCTTTTTGTTTCTGGCGTCTGAAAACGCATCTGAAGCTCCCCTTCGTATAAGCCAGGATCCTTCGAACCAAGAGTCATCTCAAAGCTTCTATTACCTACAAAGTAAATTTGAGAGTCATGATAGGCAATTTCAGAGATATTTCCTGATACTTTAGAAGTCAGAAGAGTTTTCCTATCGGCACTTATCTCAAGGAACTTTGTATAATTCGTATTATATGTAAGGTTACCATAATCAAGGCCTTGACCCGTATTCACACCCATAGAAACGTTACCATCAGTCTGGGGTTCAACATTTGCAGAAACTTGGAAAGTCCTTACTTCATCGCTCACTTGAGACTCAAGCCATAAGGCGGAAGATACAAATAGTATTGCGGCTAAGAATAAGACGCCTGCAATCTTCTGATTTCTCCCAAGATTATACTGCTCAAACATAGTAGGCTAAAGCACCTGAAACAATTAATAACACAGGGATAGCCAGATTTGGTATGGACGTCGACAACACCAATAGAATTAAACCGGTCAAACACACACCCACCACAATCAGAAATGGATCAATATCAAAGGAGTAAAGCAATACACCAAGAAACACCAAGAAGAGCAGCACTAGAAACATAGACACATCTCCCTCCTGCTCTCCTTCACCTGTATCTGCATTCTCAACCTCTACACGTTCTCTAATTTCATCTGTCAACACAAAACTTCCTGTATTACCTCCGATATAAGCGTTCCCTGTCATGTAATTAACCCTTCCCTCAAGTCTATATTCGCCTCCATCAACGTTCTCACCAACCCAGTCACCATCTAACCTGACAAAATCACCTGGCTCCACGATCTGGGTTCCGAAGCTGACATTTCCAACTTTCTGATTAGCCTGATTGACAATAGGTACAGAGGCACTATCTATGCGTGTGGTAACGGTTCCTGTGTTTTGAAACTCGGCTATAATTTGGGCGGAGTTGTCACTTGTTCTTAATGCCCTCAGACTTGCCAACTCCATATCACGGTCCACCTGCCCAGGAACCCTGAACACAAATGAGGGTCTAGCAATACCTACGTTACTTGCGCCGACAACACTTCCAGAATCTGAACTGACCGGCGAAAGGGAAACACCTCCAGCCCTGTACCCCGGCTCCGCATCAGCAGGCACATCTATATTAAAAGTAACTCTTCCCTGAGAGGTAACCGGAGCGCCGTTATCAAGACGCACAGTAGCGGTGTCGTTAGGATCTATTACAAATGAGTCTCTGTTGAAACTAATCCAGGAACTGATAGGTTCACGGGAGTACTGACTTTCAATATTATTCTCACTGAAAATCCTAGAATAAAGGG
>KB659972.1_pt131 | contig 11686 bp, 13 predicted proteins | sample 558768 | NCBI scaffold set KB644980.1 | reverse complement strand
CTCGCGGGCAGTGCCGGTCCGGCAGTCGATCTTGACCAGTCCGTTTGCCCCGTCGCGGTCGGTTGCCTGTGCGTACGCATGACGGTGCTTTCTGCCGACGGTCGCCCGCGGGACCCGGGGCAGTTCCAACCCGCCGTCGTACAGTCGTGACCGGGTGACATCGTCTGTCGCCAGGTCGATGCGGTACCGGACGAGACGGCCGTCGGGCACGTCGGGGAACGCCTCGCCGTCGAGTGCCTCCATCGACATCGCATCGACGATATCGCCGTCGGGGAACTCCACGAGGTCGAGAACGACCGTTCCGTCCTCAAGATAGGCGTTGACGTGGTGGAAGGCAAAGGCGGCACCGACGGTCGGCTCCGCGACGAGTTCACCCGTGTCGCGGTCGACAACGAGTATCCGGGTCTGCTGGTCTGGTCGCCAGTCGAGCATATCGGCCGGTCCCTGCGAGAACGGGCTGAGCGACCGCAGCACCGACAGTACGAGCGGCGACTCCACGATGACGACGTGCTCGGCGGTGACACTGCAGTCGTGGATGTAGGCCGGTCCCTGAGCCTCGAGTGAGGCGATTCGGTCACGCTCGCGGCTGTCCGTCGACACCCGGTAGATGTTGTACTGGTGGGTCCGGCCAAACTGTGTGCTGAACCCGACCACCTCGTTACGGTGCGGGTCGTCGACGAGGTGAGCCGCGGCGATGTGCTCTGTGAGGTCGTCCTCGAAGCTAAACTCGTCACGGGTTTCGAGCGTTTCGGGGTCGAACGCGACTCGACGGGGGGCCTCTGTGAGCGCGACGTACTCCCCGTCGATGCGGGCGACGTGAACGTTGGCGTTGTCGGTCGGGGCCGGCGGGCCGAGCGACGTCAGGAGGTCGCGGAACCGCTGCCAACCGCTCCGGGTGTCGGTGGCGAACTGGCCGGTGAGCTCGCCGTCCATCGCGTCGTCGTAGGCCCCGGTCCGGAGAAACCGGTTGGTGTAGCTGACCGTGCCGTCCTCGAAGGCGTACCGGCGGAGCATCGCCAACCCGTCGAACCAGTGGTTGACCCGTTCCCCGCCCGCCTCGAACCGGCCGGGACCGTTTCGCACGAGCGTGCCCGAGAGCCAGTCCGGAATCGAGCCCTCGATGGCCGGCTCGTAGTTTTCTCGTTCGGTCGTCAGCGACCGAAAGCCGCGGGACTGTTGCATACCCGTTGTTAGGCGGGCACGGGTATCAGTACTACGAAGGGTGAGTCCAGGTATACGACCGACACGAGGACAACCACAGCCGGCTCGCACCGTCGGGGTTGTCGAACCAGCTAACGGCCGGGCTTGCTGGACAGACTCACAGAGACAGGACAAAGTGTGCGGGGCGCCAACAGAGAGACATGAAGGAGTTCGAGCGCAAGCAGCTCCTCGAGCGCATCGAGCGCGAGGGCGCGACCGTCGGGGCGTCCATCCCCGACGAGATAACGGTACAGGGCGAGGAGATAGCGCTCCAGACGTTCGTCTTCGAGATCCGGCGGCGGGACACAGTTCCCTCCGGCGAGCGCGACCGCGTCGAGCAGGCGAAGCGGAACCTCCGGCGCGAGCGTCTCCAGCGCAAACAACAGCTCGAGGACGAGCCGCTCAGCTTCGAGGAGGGCGAACAGCTCGTCGAGGCGATAATCGGTCTCGACCGGGCACTAAACGAGCTCGAGGCTCTGGGTCCGGTCGACGTAGCGGCGGAGGCACAGGCACAGGAGGTCGCCGACCGGAAGCGCTGGACCCGGTTCCTGCGGAAAGCGCTCGGCCAGGAGGACGAAACCGGTGGTCGCGGGCGCGGTCCGTGACCGCCGCGCTGAACCGCGAGGCGCTCGGACTCAGTTCGTGTAACGCGTGCCCAGGTGTCAGATGCCGTAGACATACCACAGAGACAGGTCAGCCCCCGTCATCGAGGTCGAGTTCCGCGACGAGACGGGCTGTGACGACCTGTTCGACGATATCGAGCAGCTGGAGCGAATCGCTCTCGTAGTCGGCGAAGATGCCGAGCGGGATCTCACCACCCGCCACATCGTAGTGTCCACCGGCACTTCCGACGTCGGCGAATGCGGCATCGAGCGCGTCGCCGACGTGGACGCGCGGGTCCGAGGAGCGCGCACTGAGGTGGATCGTGTCGTCGACGACACCGAAGACGATAGCCGTCTGCACACCCTCGAGTGTCGCGAGGTAGTCGGCTCCCTGTGGGACCGCATCCCGCTCGCGGGTTCGGCCGACGTGGGAGATGAGCACCGACGCCTTTGTGGTGCGGTTGCCGATAGCGGTCGCGATGGCGTCGATTGTCGCGCCCGAGACCGACGGGTTCGACAGTTCCCGGAGCAGACCCTGGTCGGTGTACTCGTTGAGGTACGCGGCGGCGTCGTACTCCTCGCGGGTCACACCGCGGAGGAAGTTGAGCGTCTCCCGCCGGATGGCAAACAGGAGCGCCGTCGCGAGTGTGTCGTCGGGCTCCATCTCCAGGGTGTGCACGTACTGGGTGAGAATCGTCGCGGCGGCGCCAAGCTCCTCGCGGTGGTCGACGAAACGGGCCTCGATCGCCTCGGCGGGGTGGTGGTCGATGACGATGTCGAGCGCGGTTCCGTCGGGCACACGGTTGTTTGCACCCGGTATCGAGTGGTCGACAAAGGCGAGCAACGACCCCTCCGGACGGTCCACGACGGTCGCGGCGTCGAACGGTTGCAGGTCGATATCGAGCAGGTTCACGAACGCCCGGTTCTGCTGGTGGGAGATGTCGCCGCTGTAGAGGATGTGGTGCTCGTCGATGCCGGCCACGGAGGCGATCCGACCCAGCGCGAGCGCGCTCGCCAGACAGTCCGGGTCCGGGTTGTTGTGACAGACGATGTTGAGTTCGTCACCCTCCGAGAGAACTGACTGTAGCTCCTGTACTCGACTCATCACCACGGCTACGGGCGAGAGACAGTTACGTATGTCCGCAGTCGTGACAGCGACCGGAACACATTACTCGCCGGTCGGCAACACTGAACCGTGACAGAGACTCACAGCGCGGTCATCGAGACCTACACCGGCGGGGAGTTCAGGCCGTTCGACCCGCGGCCGGCCGACGTTCGTCTGCTCGACATCGCGGCGGGACTGGCCCACACCTGCCGGTTCGGCGGTCACTGCCGGCAGTTTTACAGCGTCGCACAGCACTCGATGTGCGTGAGCCGCGAGTTCGAAACACCACGGCTGCGGTTGTTCGCCCTGCTTCACGACGCCGGCGAGGCGTATCTCGGCGATATCCCGCGGCCGATAAAAACCGAACTCGACCGTATCGAGTCCGTCGAGCGGGGTATCCTCGAGGCAGTCTGGACCGGTCTCGGGGTCGACCCGCCGACGGCCGGGGAGTGGGAGCGTGTGATGGCCGCCGACGACCGCCTGCTCGCGTACGAGGCCGACCACCTGCTCGCCGACGGCTCCTGGGCGGCGACTCCGCCGGACCTGGGTTACGAGCTCCGGGACCGCCCGGTCGAGGCTGTCCGCGACCGCTTCCGCGAGCGCGGTGAGGCACTGAGAGAGCGTGTCCTCACAGAGGGTTGACACCACAGTCACCGGCGACCCGGCCACACAAGACCGGCGAAACCGTACCGATGAGCAATGAGCCGCAACAACGAGGTGGCGGACCTGCTCGATGAGTTCGCGGACCTGCTCGAGGCACAGGATGTCGAGTACAAGCCCCGCGCGTACCGCAACGCCGCGGAGAGCATCGACGACCTGTCGGTCGCAATCGAGGGGCTGGCCGCCGACGGCCCGGACAGGGTTGCCGAGATAGACGCCGTCGGTGACGCCATCTCGGCGAAGATAGTCGAGTACGTCGAGACCGGCGAGATAGCGGAACTCGAGGCGGTGCGCGAGGAGTTGCCCGTCGAGATGGACGCGCTGACCCGTATCGAGGGTGTCGGCCCGAAGACCGTCGGCACACTGTACGAGGAGTTGGGTGTCCAGACGCTCGCGGATCTCGAGGCGGCCGCGGAGGCCGGCGAGATACAGGAGCTGTACGGGTTCGGGGCGACGACCGAGCAGAACATCCTCGAGGGGATCGACTTCGCCCGCCAGGCCGACGGGCGCGAGTTACTCGCACGTGCACTCCCGCGTGCAGACCGGGTCCTCGCGTTTCTGGACGGTGTGACGGCGGTCGAGCGGGTCGAACTCGGCGGGTCGATCCGGCGACGCAGGCCGACCATCGGCGACGTGGACGTGCTCGTCGGGAGCGAGGACGGGGCCGCAGTCGTCGACGCGTTCACCGCGTGGGAGGTCCCCGAGCGCGTCGTCGAGGCCGGGTCGGAGAAAGCGAGTGTCAGGCTCGACGGCGTGCGGGTCGATCTTCGGGTGGTCGACCCGGCCGAGTTCGGGGCCGCGCTGCAGTATTTCACCGGCAGCAAGACTCACAACGTCGCAGTCCGCAACCGCGCGATCGACCGCGACCTGAAGCTCAACGAGTACGGGCTGTTCGACATCTCGGCTGTCGAGAGCCCGGACGCCGGTCAGCGGGTCGGTGAGCGTGTCGCCGGGCCCGACGAGGCGGGTGTCTACGCGGCACTCGGGATGGAGCACGTCTCCCCGGAACTGCGCGAGGACCGCGGTGAGGTGGCGGCGGCCGTCGCGGGGGACCTGCCGGATCTCCTCACCCGGGCGGCGCCTCGCGGTGACCTGCACACTCACACCAACTGGTCGGACGGCGCCGCGAGCATCGAGGAGATGGTCGGGGCGGCCGACGCGTTCGGCCACGAGTACCTCGCGATTACGGACCACGCGACGGGGCCGGGTATGGTCGGTGGTGTCGGACTCGACGACGAACAGCTGCGCGAGCAGTTGCCCGCCATCCGGGAGGTCAACGACGAGGCCGACATCGAGGTGCTCGCCGGTGTCGAGGCGAATATCGACACGGAGGGCGCGGTATCGGTCGACGACGACCTGCTCGCGAGGCTCGATATCGTGGTGGCCTCGCCACACATCAAACTGGACGGTGACGGCACCGACAGGCTCGTGACCGCTGCCAAACACCCCGAGGTCGACATCGTCGGTCACCCGACGGGGAGACAGCTCAACAAACGGTCCGGGATGACCGTCGACGTGGAGCGACTCGCGAGCCGTCGCCGCCGAGCACGACACCGCACTCGAGATAAACGCAAATCCCCGGCGGCTCGACCTCCGGGGAAGCGCCGTTCAGACCGCAATCGACGCCGGCGCGAGGGTCGTCGTCGACACGGACGCCCACACACCGGATAGCTACGAGTATCTCCGGTACGGCGTCGCCACCGCCCGCCGTGGCTGGGCCGAACCCGCCGATGTGCTCAACACACTGAGCGCAACCGAACTGCGTGCCACACTCGGCTGAGAGCGGACACAGCAGTGCAGCGAGAGACAGTGGCCTCAGGGACCCGCGTGGTCAGGGGGACCGTTACCGTGTGGACCACCGGCCCACGGTGGCGGCCCCTGCTCGCGATACTGCTCGCCGTTCACCGCCAACACGTCACCCTCGATTCCGTCTGTCTCGACGGTTACTGTCACACTCTGGCCGACCAGACCGTCGAACTCGGCCCGGATCGTCTCGACCGTTCCGTCGCCGTCGAGGTCCGTGTCTGCCTCCGTGCTGTTCGTGTACCACATTGCACCGATGTCGATGGCCAACCCATCGAGCCGGTAGTCCTCGCCGGTTGCCTGTTCGAGCACACCGGTGACGGTGGCCGTTGTCTTGTTGTCGTCGCCGTCGGGACCACCGGGGGGTTCGAACTCGTCGTCGATATCATCGTCGCCATCGCGTGGGGGTTCGAACTCGTCGTCGGTGTCGTTGTCGGGACCGCCCGGGTCCTCCGTCGGTTGTTCGTGTGCCACTACGCCACTCTGTGTCTGCGTCTGCGTCATAGCAGCCGCACCTGCGGTGAGCACCATCACGACACCCACAACGACTGCGACGGTGAGCAGACTCCTGTTGTTTGTGTTCGTTGCCATACCTCGACCGTCGCTACGGGCTTCGGTGGTATGAACCTGTGAGACGCTTTCGTACGATTTCACGTGAAAGAGTCGCTCTACGTGGTGTTTTCCGCGGAGCAGACCGGGACGAGCCACACCGGACCGAGCGATTTTTCTCCAGGTGGGGCAAGTACCGTGTAGGATGAGTGTTGTCGGATTGTGGTCGGTGCTCTCCCGGGGACCTCCACCGTGGGCCAGGGACGCAGGCGAGTCGAACCAGCGACTCCAGGCACTGGTGCTCGGACTGGGTGTCGCCGTGCTGATACTGTTCGTTCTGGTAGCGATTCTCTGGAGACGACGGTCCAGGGTGGAGCAGTCCTCCCCGGAGGACCCCGATGATGTCGCGGCACAGGAGGCTGGTGGTATCACGACCGAGGGGACTGGTGGTATCGCGGCCGCGGAACCCAGCGAGTACGAACAGATCAGACGTATCGACAGCACCGTCGAGGGAAGACTCCCACAGCAGGAGATAGTCAAACAGACAGACTGGAGCGAGGCAAAGGTGAGCCGTGTCGTGTCGCGTCTGGCCGACGAGGGGGAGCTAAAAAAGGTCCGTGTCGGCCGTCGCAATCTCATACAACTGAGCAACGACGAGGAGAACGAACCAACAGAACCGGGGATCAGAGACAGCGCGTCGTCCTGATGGACCCCCCGGCGGTCTGTCTGCCACGACCGGGGCCGTGAGTGGGATCGAACATCTGTCCGGTCACCCGCGCTGTGGCGACTGTGACTATCTGTTCGTGACACCCGATACAGCAGCGTGAGATGTTTGATACACTCCCTCATCAACCCTCTTTCGAGACCCGAGTCGCGACCGTTCGCGCCCGGCAGTTTTACTTTCAGCTTGCTGTAAACGGGGCTTTATGTGGGAGGGGGCACAACAGATGTGTATGTCGGCAGACGAGGACCTCCAAGACCTGCCGGGTATCGGCCCGGCGACAGAGGAAAAGCTCATAGACAACGGCTTCGAGAGCTACCAGGGGATCGCGGTAGCAAGTCCGAGCGAGCTCTCGAACACGGCGGATATCGGCGAGTCGAGCGCGTCAGATATAATCAGCGCGGCCCGGGAGGCGGCGGACATCGGCGGGTTCGAGAGCGGCGCGACGGTGCTCGACCGGCGCGAGCAGATCGGCAAGCTCACCTGGGGTGTCGACGAGGCAGACGAACTGCTCGGCGGGGGTGTCGAGACACAGTCTATCACCGAGGTGTACGGCGAGTTCGGTTCGGGAAAGTCACAGGTCACCCACCAGCTGTCGGTCAACGTCCAGCTGCCGACCGAGCACGGCGGGCTGGAAGGTAGCGCCATCTTCATCGACTCGGAGGACACGTTCCGCCCGGAGCGCATCGACGACATGGTCCGCGGGCTGGACGACGAGGTAATCGAGGCGACGATGGTTCTGCACGACGTCGCGGACGAGGGTGAGGCCGACGCCGGGGACGATGCCCTGCTCGACGACCTGCTGACCGCGCTGCTCGACAACATTCACGTCGCAAAGGCGTTCAACTCGAATCACCAGGTGCTGCTGGCGGAAACAGCCCAGGAGATCGCCTCCGAGAGTCAGGACGACGAGTTCCCCGTCCGACTGCTCTGTGTCGACTCACTAACCGCCCACTTCCGCGCGGAGTACGTCGGCCGGGGCCAGCTCGCCGAGCGCCAGCAGAAGCTCAACAAACATCTTCACGATCTGATGCGTGTCGGTGACCTGAACAACACCGCGGTGCTCGTGACCAACCAGGTGGCGTCGAACCCGGACTCGTTTTTCGGCGACCCGACACAGCCGATCGGCGGAAACATCCTCGGTCACACCTCCACGTTCCGTATCTACCTGCGCAAGTCGAAGGCCGACAAGCGTATTGTCCGGCTCGTCGACGCTCCGAACCTGGCTGACGGTGAGGCGGTGATGCGCATCACCAACGACGGCGTCACGCCGGAGTGAGCAGTCGGGTTCGGTCGCTCAGAACTCGCCGTTCATCGCTTTGAACAGCTGTTCTTTGAACTCCGCCCGGCTCAGTCCCTTTCCGGGTCCCAGCCCTTCCATGTGTTCGATTGGGATACGACCGCCACCCATCCGGGCGTGGCCACCACCGCCGGCGAGCGGGATGCTGTCGGTGAGTGTCCCGAGTATCTTCCCCATGTGGATGCGGTCGTCGCTGGAGCGGCCGGCGAGTCTGATGACGCCATCCTTGTCACCCATCACGACGACAGCAGTCACGCAGTCGAGTCGTTCGAGTTCGTCGGCCGCCTGCGGGATGGCGTCGGTGTTGGACACCGTTCCGACATCGCTGATAGCAAACGGGGACCGAACGTCCCGGTTGGTGATAGCCTGTGCCAGCAGTTCGAGGGTCTCGGCATCGACATCGGGGTTTGCCATCCGATTGAGTCTGTTGTTGTCGATACCGTTGTAGAGATACCGGACCGCCTCGAAGTCGGCCGCCGTACAGCCGTCGGTGAGATTGTCTGTGTCGGTTTGAATGCCGTAGACGAGCCCGGTCGAGATGCTCGCAGGGAGTAACCCCTTCTCGCGTGTCTGCTGGAGTTTCTGTCGGTTTTGTTTGTTGTCAGGGTGCACATCGATCCAGGTGTCGTCGGGTGCTCGCCCGAGGTCGTTTAGATACTCGCTGAGAATGCTCGCACACGCTCCGAGCTCCGGCCGAACATCGGTGAACTGGCTGCCGGTCCCGTCACCCGAGTGGTGGTCGACCACCGCCATAATAGCCAGTGTACCGTCGTTTTTCAGCTCACGTGTCGTGTTGTGGTCGACGAGGACGACCTGTTGTTCGGCGATATCCTCGCCGGAGTCGATACGTTGGAACTGCAGATTGAGCACCGTCTCGAAGGCCCGGTTCTCGTCGCGCTGTATCTGCCCCGGGTAGTATATTGTCGCGTCTGTACCCTGTTCCTCCGCGATCTCCGCGGCCGCCACGGCCGAGGCCATCGCGTCGGGGTCCGGGTCCGAGTGCATCAACACTGCCACCGCGTCCGGTGTCCCGACTACCTGTGCGAACCGCTGACCGGGGGTCACACGCGCCGACCTGTACAGTCTGTACCCCAGCAACAGAACGAGCGCTAGAGCCAATACCCCGGCCAGTAGCACGAGTTCCCCGGACGGGAGCCCGATGCTCCTGGTGAACCCTCCCGCGCCCTCGGCGGCGATGGAAGGTAACATGCCAGTAACTGTACAGCGCTTACATAAAGACGTACTGTTACCCACAGCTTCGTATAGAGCAGATTATACGAACTGTAAAACAACACACGAGTGTATCCACGCCCGCCATGTCCGTAACCGAGGCTGACGGCCCTCACCGTCGCTGTTCGATGTAGCTGTGCATCACGGCGTACTCGTCGAGGGCCATCGGATACCGCCCCTCGACTTTCTGCTGAATCTCTTTCGGGTCCATCCGGTCGTCGATACCCGAGGCCAGCGCCTCGACATCCAGCACGGCCATCGACATCCCCATCAGCAGGATGTCGCGAGCCTCCGCGGCGACTGTGTCGGCATCCGGTCGGTCGTCGCTCGCTGCGAGTATGGCCGCGGCCTCCTCCAGCGTGAGCGACGGTGACTCGTCCGCGAGCAGCGCGTCGACCTGTTGCTCGTCGACACCCGGGGCTTCTGTGACCTCGTCCGGGCCGACAGTTCGGACCGTCTCGACGAGCAACTCGTCGTAGATCTCCCGCAGTTCCTCGGGCGTCTGCTCGCCCGGCGAGTCGACGGCATCTCTGAGCATACCGCCGGTACGGAGCCGTGGTATTTCAACCGTCGGGGTTCACCCGACGAAACCGCCGCACAACTCACAGACAGAGGTGAGTGTCACCCGTGTGACAGTCCGACGCTTCCGAACGCGAAGCGTTTTTGTAGAACCGGTGCCCTCGGTGGGGGTATGCACACGGGCTGGTCGCCGTGACACGGGAGTTCACAGAGATAACCGTCGTCGGCGAGGACGACACGGGGCTGATTGCCGGCGTCACGTCGCTGCTGTTCGAGCGCGGAATAAACATCGAGGACCTCGACCAGGCGGTCCGGGAGGGAGTGTTCCGGATGTCGATGCGGGTCGACACGGGGGAGATGGTCTGCACCCGCGAGAAACTCCGGGCCGACCTCGCGGAACTGGGCGAGGACCTCAGTGTCGACGTGCAGGTCCGGTTCCCCGCCGACCGCGAGACCCGCCAGATTGCGGTGCTCGTCACGAAGGAGTCTCACTGTCTGGAGGCCATCTTCGAGGCCTGGACGAGCGGACGGCTCGACGCCGACGTGAGCGTCGTCATCGGGAACCACTCCGATCTGGAGCCGCTGGCCAGCCAGTACGACGTCCCGTTCCACGATATCGGCGACGAGAAAGGCACCCCCGACGAGGCGGAACTGCTCGATGTGCTCGCCGAGTACGAGGTGGATCTGGTTGTGCTCGCGCGGTACATGCGGATTCTCAGCCCCGATGTCGTGTTCCGGTACCAGAACCGTATCATCAACGTCCACCCGTCGCTTCTGCCCTCGTTCCCCGGTGCCGAGGCGTACCTGCAGGCCCTGGAGAACGGGGTCCGTATCGCCGGTGTCACCGCACACTACGTGACGACGGACCTCGACCAGGGACCGATCATCACGCAGCGGGCGTTCAACGTCCCGTCCGGCGCCGAGGTGGCTGATCTCGAACGCATCGGCCAGCCGCTCGAGGCCGACGCGTTGCTCGAGGCGATCGACCTCCACCTCGACGACGCGCTCGCGGTCCACCGTGGCCGGACCAAACTGCGCGACGCCGACGAGACCGACACACAGCTCGGTGCGCCACAGACACTCGACGAGCACAACCCCGACCGTCCGCTCGACGGTCTCGGCGAGACCGTCGCCGACCGTGCCGAGGACTGACCCGGCCACGACAGCCGCCGTCCTGCCCGATTGCTCTCGCCCCCCGAACGGGCCGCCGTCGAGACACGAGATACCAGCCGATGGCTCCCGTTGCTCCACGCTCCGTCTCACCACTCCAGACCGACCGGGTCCACCGGCGGGTCGAGCGGACTCCCGGGCAGTTCGGCGGGTGGGTCGGGGACGTTGTACCCACGTGGTGCGATGTCGTTCGGGCCGTCGGGGTAGAACAGCGAGGCGAGCGCGTGGAGGTGAGAGCGGCCGACCCCGAGTTCGAACTGGCCGCCGCCGTACAGCCGGATATCGTGCTCGCGGGCGTACTCGACAGTGTCGAGCAGTGACTCGACGGAACCGAACCGGGACGGTTTGATGTTCAGCCAGTCCGGTTCCCACGGGAGCGCTCTCACGCTGTCGACGCCCTGTATCGGGTAGTCCCAGGACACACGACCGTTCCAATTTTCAGTAGCTTTCAGTAGTACACCGTAAGAAGCAGGTACACTGTTGGACGGCTGGTCCGCGTCCATCGCTACCATCTGCGTTCGACTCTGGCACGGCGACAGCGGGCGCTATGACAGCCGACCCACCACCAGCGGTCGCCGTTGTCTGTTCGGGTTCGTAGGCGACGATGCCAGTACCAAACGTGAGCCGCGTGCCAGCGGAACGGCCAGCTAGCACGATTTCAGAATCCCCCGTGTAGGAGGACCTGAAACCGTGGTCTAGCTCGTCCGTCTCGCTGAAGAACACGCGAGCCACGTTCAGCGCCCCGATGTAGTCCCGGTCGCCCTCGACCCCCACCGGGTATGTCACATCGAAAGTGCCCGCCCACCACTGTTCGTGGTGATGATCGG
>KB659972.1_pt66 | contig 11689 bp, 15 predicted proteins | sample 558768 | NCBI scaffold set KB644980.1 | reverse complement strand
GACGAGCGGTGTCTCGAAGATCGACCGAACCGCCGTCAAGAAACGGTTTGGGGTAACAGACGGCGGGTGAGCCGACAGCCAGTGAGAACGCTCATATCGCCAGGGAGTGCAGGTCAGGTATGACCGAGGTTGCGCTGACGGGCTACGGACGGTACGTCCCCGATCCCGTCCTCACAGGCGCGGAGATCGCCGCCAGAAGCGGTATCCCGGAGGCGGTCGTCACCGAGAAGATGGGGCTGGTCGAGAAACACGTCTGTCCCCCCGAGGAGGACCATGTGACCGACATGTGTGTGAGAGCCGGCGAACGTGCGCTCGCGGACGCCGGTATCGACGCCGCGGCGGTCGACCTGCTGCTGTACCACGGCAGCGAGTACAAAGACCACGTCGTCTGGTCGGCGGCCGCGAACATCGCACAGCGACTCGACACGACGAACGCCTACGCCACCGAGAGCTACACACTCTGTGCCGGCGCACCTATCGCGCTCCGCCAGGTCCGCGCCCAGTTGCAGGCCGACAGTCACGAAACCGCGCTGCTCGTGACCGCCAGCCGCGAGGAGGACCTCGTCGACTACGGGAACGAGGACAGCTCGTTTATGTTCAACTTCGGCAGCGGCGCCTCGGCCTGTGTGCTGGAGACGAGGTCGGAGGCCGACCCCGGGGACGGAGCCGTCTCTCCGCGTGCGCTCGTCCGGGAGAGTCACGCGGTCACCGACGGCTCCTTTTCGAGGGATGTCGTCATGCCCGCCGGCGGGTCGGTGGAGCCGACCAGCGTCGAGAGCGTCGCGGCGGAACGGCACACGCTGGACGTGCCCGACCCGGACGGCATGAAAGAGCGCCTCGCCCCGGTTAGCCTCCCGAACTATCTGGAGGTCACAGACACCGCACTGGAGCGGTCGGGCTACGACCGGTCGGACCTGGATTTCGTCGCGGTCACGCATATGAAACGGTCGTTCAACAAGCTCCTCTTCGAGGAACTCGGACTCGACCCCGAGAGCAACGGCTACTATCTCGAGGAGTACGGCCACGTCCAGAGCGCCGACCAGATACTCGCGATCGACGAGGCGCTCGGCCGCAACCGGGTCGAGTCGGGTGACGTGGTGCTGTTTCTGGCCGCCGGCACCGGTTACACCTGGGCCGCGACGGTGCTGGACTGGCGGGACACGTCCTGACGGTCCGGAACCGTTGTGACCGCGACGTGGCCAGAGGGAGTCGATGACCGGGAAGACAGCCGACAGCGACGACGCCCGGCGAGCGCTCGGGCTGGTGTTGGAGGACGGTATCGACTCGGTTCGGCCGGTGCCGGAGGGTGTCAACGACTCGTTTGTCGTCACGGCCGGGGACGAGCAGCTGGTCTGCAAGTTCGCCACCTACTCGCGACCAGTTTCGTTCCGCGAGGGTGTGGCGGCCTGTCGCCTGCTCGGCGCACACACGGCGCTGCCGGTCCCGGCGGTGTACGCGCTCCGGACCGACCCGCCGGGATCCCCGGCGTTCCAACTGATGGAGTTTCTGTCCGGGAGTCCACCGCCGGACCCGGCCGAGTCGGGCGAGACAGCGACAGCACGGGCGCTCGGAGCGGTCATCGCGGCGTTCGCGTCGGTTCCGGACGAGACTGTAACGGGGTACGGGCCGATACGTGACACGGCCGAGGGCGGGGCGAGTGAGGGTGTCGTCGGGGGGTACGACGACTGTGCCGACTGGTTCGTCGACTACGGCTCGACGCTGTACGACGACACCCCGGACCACGACCGACTCGCAACCGTCGCGGCTGCCGTTCCCCATCACCTCCGGGCGAACAGTGACAGATTCCCCGCGGAGCCTGACCCGTCGGTCGTGGTCACGGACATCGGCCACTCGAACCTGCTCACACCGAACGGGAGATTGGCTGGCAACGGGACCGTCGGTGACCTGAGCGGCGTGCTCGACCTGGAACGGGCCAAACTCGGCCCGGCGGCGTTCACCGGGGTAAACACCGAGTACCTGCTGACGCGAGGTGTCGAGGACCCGGACCCGCTGGTCGGGGCGCTGTACGACCCGCTCCCGTTCGGGCCGGACCTGCCCCGCCGTGACCTGTACCGACTCCTCGCGCTGGGCCGGTCGGTCCACGCGCTGGACCTGTGATACGAACCGGGCAGCGAGGAGCATCGACGGCGCGGCGACGGGGTGGCGGCGGAACTCGACGCGCTGCTCGATTGACCGGCCGATCTGTCCACAGCGCCGGTGTCTGTGTCGTCCGGCATCTGCCGGTATCCGTATCGTCCGGCAGCTGCTACCGACTGGTCTCGGATCGGAGACTCACCGTCGACCGTGCCACTCGTCGAGGAACCGCTCGCGGAACCGTTCGAGAAACGCCAATCGGTCCGCGGCGAGGTTGCGGGCGGGTTCGGTGTGGAGTTCGTCGGGCAGTCGGAGGAGTTTGTCCTCGAAGTGGTACAGTTGCGAGTACTCCCGGCCGTCGGGGTCCCACAGCGGCGTGCCGTGGACACCGCCGAACGCGAAGGTCCGGGCGACACCGACAGCGCCCATCGCGTCGAGGTTGTCGGCGTCGCGTAGTATCTCCGCTTCGACTGTCTCGGGTTCGGGTTCCTCACCGCGGAACCCCAGTTCGTCGTGGACCGCGACACAGTGACAGACAGCGTCGATCCGCTCGCTGTCGACCCCTGCCTCGGAGAGGATGTCCGTGACCGTCGGCAGCGTCTCCGCCGGGGGGCAACCGGTGTCCTCACCCAGGACCCGGTGGAGGTCGTGGGTGAGCGCTGCGCACCCGACCACGACACTATCGGCGTCGAGTTCCCCGGCGAACCGCTGTGTGAGCCGGAACACCCGCCAGACGTGGTGCATATCGTGGCCCGAGGTGTCGGCGGCGAGGTACTCGCGTACCCCTGCGGCGACCGCCGGGAACGGTTCCTCCGTGTGTCGCGGGCCACCGGGGTGCTCCCCGGTTGTCGGTGACGGGTCCGAGAGCCCCGCCGGGTCGGCTTCGTCCATTACGGTTCTGTCGGACAGCGCTCAGTATCAGACCTGCGGTCTGTCTCCGAACCCGGTCGGGCTACCCTCCCTCACCCTCGTTCGTTACTGCTGTGCTCGGCAGTTTCGAACCGTCCGGTCACAGCACGGCCGTCCCAGAGCAGTCGTCGGGTGAGGCCGGGTCACGGGAGGCCCGGTAAACTGGTGACACTCCGGGTTGGGTCACCGAGGGTGTGTGAGGGCCGCAGACTGGACCCGATGGGGGCCAAGTTCCGCGGACAGCGAGGCGGTATCAGTGCTTGACGGCGTCGGGGTCGGGCGGAGCAGCCAGTCGAAACGGTCAATTGCGGTGGAGCCTATGTTCGGTCGATGAACACCAACCCTCTCGGTTCGACGGCGCCGCTGGTCGGGATGGTGCACCTGCCTGCGCTGCCAGGTGCGCCGGGCTACAGCGGGACAGACGGCCGGACAGCAGTCCGCGAGCGGGCCTGTGCCGACGCACGCGCCCTCGCAGACGCGGGTTTCGACGCCGTCCTGGTCGAGAACTACGGTGATGCGCCCTACTACCCCGAGGAGGTGCCGCCCCACACAGTCGCGGAGCTAACAGCCGTCGTCGAGGCGGTTCGGGGTGCCGTCGACTGCCCTGTCGGGGTGAACGTGCTGCGCAACGACGCAACCGCGGCGCTGTCGGTCGCGGCCGCAACCGGCGGGACGTTCGTCCGGGTGAACGTCCACACGGGGCTGCGGACGACCGACCAGGGGCTGCTGGCGGGCCAGGCCCACGAGACGCTCCGATTGCGCGAGCGGGTTGACGCCGATATCGCGGTGCTCGCCGACGTGGCGGTCAAACACAGCGCCGGACTGGCCGACCGTGACATCCAGGCACTCACCGAGGAGACAGTCGACCGCGGACTCGCGGACGGTCTGGTCGTCTCCGGTCCGACAACGGGTACACCCGCCGACGAGTCGCGGCTGAGCACAGTCTGCCGGGCACGTAACGCCGCAGACCGGGATGTGCCGGTGCTCGTCGGCAGCGGTGTCACGCCCGAGAACGCACCCGCACTGCTGAACATGGCCGACGGTGCCATCGTCGGCACCGCTACGAAGGAGGCTGTCACGACCGCGAATCCGGTCGACGCCGACCGCGCCCGGGCGCTCGTCGAGCGTGCCAGAATCGTGCGGTGACGACACCGGGAGAGCGGCGACATCCGACTCAACTGCGCAGGCGAGGCGCAGCGGTCCGAAGAGTCCGGTTACAGAACACCGAGTCGAGAACCCACAGGTTCAACCGTGGGAGGCGGTCACGAGCGTTCCGTCGGGTGGACGACACCCTCGGCGAGCGTATCGACGTCCCCGGTCAGGTCGAGCAGTTCGGGGTGGAGCGCAAACAACACGAGCAGGTCACTCTCGTGGGTCCGGTCGCCGAGGTGGAGACGGAGCGAAACCTCCTGTTCTGTCTCCGCCAGGAACTCCTCGACCGGGGCCGCCTCCCCGAGCACGGTCACCTGGCGCTCACCGACCTGCTGGATGTTCTCGATCGGGACAACACCGAGACGGTCGAGCATCTCCTGGAGGAGTCGCTCGCGGTCGAGTCGACGGAGCGGGTTGGCGCTCCGTCCGGCGACGGTCACCGTCGGGGTGGTGAGCAGTCCAAACAGCGCCGCGTCGAGTTCGATGTCCGGGGCCGCCCTGGTGTAGCGGTTGAGCCAGTTCGTGAGACTGAGATCACGGCTCTCGTTGTTTATCTCCACGCTCGTCTCGGCCACCTGTTCGACGAGTTCGTCCTGCGTGAAACCGGTCGAGTTTGCCGCGCTCTCCGCAACCGCCGCCGGTTCGGCCTCCCGCTGGAGCGGGTCGTTGAGCAGCGAACAGCCTGCGAGCGCCGCTACCCCGGTTGTCGCGAGTGCACCGAGTGTCGCCCGTCGTGTGTACATACCGGTCAGGACGACTGTCGTCGATAAATCAGTTCGGTATGTCGAAACAGCGGTGTTCAGACGAGTGTGAGCACCAGCAGGAAAGCCTTCGACACGCCGGGCGCGACTCGCTGTACCCGTTACCGGTCGAAAGCCGAAGTAAAGACTCTCGTGATCACGAGAGACGAGCTCTCCCGGACGACTGCTTGTGTCGTTGGGGTTCGACCAGCGGACGGTCGGTTCCACCGACCGCCTCTGACGCGGCGGCGCAACCGTCACGCCCACCGTGCCCTCTTACTCCACCAGGGCGTCGTCTGTCCGGCCGGCAGAGACCGTTTCTTGACGGGTTTTTGTCCAAACGTTGCAGACTGTTTACGGGGTAACAAATTTATGAGAGGGCTCTGTACGTAGACTCAACTCGTAGAGCAATGGGAGGCGGATCCTCGCGGCAACGGACACAGGAGGGTGATTCCAACTCGGGTAAAGACGACGCCCGTCGCGGGGACACCGGCAGAGGAGCGAGAGAGGACCAGCACCGCCAGCGAGAGTGAGTTTACACCGAGTCCGGTCGTCAGTCCCGGGCACGGCACGCGCCCCACAGTCAAGCGCGCGTGTGATAGCGACGGGCGAAGCAACACCCGAGGTGTGGGGGGTGACTACGTCGGGTACGACACGGGGCCGAACCCAGCCGCACTCTCGGACCGCTACGGGATGCCCGTTCGACAGGCCGACGCGACTCCAGCGACTGGAGGACGACCACGGCAGCCACCAGGTCAGCCGGTGGGCCGAGGAGGGTATGACCGTCGAGACGATGGGCAAACCACGCGACATGCGGGCGTTCCGGAAGCGCCAGACAGGGCGTCCCGGGGAGGTGCCGACAGATATCGAGCGGCGCAACCAGGCCTCCGCAGACCGGAATGCCGCCCGCAACCGCGACGACGCCGGCGGGGGAGACCACGGCCCCAGACGTGGTCCGGCGTGTGGCCTCCTCGGCGGGCACGTCGATGGACGAGTCTGTCCAGCGCGAGATGGAGTCGAGGATGGACGGTGAATTCAGTGACGTGCAGTTACACACCGGAGCAAAAGCCCAGGCCGCCGCGGAGTCGATCAACGCACGGGCGTTCACCGTCGGCAACCACGTTGCGTTCAATCGTGGGGAGTACCAGCCAGACAGCGACCAGGGGAGTCCAGAGTGGATGGGAGTGAACTGGAGAAAAAAACAGGGGACCAAGCAGGGAGGGCAGACTGGATGAGGCACAATTCGCTTGAGCGTCGAGCACATTGACACCGAGTATGAACGTCGACGCGGTGGTACTGGATATCGACGGCGTACTGGTGGATGTCTCCGACTCCTACCGGCGGGCGATTGTCGAGACTGTCGCGCGGGTCCACGGGGGGACAGTCGACCGCGAGGCCGTCCAGGAGTTCAAGGAGGCCGGTGGGTTCAACAACGACTGGGAGCTTACAGACGCCGTCGCGCTGTACGTGCTGGCACGGGAGGAGGGGATGGACCGGTCGGTCGGGTCGTTTACGAGTGCGATCGAGGCGGCAGGTGGCGGTCTCTCGGGCGCTCGGACGGTCGTCAGCGAGGCGCTCACGCCGGCGGCCCGCGAGTTGGTCCTCACCGCCTGGGACGACGAGCGCCACCGCACGGTCTTCCAGCAACTGTATCTGGGCGGTGAACTGTACCGCGACCTGGAGGGTGAAGAACCCAGGTTCGACACGCCGGGGTACATCCACGACGAGCGTGTCATCGTCGACCCGGAGACGCTCGCGGCGCTCGAGCGCCCGCTGGGTGTGCTCACCGGTCGCCCGGCCGCCGAAACCGAGATCGCACTCGACCGTGTGGGTCTGGATCTGCCGGAACCGAACCGGTTCACGATGGACAACTGGGCGGGCGGTAAGCCCGACCCCGACGCGCTGGTGACGCTGGCAGACCGACTCGACGCCGACAGTCTCGCGTTCGTCGGCGACACGCTCGACGATGTGCGAACAGCCATCAACGCGAACACGAGCGACGAACGTGCGTACTACGGGGTTGGTGTACTCACCGGTGGGCTTTCCGGCGAAACCGGCCGTCGGAAGTTCGAGCAGGTAGGAGCGAGTGTGGTGCTCGACTCGGTGAACGACCTACCCGGCCTGCTCGCGTAGACTCTCGACTCAAGCCGGTCCGGTCCCCGGTCTGAACTGCTCGGGTGGGTGCTCAGTCGGGGGCAACCGTGGTTACCTTCTGCTCGACCCGGGTTCGCTCGCGCTCGACAGGGTCGGCGTCGGGTGTGCGGAACTCGTGTGCGGTGTCGACAGCGGCAGCGAACTGTGCAGCGGCCGCCCGGTAGCGCTCGCGGGCGCGCTCGTGATCACTCCACGGCGAGGGTGTCCCCGATGGCCTCGAGTCGCGCGGCGTACGCCTGCCGGGCGTCGACGAGCCCGTCGGCCAGCAGCGCAACCCGGTATCGGAGCTCCTCGCGGTCGTACGGGTGCTCTCTGTCCGCCCCCCAGACGACTGTCAGCGCATCCCGGTAGTGTTCGAGGGCGGCCTGGGTGGTCTCGACTCTGACCGCGGGGTCGTCGGTGCCGAGTGCGCGCTCGGTGGCCTGCTTCGCCAGTCCGACCGGCTGGCGTATGAGTCGGTCATGTCTCCACCAGGTCGAATGCGTCGTCGACCGCCCCCGTGTCGAGGTCGTGCTCGGCGGCGATAGCGCGGGCCGTTGAGAGTTGCTCGCGGGCGCGGTCGTACCGGTCGTACGCACCGGTGTAGTCCGGATCACCCTTGAGATGGCTGGACGACGCCTCGTCGACGAGCGAGCGGGCGAGCTCACACCGGGTCTGGACCCGCGCTTGCTGGAGGTTGCGACGGGCCGCCGCGACACGCTCGCCGAGTGCGCTCTCCAGTCCGGCGGCCTCGACACGGTCGTCGAGTTCGTCGGTTGTCTCGCCCGCCTCATCGAGCACCGTGTCGACTGTCTGGAACTCCCGTTCTTTGATCGCCGTTTGGATGCGTTCGGTGTGACTTTCGAGCTCCTGTAACAGCGTCTCGACGAACTGCCAGCAGTCGCTGGCCCGCTCGATGTACTCGACGGCCGCCGCTATCTCCTCGCCGGTCGGCCGGAAGCTGTAGCGACCCGCCTCCCAGGTCCCGACAATGAGCGCGGTGGTGAACAGCCCGCTGTCGAGGTCGGTCTCCCTGATGGCAGTGTGTGACACGTCGAGGACGGTCGTTTCGTCGTCTGCGACGACGAACAGCAGACGGTGGTTGGTGACGACCGCGAGCGACGCGTCGGTCCCGTGCTGCTGTCTGTCTCCGGAGTCGTGAACGACCGGACCGCCAGGTTGTAACCGGTACTGGACAGCCTTGTCGGAGTTCAGGGACTCCTGGAGCCGCGTCTCGAGTTCGGTGACTGTCTGCTCCGAGGGTCCACGTGAGAGCCGTCCGCTGAGCAACCCCGGGGTCATTGTAACGAATCTCAGTGCGTGTGGAATTAAACTTTTGTACGGACATCCTCTCTGCTCTGCTCTGCTATCCCGTCGCCTGCCCCGCCCCGAGCGCGGACCTGCCCGGTGTGAGACGACTCCAGGGAGCCGTGGGCCACCCGCTGGCAGGCGAACAGTCGACTACACGGTCGCTACCAGCCGTTCACAACGGTTATATCTCGACCTGCGGAAGATGCGAGTAATGAGGGTATCGGTCGTTATCTGCGCCTACGCCGAGGAGATGTACGGGCACTTCCGGGAGGCTGTCGAGAGCGTACTGGACGGGACATACGACGACGTGGAGGTGGTCGTCGTCGTCGACGGCACAGAGGCGGTCTACGAGCGGGCGCTCGAGGAGTACAGTGACAACGACCAGGTGCGGGTCCACTGCAACGACCAGAACCGTGGGCTCCTGTGGAGCCGGAACAGGGGCGCAAAGCTGGCAGACGGCGATGTCGTCGCGTTCATGGACGACGACGCGGTCGCCGACGAGCGGTGGGTCGAGGAGCTGGTCAGAGTGTACGAACGCGAGGGCGTCGCGAGCGTCGGCGGGAGGATGACACCGATCTGGGTCGCGGGCCAGCCAGCGTACCTCCCGGAGGCGTTCTACTGGCTTGTCGGCGTCACACACCGCGGTTTCGGCGAGGAGGGGGCGGTCAGGAACACGTTCGGGTCGAACATCTCGTTCCGGCGGGAGGTGTTTCTCGAACTGGACGGGTTCGACACCGAGATCGGCGGCAGAAAGGGTGACGAGAATCTCCAAGGTGGGGAGACCGAGCTCGCGGTCCGTCTCCGGACAGAGCTCGGCGGCACGATGTACTACAATCCGGCGGCGACGGTCGGACACAAGGTGTTCGACTACCGGACAGAGCCACGGTGGCTCCTCGACCGGGCGTTCTGGCAGGGCTACTCGAAGCGCGCGATGGAGGTGCTCGCCCCGGACTCGGGCGAGGAGGAGGCGGACTTTCTCGGCAAGATCCTGTTTCGGTTCGCGCCGGACCGTCTCCGGAACGCTGTCACCGGTCCCTCGCTCGCGGAGGCACAGAAGTTCCTGATGCTCGTAGTGCTAACCGGGTGTGTCGGGGCCGGATATCTGTACGGGTTCACGAAGTGGCGGTAAAGCCCGACTCAGTCGGTTTGCTCCCTGTAGTCACTGAGACCCTCCCACACCTCGACGCAGCCACATCCGTCCGACAAACGCTCCAGATGCTCCGGGCGGGTCTGTTCAGTGTTGTCCGCGTCTGCGTCCTCGTCTTCGTCTTCGTTCTGCTCCGACGTTGACTTACTCATTTTTGTAGTAAGTACTGATGACCGCAAACGTTTAAACGTTCGGAAGTCGATAGATCATAAATGAACGAGTACGGAGAGACGGTGCTCCGGGACACATTAGAGTTGATGGAGTACGAGGCAACGGCGTTGGATGGGCTATTCCGGTTGGGGAGGACTACAGCCCCAAATTTGGCTGAGGCAACAGATATCCCGAACGCCCGTATCTACGGGATATTGGACAGTCTTGGGAACTCGGGGTATGTGAAGATAACCCCCGGCCGGCCAAAAAAGTACAAGCCGAAGGAACCGGCTGAGATTCTGTCACAGGCGACTGAGAACCGGTACCAGGAATACGAGGAGTTCCAAACAGCGGTTGACAGGGTTCGTGAGGAGTTTATCGAGTACTACAGGCCACTCTACCAGAGTGCGGACGACGAGGTTAGCACTACCGAGGAGTTATTTCGTGTTGTCGATGTGGGCGAACCCAGCGAGCGGGAGACAAGACAGCTCTACCGTCGGGCAACAACGCGCCTGCACATCATGACAAAGAGCTTCGAATATCTCGACAGTGTCGAACCCTCACTGCGTGACGCGGTAACAACAGACACTAACATCCGGGTGATATTCACTCAACCGGATCATCTCTCCGAGCCAAACAAGCAGATTCAGCAGGAGATACGCGCCAGGATAGAGTCGAAGTTCCCCGGAATCGACTACCGGTTCAGCAACTCGTTGATGCCGTGGCGCGGCACGATTGCGGACCCCTGACAGCGGGGACGGTACTGCGATACTCCTTGTCGGGGAAAAAAACACACCACTGCATATGCGACAGGCAGCAATCACCGAGGACGACTCGTTTATTACGGGTATGAACAGGTACTTTGATCTGATATGGGAGTACGACAGTGTCGGGCCGTCTGTCTGAACGGAAACAGTGAATTATCGGCGACTCAGTCGGTGGAGAGCTGTTGTTCGATCGCTTCTTCAACGGACCAGGTCGATTCCCAGCCCAGTTCGGCGTGTGTCTTTGAGGTGTCGACACCGAACTGTTCGACCATCGTCTCGCCGGACCGGGGGTTCTCAACGAGTTCGACCGTCGTCTCGAAACCGTGCTCCGCGGCGACTGTCTGAACTTGTTCTGCAACGGTCTGGACACTCAGGTCCGAATCACTTGCGATATTGTAGTGGGTAGGACCGGTCTCGTCTGCGCGCAGTTGCTCGCGCATCCGCTCCAGTCCGCGGACGTAGGACCTGGCAACGTCGATAACGTGGACGAAGTTCCGGGACTGTGTGCCAGGTTCATACACGGTAATCGGGTCCCCGCTCTCGGCTCTGCTGAGAAAGTAGTTGATCACAGTGCCTTTCGAAATAGTCGTATCATTCACAGTGTAGTTGCCGTACAGATTGGACTTGACGAAAATAAATGCCGGAAACGAGTCGGCGGCAAACTGTTCAATCGCGGCCTCTCCAACTATCTTCGTCCGGGCATACCAGTTGAGCGCTTCCCGACTCTGATCAACGGTGATCGGAAAACTCTCCGGGTCGCCAAAGATAGCCATGCTCGCAGGAAAGATCAGTCCGGTGTCCTGTTTCTTACACAACCAGGCGACGTTATTCGTGCCCACTACGTTCACCTCGTAGCTGAGTTCCGGGTTCTCGTCACAGTCGTCAACCCCGCTCATCGCGGCGAGATGGCAGATGGCATCCGCCCCGCGTAGACTCTCCGCGAGATGCTGGCGGTCGCGGATATCGACGTGCTCGACTGTGACGTCACCGATTTCGCGTACTGTGCCCTGATAGAAGTTGTCGATTGCGAGTATCTCCCAATCGGGGTGGGCCGTCTGCAGTTCTTGAATCACCCGTGCTCCGATGTAGCCGGCGGCACCGGTCACGCCGACTGTGAACCCACTACTCATACCTCACCTCCGCTGTCTGCGGTCCCGGTGTGGCCGGTGCACGGGTTGGGCCGAGTGCTCCGGCCAGGTCCCGGACACCCTCGCTCAGGTTCCACTCGAGTTCGAACCCGGTTTCGGCGACCCGGTCGAAGCTTACATGATATGACGGCCCCGGCC
>KB659952.1_pt13 | contig 11702 bp, 10 predicted proteins | sample 558768 | NCBI scaffold set KB644980.1 | reverse complement strand
GGACAGATGTATTAATGATCAGACGGGTGAGTTCAGTTTCAACAGGACCGATCTTCGCTAACGTTATTCTGGCTGATGAAATCAACCGTGCCCCACCAAAGACACAATCAGCATTACTTGAGGCGATGGATGAACAGCAGGTAACTGTCGGTGGTGACACATACTCACTTCCAGAGCCGTTTTTCGTTATTGCAACACAGAATCCAGTTGAGCAGGAGGGTACATTTAGTCTACCTGAGGCTCAACAAGATAGATTTATACTCAAAGCGTCAATCGGCTATCCAAGTCGTGACGGTGAACTTGAACTGATTAATCGCCGCAGTAATCGACAAATAACAACACCTGAGGTTGATTCTGTCATCGATCCTGAACAGGTTCCAACACTTCGACAGACACCCGAATACATCTCAATGCGTCTCAACGTTCGTGAATATCTCATTGATATCGCTCGTCAGACTCGCAACGATGATCGTGTTGAGGTTGGCGTTTCACCACGTGGGATCCAGCGATTCTATGAAGCTGCGCGTGCCCGTGCTGTTATTTCTGGACGGTCGTATGTGACACCAGATGATGTCAAAACAATAGCTTCAGCAGTGATTACACATCGCCTTGTTTTGACCTCAGAAGCTACAATTCGAGATGTCAAACCTGAAGCAGTGACTCGTTCCGTGCTTGATGCTGTTGAGGTGCCCGCTGCCCAAGGCACAAATTAACTGTTGGGTGAGATAGCAGTATTGATAACCTAACGCTATATTGCATTATTTCTCTATTACATATACGACTGTTGACAATATAGGATACCGATAATCAACAAGGGGTTCTCAGCGTTTTCACAGTCATATTCATATTCATATTCATAGTCATCCTCGCAATATTGTCAGGAGTATCAGTACCGCTGGCACGAGAACCACCAGCCCAGTGAGTGCACCGTCCCGAGAGGCAGACAACCGCATAACAGTTGACTGGAGACCCCATGCAATACCGATTCCAAGTACTGCAATAGTAGTTGTATTAATACTGTGTAGTATCGTCACGCGGGTGCCACCATCAGTTCCGAGTTCAGATTGAGCTGTGACTCCATGACGATTTGAATCCCACGCAATAATTGCAAGTGCAACGCCACTGAAGACAATCGCTGGGGCTTGATCGAAAATACCAATACTGAGAGTGCTACCAACGAGTCCTGTTCCTGCAATTGCACCGCCGGTCGCATTCGACGGGAGATATCCAATCACTGCTGAGATAATACTCATAACAAGGACGACTGCAAGTGCAGAAAGTGCAATCTCAATATAGATAACCACTACCCCAACCGGTGAGATTAGTTGCACAAGTTCTGCTATCTGTGGCTGAATAACGAGCGGTAGTGTCGATATGGCAGACTGGATTCCTGTGCTCGTCATAAATGCGAGAAAAATAATCACACTAATTCCAATTGAGACCGGCGCAATCCACTGTGCCGTATCTATAACATTCCCGCTCAATCGCTGGATAAGATAATTTAATGTAATAATACCACCGCAGACGCATATAGTACTAACAAAGAAAATACGGAGTCCAGTTGACATGACGAACTCAACGAACAGTGCTAAGTATGGAATCCGTCTGATGAGTATTGCCAACCAGCCGATCTGTACTGCTAGAATACTGAGGAGCGTTAGTCCGATGATCACAAATGCAAGCTGCCACAGGATTGTTTGAACCCGATCAGTGATTGTCTGAAGCCGTTTGCGCCGCCTTCGAGAAGCGACTTCGGTTATCGGCATTGCTTGAGTAGTCTCAGTTATGATGACAGCTGATATTGTCGCCTCAATACCGGTAATAAATAGACCAACAGACAGCGAAGACGGATTGATGAGCAACTCAACGATTATCCCAAGCGGCAATGCCGGGAGTGATGTCTCAGTAAGTATATTCAATTGGAATATAAGAACTGCAGTCGCTATGGCACCCAAAAATAGCTCAATAACTGCTGTTTGTTTCCAAATATCGATTAACACATCTTGACTCGGTCCCCCGCGACGGGTCATAATCACCCCATATGTTGCGATACCGACACCAAGTGTAACACCAATATACATGATCAGACTGCCAGTAAGTTGTTCTACGGACTGCTCGGTGCCTCCAAACAAAAGTGCCTCAAGCGTTCCACTCTCGATCGCTGCCACACCGATACTTGTAATGCCGAGGGCTGCACTCAGTGGGAGTAATACTGTAGTTACTCCTGTCGAGAGTGTAGAATTGCGCTCTTGTATAATAGTTATAATTGCAAGTGTGCTACCTGCAGTTATGCTGAGCATCACACTGATTGGTGCATTTATTTGATATATGAAAAGAACCGCGGCAATAAAGACTGACACCGCAGTGATAGTACTCGCCACTCGGGTTGCTCCTGACTCACCGCCTGTCATTACGCGTTGATCCCCCTCAATGCTCGTGAAAGCGCTATCGGGAGCTTCTCATCGCGTTTCCAATCGACGACTGTTCCACCGAGTGTGCGTATCTCGAATAGTCGATTAGTGCGGTTAAGATGAGCAATACGTCCGCCGATGTCGGTATTCGATATCTGTGGAGAGAGAACTGTCAACTCATGCCCGTCAGCTCGGATCGATTCAGCAATTGAAACGGCTGCATCATCTAATGCAGGAGTGCAGAATAACACCTGTTCATGATCGCTAAGACGTGAGAGGAGTCGATGTTGGTCAACCGTTCCTCCGTCCACAGCAAGTGCTGCCGCATCAGTCGTTACATCGTCATTCCCTGTTGTGGCTGCATTGCAGATCATAGCCGCACGCGCCGCAAACGCTCTTTGCTCATCAGTCGATGCATATGCTGGTGGTGGATCTGACCGAGCTGGGTCAGGTGTCCCGAGGGCCATGATTGTGAGGTTATGTCCATCGTCGAGAAGAACACCTAAGCTAAGTGTTGCAGCGTATGCACAGAGCGTTGCTCCTGTTGGAAGACAAGGTTGTGAACTCACATGAGCGGCTGCACGGGCATCGATTATGATTGCGATTTGAGCCGCTCGTTGTTCATGATACTCAATTGTAGAAAGCTGCCCTGTCTTTGCATACTGATTCCAGTTAATCCGTCCAATCGGGTCGCCTGCTTGGTATTCCCGCGTCGCATAGAATTCAATTCCAGAGCCTCCAGTTTCCGTCGCCACCGGACCGGTAGTGCTCATCGTTTGATCGGCGATTGGGATATCATCAACACTCACACGAGACTCAAAACTGGTCTGTCCGTGTGGGGTGATCGTTGACTCAGCCACAATCGTTCCGCTCGCATTTCGGGCACGAATCTGTACTGAGTCAAATTCATATGTCCCTCGGTTGGTACTTACTGAGTATTTGACTGTGAGTTTCTGTCCCGCTCGAAGGATTTCACTCGTGTAGGGCTCTCCCTCAATAGTGCCTAATTCTGCCGGTATACCATCAGCAACCCGAAGATCAGGAATCGTTGAATCGCCCGTATTTACGATTGTCAGTGTCACCGATACCGGCTGTCCAGGCAGGGGAGCTCCCGGGGAGAGTTCCCGTTTGACATGGAGTTGATTGTCGATCGATGGCTCCGTTGCGAGCGCATCTTGTAAAATAAAAAGGAGCGGTATGGTCCCCGCAAAAAGAAGTGTTCGTGAACCAGCTCCAATACCGGCAGCAACAAGCACAGCTGTGGCTGCAATGAGACTCCGATATCGATGCTGATGCCGGTGGACCTGCTGGGTCATGATTACTCACTCTCGACTGATTGCGAACCAGCAATCTGATCAGCAACGCTCCCTGGCTTCCGGGGTCCTGAGTGAGTCCGTGCTGACGGGTCATATTGCATATCAGATGCCATATATTTCGATTCGATTGCGCGGAGTGTTCTTCGAACACGCATTTCGTATGCGGAGCCCGGATACAACCATGCATAGACTCGATGTCGGAGTGGATAATCAACTGTCGCTGACTCAGTTAGAAACGCGGCTGCGTATTGGTCACTTGTCCACTGACCGCTTTCAATATAGTTACGTGCTGTTTCTCTTGTTTCGAATTTATGTGTATGTGTGTATAGATCGGCGAGCGATGACTTGAGTTCAGATTTAAGTGCTTTCGTATTAGAGTCTGTGAGATTTAACCTCTCATCTCGTTGTCGATTGAATTTTGTGGTTAATTGCTTTCCTGCGATAGCTACATCTCGTGTTACTGCACCAGAGTCCGCTTCTGGAAATGGATCCGAAATCATCGTTGCCCGCCGAATCCATGAAGCAATAAACGCATATATGCTGATGAGTATCCCGATTATCAATAATACTGTGCGCGTGCTGAATTGATTCGTCATTACTTGGAGTGATCGCTGAACAGCACCAGGTAGACGGTTAGGTGTATATATTGCAATCAGCGCAAATATCAGCATTAATATCGCAATCAATGAAACAGTCCATCGAGCTATGCGTTGACCTGAACGTCTCATTCGTTTTTATTCCGTAGTGAACTCCGGATTGTCTGGAATGCATCCTTAGCGTTTTTTAATTGTGATTTACTCGTGGTTTTCACTCCATACTCTGTTTTACAGTAAATCTGTGTCAGGACATTAACCGGCTTTGATGGGGCTCCTCGATTGATTGCGTACGTCGCCACTTCTCTTGGTGTTTTCGTGCGCAATTGAGGCGGACCAACACTACGTGCGAACACATACCAGATTTTCCGGACGATTGGCTCTGCCTCCGCCTCTTCTGTATCTGTCTCGGAGTCAGGTGACCCTGAGACGTCTTCTTCACTCCGTATCAATTGGATCTTATCTTTTATTACTCTAAAGAGTGTCCTGACCCCCCGACGAAATATAGACACAATCCGGCGTGGACTCAGTGTTATCAAATCAACAAATCTATCCACAGAAAGATGCGCACGGGGTGTGAGAATGAAGCGTCTTATTCGCATCAGCAGTCGGTAGAGTCGATTCCATACACGAGTGATAGTTATTGTAAGTTTGACGAATACATCAGTCACGAATACCGGGATCCGGCTTAGTGCCGCGTGAATGCGCCACAGAATGGATTTGATTACGTTTCTATTGCGACGAAGTAGCAGTATTCCGACGATAACGAGAACCGATACGCCAATAAGAACTCCTGCGGCAGTTCGATATAGTCCTGATATTGTTTGCTGTGCCTTCGTATTATTCGGTCCGACTGCAGTCACAGATACCGACTGTTGCAGTGGGATCGTTGCACCAACCGTTCCATTTGGACCAGTCTGACCGACTGTTGACCCAGAGAGTGTTACGGTGGCGTTCGAAACTGGCGTCTCCGATTGCATTACAGTAATCTCTGCGTCAGTCAGTGGAAGCAAAACACCGAACTGTGGTGTTACAGTGATACTCATTAAAGAAGTGTTGTTTTGAGTTGACGCAGTTGAATCCGGCGTTGGCACCGGTGTTGATGTCGTTGTTAGTACAGAATCTCTTGTTTGTGCTGGCGTTGAGGTCGGTGATGAGTTCATAACACGAATCTTCGTCGCTCCTGACGCCGCCTGCCGTGTCACATTAACCGAGTGCCTTCCTGTGGTGATATTATCTAATGCGAGAGTGAATTCTCCTGAGCTATTCGTGTATCCTCTGACATTCCCGTCCAATGTGACGGCGCCACCCTGAACTGGGACGCCACGGATTGCCGTCGATACTAATACAGACTCCCCACGAACCGTCGGGCCAGTCACATCAACTGAGACATTTGTTTGACTTTGACATTTGACGACTGCCTCGCTCTGGACTGAGCATCCCGAATCGTGTATCGGTCCAGGGAGTGCTTTCGGCGCTGAGAGTTTATACTGATATGAAGATCCTCTCAGTCGAGGAACTCCACTAACCGCCGGGGGAGACACATCTTCTGTCGTAACCGTCTGCCCGTTGAGATACTTACCCTGATCACCTGGCGGGCGTGCCGATACTGTTACGGTACTATCGTAGGGCAATTCTGTTGTAACGGATCCACTCGCATCTGTCCACCCGACACGTTCTGTGTTGATACGGACTGGAGCACCAACCACCGGGTTATTATTTTTCTCAACTGAGACATCAACGGCTGCCCCTGCGACTACTGTCCGATTTAGCGTAATGTTGTATGGTGGCTGTGGATCTTTCGTTGGGAGATTCCCAGGTGGGGTTGGATCAAACCGAATCCATCCGGTAGTCGGGAAATACACTTCAACCCATGCGTGACCGGTATCGCTCGTAATAAGATAGCGATCCTCGCTAACTTGTGTTCCGCCTGCAAAGCCAACCACATAGCGAGCAGGAATATCCTGTGAGCGAAGCATTACCGTCATTGCTGTTGCGAAGTACTGGCAGTATCCTTGATCCATCTCGAAGAGGAATTCATCAACAATTGGTCTACCACGTTCATGTGAAGCGCTCAATGAGTACGCCTTTGACTCTTCTAGCCACTCTTCGATCACAGTCGCTGTTTCATATGGTGTCTCAGCATCTGCGGTAAGCTCGTCACTAAACGATTCAACCCGCGATGGCGTGTCCTCTGGTATCTGTGTATACTGGCGGAACAAAGTACTCGGATAGTCTTTGCCAGCGCCCCTCAGTATATGTGGATCACGAGGGGGTGCTGCACTTTGTGCTGTGTATGTCGTCTCCTTTGGCAATGGTTTGGGTGTCCGAAACGTCCCTGCTGTAGAGACTTGAATCTCGTTTGAGTTATCCTGAATATTGACGCTCTCAGGCTGCCATAACACTGGCAGTGATGAGGTATTCTCAAGTAGTGTTACCTCATACCTTGCTGTCTGCTGTCCGGTTGTCTGCTGGTTATTTGGTATCGACCCTGTGTATGGTTGTGATTCTGTCTCAGAAGCCCATGTCGAACCGGTATATTCTGTATACACTGACTGCCGCCAGTAGCCTGTTCGAGAGGATTCAATCGTAAATAACGGTATCTTCGCGATTTGTCCTGAGTTAGGCTGTATTGAACCGATAGCCGTTGACTCTGGCGGTTCAGCAAGCGTGCTTGCTCTTGGGGACCCATATCCTGATCGAGTTGATTCGCTACTCTCCTGTGATGAATCTGACTGTGATTGAGTATCTGCCGATGACGAAGTCATCTGTCCTGAGTTGGGTTCCCCCAGAGCGCCCTGAGTATTTTCAGTAGACTCAGTGATGTCTCCTGTGCCGTTATCAGAACCGTTATTTATCTCATCAATGGAGCCGGAATCTGAGAGTACGCCTCCATCGACCGGTGGAAGAACCATTGCAGTGATAATGAGTGCGCAGATACTAATGACAACTAACAACCCCTCAGGAATCACTCGATTGTCAGTATCGTCATCACCACTAGGACCCGCCGATGGCATAGAATATACTAATTAGTTTTATTTTCGTGCTTTTATGTTGTCGGCTCAGTCGTATCCTGATTGTATATCTGTCAATTAATCGAAGAAAGCATCAGTTTGAGGATGAATCGCCCTCTGGAACACGGCTCAGGGTGGCGCGAACACCGCGATGATCAGACTCAGCAGTTGTTCCAAAGGTCGATGCATTCTGGACAGTCAGTCCACGAACAAACACATAATCAATACGTCGAGACGGAGTTGGTGTCTCAAACGTTTCTCCATTCTGTCGACCGGTCATATCCCAGGCATCAACAAATGACTGAGACATCAATCTGATCGGTTGTTCAGTCGGTGTGGCATTGAAGTCACCAAGCACGACTGCAGGGTCGGTCCCATCGAGAAAGTGTTGAATTTTTGCAGTTTGTCGTACACGAATTTGCCCAGCTGTGTCGAGATGAGCAACTACGATCGACAGAAGTCCACGGGGGTGATCAACGACTGCATGTAATGCATCACGAGGTGGACCGTCTGTCTGAGGAAGTGAAATCGTCTGTGAATGCGTGATTGGATAGGTCGAAAGCAATGCAACGCCATATCCTTCAGCGCTCGTTGACGGCGCAATAGCGTGATGATATCCAAGTCGTGCCGCAAGCCATCGAACACCATGGGTGTGACCCGTGGTTAATCGCGTCCCGGTTGTCTCCTGCAGCCCGATGATTCCAGCACGTTGTGCTTGGAGTACATTCGCAACTGACTCAAGATTATATGCTCCTGTGGGATCGAAATATCGACGGATATTGTATGTAGCCACACGAAGTTCAGTCTCAGTTGTGTGTTCCATCTGTGGGGCTGAACGCCATGCAGCAATTGTGCTGATACTACCAGTTGCAAGACAAGCAAGCATGCTTCGCCGGGTTTGCATATATCCGGTGGTTGAAGACTCTGAGTCATTCGATGGAGTTCGGATACTCACCGCAAAAGCAGTCAGGGCGATTAGTACAGTTAAGCCGGTCATGAAACTCACTGCCCTGCCTTCGAGAAACATTCCTCCAGGGGCAAATGCAGCATTGAGTGCGAAGACAAAGCCAAATAGCATTGCTAAACACGCACCCTGAACACACGCGGTGAAGATACCAACATGCCAGACTTCCATTTGATTGCGTCCGCCTGTGCTAGCAAGAATAGGAACTGAAGTAGCAGCCAGCACTGTACCGGCAGCCCCGAACATTCCGCCGGTAAGAATGCCAGCTATTCCGGTGATTACGCTAAGATCTGCAAGGATAGTCCGTTGAACCAATGAAAGAGGCTGCACCGCAACAATTACTATACCTGTTGTGAGACCACCGACTGAATACACAACCGCAGAAAAGTACGGATAACCAGCCCACTGTGCTGATGCAACAGGAGCAGCAAGCCATGCACTACAGAGGAGAAGAACGCCTGCAAGCGGTGCAAACGATGGCAATGTTGTTGTAGTGATAAATTGGTCTGTCGCCTCATCACCACGTGCAAGCGACACAAATATTAATAGAAAAACGATCCCGACAATCCCAACACGACCAACCGTCGTTGCATAGAGACTCACTGCACCAGCGATTGCACGGGTCATGACGATAGTAAGAACTCCAAGACCGGTTGCGACACCGATGTGTTGATCAAGCATGGACGTTTCGACAATTAATAAACTAGTGAGTGAGATTATCGCGACTGCTGCCCCGAGAAGTGAGATAATCGGCATCGTAGAAAATGAGATCAATATACCAACCGCTGTTAAGAAGATCAATACCCACTCACGTTGTGTCGAGTATGACCGAAGCACAATTGGCACCGTTATCCCAGTCACGAGCGTACAGGCAAGCAACGCCGTTGCATTCGGTCCTGCTGTTGAGAAATTGAGAATGAATACGCGCGTGATCACCCGCTTTGTCGTAATAATAAGAACTGAAACGATGAACACCGCACGGACAAACGGCTGACTGACATTAATATATGGAACCAGACAACAAGCGCTGAGCGTATCTCTCACTTCACTGCATGATACTGAAGTATATTATTTTATTAGCACTACTCATGGATTCTACCGCTGGGATTGGTCATGAGTATCTGAGATCACTGTATATTGTCACATTAGCGAAAAGATAGTTCGAAATCATTCATTAAAACTAGTATGTTCACTGTTTATCCCACTCCTGTCGGCGACGCTGGTAGGTACCATCATCTCGAAGCCGATCGAGATGTTGTTTGTATACGACTGCGATTTCACGCTTTTCGTCGTCATACCACTCTTGCGCTTTGCGTTTTTCACCATCTTCATATTTCTGCCCACCAGGGTATTTTGCATATCGCATTGCACGAGTCCATCCCATCTGGAGGTATTTGCGAGCGAGATCCATCCCCGGGAATTCATCAGCATCACGATATTCCTGAAACTTTTCATAAATTTCTGCTGCTCCGTCCTCAGCCGAATCGAGTGTTTTTATCGACCATAGTGGGAGTAATTCGCTTTTATAGGGCTCACATTTGAATACATCTTGTTCCCCACGACCGATCTCATACTCACCTGGATTCGCACGGAAATCAATGTCATACTCCGGACCATCATCCTCAGACATTATATCACATATTGAGCGCTAGCGGCGTTAATACTACGCTTATTTCGACTTATTTGATTTCCCCGTACATAATAATAGACATCATTTTCCAATTTGGTTTCTTATTGTTGTATAACCTCTAATATATCATGTCTCTTGATACAATAATTATCACCAACACCGCTGCGGAGAAGTCCAAGCGATATCTAAGTAGCTCTCAACTCAAGAAAGTACTCAGAGAGGAGACTGGCTATATTTGTCGACAGGCGTCTCCAAATCACGATGGACTATACGCTGATAATAAGTTCATCATGCGTGGCGATTTCTTTGGACAATCACTTGATATCATCTTTGCCGTTGAGGATAATCACATTGTTGTTATAACACAAATGTCACAACACTCAGATAGCCTTCGCGGACGATTCTATGAATTTATTGGATCCTCGGTGACAGCCGCAATCGAATACGCGAACTAACTGTTTATGTTTATTTTTGATCCGTGTATCCACAGGAAGCTGACGCTAGTGTATACGAGACTCAACTATCTGCCTCAGAATTTAAAATGAAGTAGGGTAGTGCGAGTGTTCCCTTACATACGTGACATCCTCGCCCGCCGTAAACGGCGGGGCTTCCCGCACTGTGGGAACCCCAACCCGAACCCGAACCCGTTCCCGTTGTCAGGTGAGGTGAGGTTTCAGGGCACTGCACTGCGCTCAGAATCTCGGACGGCAGGTTCCCTGTCCCTACCTGCCTTGACCCTGAGTGCCCTGTGGTTGTGGTGCTGTCACCGGCACTCCCATCCATCGGCCAGCATGTCATGTCATTGCCGTCCGGTCCGGTCCGGTTTCAGCGGTCGGCTCTCACCCCCACCCCCACCCCGACCCCGGCGGTCGTCCGGCGGGGAGCCGAGCCGAGCCGGACGAGCATGGTTCGCTAACGCAGCCACAGCCCACGTTCCCAGCTGAGTACGGCCTGAAACAGGAAACGAAACATACCACGGTCAGGAGGTTCGTGTCAGCTCAGCTATCGCAGGCGGTTAGATAACTCGCATGTCGCATTCCTGCCCGCCGTGAACGGCGGGATTTCCTGCTTGGTGAAAGGTGAAAGATGAGAGGGAAATCACGAATAGTATGAAACGGTATATCCAGATTTAATAACTCAGCATGCCACTGTTATTGAAGTATATCATAAAATACGCTCTAAATAGCAGTCGATTTAATAAGTCTATGGCAACTACCTCACGGTAACGACTATGCATGATTCGGAATCCACCGATAATACTGATATACCGCCGGATGATGCTTCTACAACTCCTCAACACAAAGTAGAAGACACAGACCAACTCTCCCAGTCAGTTAATAACCCAGATGTGACTCAGTTTTCAATTCCAGCGATGGATTGTCCATCCTGTGCACAGAAGGTTATCAACAGCGTCAGAAAATTAGATGCAATCCAGAATATCGACTCACAAGTAGCAACCGGAGTGCTCACAGTATCATATGAGAGTGAGGAGGTCACTCCCGATGCGATAATTAGTCGGATTCAACAGGCAGGATACGGTGTGGAAAGTACGAGTGAGACGACATCAGAGTTCACAGTCCCGGAAATGGACTGTCCATCGTGCGCTAATAAAGTTGAAAATGCGCTTGATGACACCCATGAGATCATTGCGCACGAAACACGACCAACGACTGGAACTGTCATAGTTCGATATATCTCTTAAACTCAGTGATGCTGATATCATCGACGTATGCGCTGCTGGATATGAGATCACAGATAGTCAGATGCTGCGTCA
>KB659933.1_pt39 | contig 11775 bp, 14 predicted proteins | sample 558768 | NCBI scaffold set KB644980.1 | reverse complement strand
AGAGAGACATCGAGAGAGTCTTTACTGGGTCGGATCCTGGAGCTGATGTCACGTTGAAGAAGGTAACGGTATCGATTGTCGATCAGGATGAACCGGGCTGTACAAGCGGACCCGAGATAGAGCAGGAATTCCCGATACGTCAGAGGGGATAGCTCTGCACCGGATCCGCACAAGCTTTCTTTCTATTTACAGCTTCCGATAGAGATACAGCGAACTCACGGCTAGTATGCCCGTCTGCACAAGCTTGTCCGCCGCCGCAACAGGAGAGCCCGTAAACCCATAGAGTGTGTAGTACGCTACGAACTGGTAGCCTGTGTACGGTAGAACAAGACCTGAGAGAGCGGCTCGATTGAATCCTTGCTCAAGTCCGGCGGCATCATCGAGCCTGGGTCCCGCAAGGAACAGGCCGGCTCCGCCGATGAAGCCCGCGCCTGCCAGCGTAAGCATCTGGTACTCGGCAGTCAGTCCTACTCCTATGTGTATGATCCCGGTCGCGGCTACCAGGATCGTCAGTGCAGCCTCCAGCCTGGTTACCTTTACGTTGCTTGTTAGCTCCATAAACTGGATTTATTCTGGTGTTTTATTTCTGTTTGTCCGGAATCATTTGTTGGCGGGGTGGTGTAGCGGACTATCATCGGTCGTTTGGGACGACCGGACCGCGGTTCAAATCCGCGCCCTGCCATATATCCCAACAGCTGATAGATGTCATCTAGGCTGCGTCCCGTACGGGGAGCATCAGCACCCTGCGCCTACGATTATAAGCACCGTATGTAATATAGTGCCATGAAATCACACAGAGTGGCGATACTGGACGAAGAATCTCAGGCAAGGTACATAGCTGATGCATACGAAAGGTATGAACAAGACCAAGAAGCCGCGTTCCACGCTCCAAACCACAGTCCTCTACTGGAGAGAATGGAAAACCTACCTAGGGATCCCGAAGAAGCATTGGATCAATTCGCTGACTACGACGTTGTTGTAGCCGATCAGAACTACACCAAACCCTTCTACAGTGGAATGGATCTCCTGAAGGAGGCGGCCGGTGGAGACTACGGCACCGACGTAATCCTGTACACAGGCGATCACGGTCTTGGTGAAGCAGGTCTCGACATAGAACATGCGAGCGAACTGACTGGTCACAACAACATAGAGTATATTCCAAAGCACGGTGCCTCGTCGGGCATGGAGGAGCTTGCCCCAGCCATAAACCGGGCCCTGACCGGAACTGAACAGGGAGACCAACAAAACGTGACATAAAATCCAAAAAAACCCTGTTTGAATACTCCCAACACAGAACAATTTTTGACTCCGCCCCAGAGACTATTAGTTATGGAACACGAAGATATATCGAAGGCGGATCCAGAGGTTCACGACGCTCTCGAAAAAGAGGCTGAGAGGCAGGAGTCCGAGGCGCTGGAGATGATTGCCTCAGAGAACTTTGTTCCTCGACAAGTACTCCAAGCTCAGGGCTCGTTGATGACGAACAAGTACGCGGAAGGCCTCCCAGGGAAGCGGTATTACGCAGGTTGCGAGCACCACGACACTGTGGAGAACTTGGCGCGGCAACGGGCCTGCGACTTGTTTGGCGCGGATCACGCGAACGTCCAGCCCCACTCCGGTTCGACCGCCAACTTCGCTGCCTACTTCGCTCTCCTCGACCAGGGCGACAGAGTCTTGGGTCCCTCGTTGGACGACGGAGGCCACCTAACCCATGGCCATCCTGTCAACTTCTCTGGAGAGCTATTTGATTTCGACTTCTACACATTGGACTCGGAGACCGGCAGGTTCCGGAGGGAAGACGTTCTGAAGGCGGCGAGAGAACATGACCCTGAACTCATTGTTACGGGTTTTTCGGCCTATCCTAGGGAGTTCGACTTCGAGATGTTTGCGGAGGTCGCGGATGAGGTGGACGCCTATCTTATGGCGGACGTGGCTCATATATCGGGCTTGGTGGCGGCGGATGTCCACCAGCAGCCGTTCCCGCACTGCGATGTCGTAACCACGACAACCCACAAGTCAATTCGGGGGGCGCGCGGCGGCATGATACTCTGCCAAGATGAGCACGCTGACACTATCGACAAGTCGGTGTTCCCATTCGCACAGGGCGGCCCGCTGATGCACCAGGTGGCCGCGAAGGCAGTGAGCTTTAAAGAGGCACAGAAGCCCAGGTTCGAAGACTACGCGCGCCAGATAAGGAGGAATGCGGAGGTGCTTGCGGAGGGTCTGCGGGGCCAGGGGTTCGACCTTGTCTCTGGCGGCACTGACACCCACCTCGTCTTGGTCGACCTACGCGACACCGATCTCACTGGCAAGCAGGCGGAGAGAAGGCTAGAGGAGAACGGCGTGGTCTCCAATAAGAACGCGGTGCCGGACGATCCTGAACCTCCACAGGTTACATCTGGCATACGGCTTGGTACACCTGCGTTGACGACCCGTGGAATGGGAGAGGCGGAGATGCGCGAGATCGCTGGCCTCATCGGCGACGTGCTTCTCCGGGATGAGGACAGGTCGGAGGCCGTGGAGCAACTGCTTCAGGAGTTCCCGCTCTACAGGGATTCGGAGGTCGACTACTAGTGACATCCACAGCTACGGTTTGGAGTGCCGCGAGGTGTGATAGGTGAGGGAGTACCAACACCTTGTGAGACAGGTGCTCGAGAACGGCACATACAGACAGAATAGAACGGGCGTTGACACGATAGCCACGTTCTCTGCCCACTATTCAGTCGACCTCCGAGAAGGGTTTCCGCTGCTGACAACGAAGAAGATGGATGGATTCCGGTGGAACTCGTTGATGCACGAGCTGGCATGGTACTTCTCCGGGGAGCACCATATCCGCGACCTCAGAAAGAATACCGGTATCTGGGATGCCTGGGCCGACGACAACGGCAACCTTCCGACCGCCTACGGCAGATTCTGGAGACGGTTCCCGATACCCGAGAAAGACGCCAAGCTTGAGGGTGAATGGTGGGCGGACGACACTTCGTGGTATTCGCAGGCCGAGGACTGGTTTGGCAACCGCCCGGACGGCTCCCAAATAGCTAACTGGGTGAACGAAGAGAGCGACGGCTCAAAGACCTTCGACCAGCTCAGGTATGTGATAGACACTATCAATGGCGACCATCCACACAGGTCGGAGAACAGCCGTCGCCTCGTTGTCAGCGCTTGGCACCCGGCGAACGCCGCGGTATCGAAGCTGACATCCGTGCCACTTCACCCTTCGTGGTCGTCGTCCAGGACGGCGAACTGAACGTCCACCTGACACAGCGGAGCGGCGACATCGCGCTCGGTATTCCGTTCAATATTGCATCCTGCGCTCTCCTCGCGCATGTGATCTCGAACAGGACGGGTCTGCCGGTCGCTGAGTTCTCACACACTGTAACGGACTGCCACATCTACTGCGGAAAGGGAGAGCGCGGACAGTGGTACAGAGACAACCTGACACGCCTACAGCGCAGGGTCGAGGAAACGGACGGCCACGACACCTCCGATATCGTGGATTTCATACAGGAGAACGCACCGAACCAGGAGGATGTGTATGACCATGTACCAGGGTTGCTGAGACAACTGGGACGTGAACCGAAAGAGAGACCCGAGATAGACATACAGGACAAGCCCCTAGACCAGCTTGAGTTCGAGGACTTCAAGCTCACCGGCTACGATTCACACCCTGGGATACGGTTCGATGTCGCGGAGTAACTATACCAGAGCCATTGAGGATTTGACATCCAGGCAATCGAGCCTGGGGGATCTCTCAACGGACTTACTGGAGTCGGTACTAGGATTGCTTGGCAACCCGCATCAGGAGTATGAGAGCGTTCTTGTAGCCGGCACCAACGGAAAGGGCTCCGTGGTCGAGATGACTTCACACCTACTCCGTCACAGAGGGCTGTCTGTTGGCATCAACATGTCGCCCGGCCTGACCTCCCCCAGAGACAGAATACGTGTCGATGGTGAGAAAGCGTCGCGTGAGCGATTCGCCGATCTCTACGAGACGGTGTCCTCCGCCGACGAGGACAACGAGCTGTCGTTCTTCGAGTGCGTGACCGCGATGGCTCTCCTAGAGTTCTCCGAGACCGATATGGACTGCGCGGTCGTGGAGGTAGGCATAGGTGGAAGCAGGGACGCCACCTCGGTGCTTGAGAACACCTATAGCGCGGTGACGGACGTGTCGCTTGACCACACCGACATGCTGGGATCTACCCGACGCGAAATAGCTGGGTCGCTCGCTGGCGTGGAGGGCGAGAGGAACGTAGCGGCCAGCCACCTTGTGCGTCAGAGGATGGAATCGGCGCGGAAACCGGTCGAGCTCGACACGCTATCGGACAGATTCGTTTATCGTGGCCAGGCGTTCCGTCTGCCGATCGCAGGATCCTTCCAGAGCAAGAACCTTGGCGTCACGCTGGCTCTACTAGAGGAGATGGGAGAGGTACCTAGGGACATCGCGGCGGCGTCCACTGGACTCAGCATACCGGGTAGAATGGAGCTGGTGTCTGGCGAGCCGGTGGTGCTTCACGACGGCGCCCACAATCCCCCAGCTGTAAACGAGCTCCTAGATGACCTGCCCAGCGGACTAGTATGTGTGTTCAATTGCCTCGGGACTAAGCGAACACAGGAAATGATTCGGGCTCTTGAGCACAAGGTAGACCGTTTCGTGATGACAGAGACGTCGAGACCATCCTCCGTTCCTGCTCGGACCTAGCTGACAGGACGCAGCTTCCAGCGGACGCAGTCGCGAACCCCCTCGAGGCCCAGCAAACCGCCGAAACCGTTGCAGGTCAGAACGGTGTCGTGCTTGTGACTGGATCCCTGTATCTTCTCGGGGAGATACGCAGTAGCCACCCGAGCTTTTGATAGCTACAGCAACAACTAACAGCGTGGAGAAGGTTGTAGTGGTTGCCACCGATGAAGACAATGTGATAGGTGAGAAGGGAGAGATACCTTGGCATCACCCTGAGGATCTCAGGCACTTCCGGGATCTGACGATAGGACACCCAGTGATCATGGGCCGCAGCACCTACGAGTCCCTGCCCGACAGCCACAGACCTCTCCCCGAGAGAACCAACGTCGTGCTTACACGCAGCGGGCTTGATTCCGAAGAGCTTGGACACGACAGCGTCCAGGAGGCGAATTCGCTCCAAGAGGCGTTCTCGATATCCGCCGAGCTATCGGACACCGTGTTCATCGGCGGAGGTGAGACCGTGTATGAACAGACTCTGGAGGATGCGGACAGGATAGAGCTAACGAGAATCCACGATACCCACGGCGGAGATACATTCTTCCCGGAGCCTGGCGATGAATGGGTAGAGGCAAGCAGGGAGGACGGCGAACAGCTCTCTTTTGTCACTCTCCGACGCCGCTAAAAGAACAGCTGCATAACATCTGGCTGTGAAGACACAAAATCTCGATATAGACCCGGAGGTCAGGCAGTCGTTCCTCGATGAGGGCATCACAGATCTCAATCCACCTCAAGAGAAAGCGGTCAGCGCGGGAGTGCTCGAGGGCGAAGACATGGTTGTGGCATCTCCTACCGCGTCCGGAAAGACACTTGTGGCGGAGCTCGCGTTGACGAAGAACACCGTAGAAGGTGACGGCATGACGGTCTATGTCGTTCCCCTGAAGGCGCTGGCCTCTGAGAAGTACGAGGACTTCTCGGAGCGCTACACCAATCTCGATGTCCGCATGGCGGTCGGGGACTACGACTCCGGTGGCGAGAACATGGACGCCGCCGACGTACTGATAGCTACCTCTGAGAAGCTGGACTCTCTCCTGAGGCATAGCCCGTCGTGGATAAGCAGAATCGATCTCGTGGTCGTGGACGAGATCCACCTGTTGAACTCGCCGAACCGCGGCCCGACATTAGAGGTCACGATAACCAAGCTCCGTGACACCCTGAACTTCCAGCTCCTTGGTCTCTCCGCCACCATATCGAACGCCTTCGAGATGGCGGGCTGGCTCGACGCGGAACTTGTCGAGAGCGACTACCGCCCAGTGAAACTGGAACAGGCCGTGGCGCACGGCGAGGCCTTGGAGTACTATGACCCGGAAGAGCACTCCCAGAGTAAAGAAGACGAAGATTCATCGTTCTCGAAGGCCTCGGATCACGAGGAGGGAATCGAGCCGGAGCGCGAGGTCGAACTCGCTGGACAGTCCCGCGAGACCCCCGTAAGAATCGTGGAGGATACCCTCGACAGGGAGAAACAGGCGATAGTGTTCACGTCGTCCCGGAAGGGAGCGGAGAAGTCCAGCGACAGGAACGCGGACGTCGTGGAGGATAGCCTCTCGGAGCAGGAGAAAGAAGAACTGGACGGATACGCTGACCGGATTCTCAGCGCCTTGGGATCGCCGACCTCCCAGTGCCGGAGACTCGCCGAGAACCTCCGCAGGGGCGCGGCGTTCCACCACGCGGGGCTGGTCACCAGCCAGAGGCAGGTCGTGGAAGAGGCGTTCCGCAAGGGACTTGTCAAGACGGTTTCCGCCACTCCCACGTTGGCTGCCGGCGTCAACCTCCCGGCCTTCCGGGTCGTTATCCGCGACCTCAAGCGCTACACTGGCTCTGGAATGGATTTCATACCTGTCCTAGAATACGAGCAAATGACCGGGCGCGCAGGACGCCCAGGCTTCGACGACAGGGGCGAGGCCATCTCCGTTGCCAAGAACCCCGGCATGAAGGGTGAGATCGTGGATCGGTATATTGCGGGCGAGCCCGAGAAGATCCGATCCAAGCTGGCTGCGGAACCTGTTCTACGGATGCATACGCTGTCTTTGGTGGCGTCAAAGTATACGAGATCCCGTGAGGAGCTGCTGGAGTTTTTCGAAGGCACGTTCTACGCCCACCAGTTCGGGGACTTCTCTGAGATAGAGAGGAAGCTCAGTTCCACGATCGAGGAACTCAGGGAGTACGGCTTCATCGACCCGAACGAGTTCGAGGCGACTGACACCGGCGAGCGCGTGGCGGAGCTGTACATCGATCCCGACTCCGCCAACCTGATGCTGGAATCGCTCCGGACTGCGGACCGCTCGGACGAGACCCGGCCGATCTCGTATCTGTTCATGCTAGCACGTACCTCCGAGATGGCCCCGCGACCCAACCTGAAGTCGGGCGAGGGAACGGAGATCGAGCGCGCACTTCAGGACGCCCGGAGCTATCTGCTGGAGAGCGTGCCACAGGAGTGGGACCCGAGCTACGACCTCTACCTGGAGTGCATGAAGCTGGCCTTGATGCTGCGGGCGTGGATTTCGGAGGTGGACGAGGAGCGCATCATGGAGAAGTACGGTGTTGCGCCCGGTGGCGTCCGCGCAAAGAACCGGAACGCGGACTGGCTGCTCTACTCCGCCCAGGAGCTCTGCCGCCTCGAAGACATAGAACAGCGGGAAGAGCTGGAGAGGCTGCGGAGGCGGATGCGCCATGGCATCAAGGAGGAGCTGCTGCCCTTGGTCAAGTTCGACCAGATAGGCCGTGTCCGGGCCCGGACGCTGATGGAGCACGGCATCGACACCCAGCAGCGCATCCGCGGAGTTCAGTTCGAGAAGCTGAAGAAGCTGATAGGTGACTCCACAGCCCGCACCCTGAAGGAGCAGGTGGGCGAGGAGAACATCTTCGACCGCGAGAACATAATGGACTACTTCGACGAATAGGCCTCCACAACACCTGAAAACTCCTAAACGAATTCGTAACGTGTGCGCGTCATCAAGAAGCTAGATGAACTGGATCGCAGGGCAGAAGATAGATCTAAATGACCTGAGGTTTGACCTCGCTGACTCCTTTTTCTCCGCGGTTACAGGGCTCGGAAGCGTCTACCTGTCTGTATTTTTTGCCGCAGCCACATATCCGCTGGCGCCCTGTCTACTTGACGCTGTGTTTCTTCCGCTCGGAGTCACCTGGCTTCTAGCCTATGGATTGAAGACCGCAGTAGACAGAGAGAAGCCACAGGACGCACCCCTGGCCGTCGACATCACACCCAGCTTTCCATCTGGACACGCCCTCACCGCTTCTTTCCTAGCGGTGCGGGTCTCGGCGCTGATTCCTGACATTGCACCCGTCCTGTTCGTCGCCGCCTCTGTAGTCTGCCTCTCCAGGGTGTATCTCGGTGCTCACTACCCCAGTGACGTGGTCGCGGGCTCGGCCCTCGGGGTTCTGTCCGCCTCCTTACCTTGGACCACGCTCTTCTAAACCTCGACGTTCTCATTCTTTAACATGACACTCACGGAGTCGGCGTCGGAACTACAGAGGGGAGACAAAGCACCGGGATTCAATTTGGAGAACCCAGATGGAAATGAGGTGGAGCTGTCGGATCTCGACAACTATGATGGAGTTCTTGTGGTTTTCATGTGCAACCACTGCCCGTTCGTCAAGGCTAATCTGCCGGAGCTCTCCAGCCTGATAGAGCGGTTCCCGAGCGTTGCCTTCGTCGGTGTGAACCCCAACTCCGATGTCCACCCGCAGGACACCGTGGAGAAGATGCCGGAGCTCGTGGAGGAGTACGGTCTGGAGGCGGAGAACTTCTACTACCTCGCTGACCCCGACCAAGAGGTCGCGAAGAGCTATGGCGCCACGTGCACCCCTGACCCGTTCCTTCTCGACATGAGACACCGTCTGTTCTACCAGGGGCGGCTGTCCGACAAGACATCCCCGAGCGACGAGTTGACCAACCACGAGATGCAGGGCGTGATACAGGACATGCTGAAGAGCCGCGACCCACCCGAGGAACAGAACCCGTCGCAGGGCTGCAGCATAAAGTGGAAGCGAGGTTCCGTCGGATAGAGAGGACAACAGCCATGTGTATGTCCAGTTTCCGATAAACAACAGTGGGTGCTGGACAGGCTGGAAGTGCTCTGTGATGAGAGCCTCTGCCCTAGAACCAAACCATGCGGTTGCCGACACAGAGACCGCCGAACAGGTATAAGTTACACGCCTGTACAGCAAGTGTGAAAGACGAAATCCACCCCACGCCAGCGGAGCTCCAAGAGGCGAGGCGCCACGCAAAGAAGGCCCTACGCAAATCTAGAGAGCGGTTACAGAAGGACGAGCCTGTGAAGCTGTGCCTCGGCTGGACGGAAGACGAGTTTGTATTGGAAAATATGGACGGTGTCACGGGCCACGCTTTCAGTTCAGACATAATCAAAGTGCGCTTCAACGCCCGACCCGATATGTGGGTACCCTCTCTAAAGACAAGTACGGCCCACGAATTTGCACATGCATGGCACTACGAGCAGAAAGGCAGGAGTACCGAGACTATGTGGGAACACGTCTTGGACGAGGCTATCACACAGAACTTTGCTGAGCAGGTCTACCCTGAATATGAGACTTCTTGGCGTAAGTCGCATCCGGCGGAGACTGTCGCCAAATTCTGGCCACAGGTCAAGAAAAAAGAGCTTGACAGGAGGACGGATGACATCAACTGGCCCAGCCTGCTATACATTGATCTTAGTGACGACGGCGATTATCCCAACTGGCTTGGGTATTCGATGAGCTATCTCCTTGGCAAGGAGCTCCTGAAGGACAGGAATTTGGAGGAAATGCCTGATGTATCCAGGCAGGAGCTTGTTGACGCCGGCGACAGGCTGTTCGCAAAGCCTTAACACATTGGAAATGTCTGTTTCACGTGAGAGCTGTGAAACCGTCATCGGGCGAGATGGAGTCGGCGCGGGCCAGGGTGCGTTCTGCGCTCCAGTCTTCGGAGGCCATGCTGGAGAAGCAGCACGACTACGAGGTCTGGATGGGATATGCCGAACAGGCGTCGGCGGAGGCGTGGAGTGCGGACAAGCTGCGGGTCGAGTTCGGCGGCGACCAAGACAGGCTGGAAGGCGTGGTGGCGGCCGCGTACTACAGGTCGTGGTTCTTGGAGTCGGTGGAGCCCGAGTTCCAGTGGCAGGAGCTTCTGCGCACTGGTGGCGGGCTGCACTTCGCGGAGCGGGCTGTTGACTGGGAGGCCGATATAGATCCGTCGGTGGAGGGCAGAGAGATTCCGGTAGAGGATCTAGGCAACCCTGTGCACGAGCCCGGGGACTTCCTTCGTAGACACGGCTACACGGTCGCATACCTGGCCGTCGAGAGAGCGCTGAGGATACACGACCCCGACGACCTCCCTGGGCTCAAGAGAGACGACGCGATGAGCGCCGTAAGGTCGGTGTCCGGGTGAGGCTTGCCTTCGTCGGTAGATTTCAACCATTCCACAGAGGCCACATGAGAGTGTTTGAGGACTTCTCCGACGTCCACGAGGTGGTTCTGGTCGTGGCGGACGCCGGCGAGAGAACCCGGGATGACCCGTTGTCCGCGGCGCAACGTGTCGAGGTCATAGAGTCCTGTCTGGACGTAGAGGTGTTCGTACAGGAAGACTACCCAGAGAGCGACGAGAGATGGTGCCGCGAGCTTCTGGATGCCACGCAGGCGGAAGGTGTCGTTACCGGCAACGACTGGACGCGGCGCGCGGTCGAGGAGCACTCCGACGCCGAGGTGATTGAGCCGGATATGCACCGCCGCAGCCTGTATTCAGGCACGGAGATCAGAACCCGGATTAGGAGCGGCGACGAGTGGCGCTACCTGGTGCCGGACTGCGCCCTCGAGACCTTGGAGGGTCGGGGTCTGGTGGAGGAGATATCCGGAACAGCCATTGACTACGAGTTCGACCCCGGCTGGAAGCCGGAGCACGCTCGGAACTAACGGAACTACATCTCTTCTAGGTTGCGTAGGATCCCTGGCAGGCGCTCCACGATATCGGACGCGAGTGCCCCGTTTCCGTACTCCCCGGCCGCCTCCTCTCCGGCCATGCCGTTTGCTCGTGCACCTGCCTCTGCCGCATCTACCCGACTCATGCCTTGAGCTATGAGGCCGCCGACCACTCCTGCAAGCACGTCACCGGTACCACCAGCTGTCATAGTAGGGTCGCCGCGCTCTATCTCCGCTTCCAGGCCCTCTGGAGAGAACACTCTGTCGGTCGGCCCCTTGAGCAGGATGACAGCTCCTGTTTGCGCAGCGAACCTCTCCGGGTCTCCGAGCCTCTCTACCTCTCCTCTGTGAGGTGTCAGGACGGCGTGCGACAGGTCTGCCTCCAGGACGGTCTCGTGTATGGCGTCGGCGTCCAACACGCACCTCCGGCTGCCCACAACATCTCTCAGTGTCTCCGGATTCGGCCTTCCGAGACCCGGTCCCGCGACCAGCACGTCACCCCACTCCGCAAAATCTCCCAGTCTGTCCGCGTCCTCCTCCGTCAGGAACCTCCCGCTGTAGCTCTGCACTATCAGGTCCTTCGAGAACCCAGCCACGACATCTCTCACAGACTCGGATGTCAACACCTTGACGAGGTCGGCTCCAGCGCGCATCGCCGCCTGGCCGCAGAGGGCGGGCGCCCCGGTAAACCTGTCTCGAACCTGCTATCACTCCCACCCTCCCGTTATCGCCTTTCCGCGAGTCCTTGTCTCTCCTTGGGAAGGACACTATGTGTTGGTGTGTCTCTCCTATGATATAAGTCTGTGAATAGGCAGTTACTGCTACATGGATAGCTACAGGATCGGTTCAGGCGGTGGGGAGGTCGAGGCCGTCCGCCACGGAGAGGGCTCCGGCCCGTGCGTCTTCCTGTGTCACGGCTTCGGATCCGACAAGCAGGGAAGTCACCGGAACCGAGCCGACTTCCTCGCCCGGAACGGTTTCAGCGCCGTTCGATTCGACTTCCGCGGGAACGGCGGAAGCACAGGCGAGTTCGTAGACCAGACACTCAGCTCCCGCATGGAGGATCTTGTCTCTGTCGTGAACTACTTTGAACCGGAGGACTACGCGCT
>KB659958.1_pt54 | contig 11782 bp, 17 predicted proteins | sample 558768 | NCBI scaffold set KB644980.1 | reverse complement strand
ACCCGGTCGGGAGCGACGCTCACCCGAATGTATTCTGTCGAGATGCTGTCCGGCTCAAAGCCAACAGTTGTGACTTTGGGATGTCGATTTAAAACGTCACGAAGCCCGTCGTAGACAGACGTGTCGATCGTCCCTGGCAACCCCATCGTTCAGACCGGAACCCTGTCTTGGTCGGTCGTCCAGTCGTGCTCTTTCAGCGCTGCCTTCATAATCGGTAACCGGTCAGCGAGATGGTCCCACTCGCCGGCGATCTCACGCCGTCTCTCAGCTTCGTCAGGGGTATCGACGTCAGCGACACTCGCGAGGAGTTCGCTCGGCGACTCGACGTCGCACTCGGCTTCCCACTCTGCGATCCGCGCCCGCATCGACTCCAGGGCGTCGGCGAGTTCTTCCCGGTCGTGCTCGCGCTGGAGGGTCGCGACTTCGCGATAGCTCGCCATCAGTTGATCGACGCAGTAGAGCGTCTGGCTCCCGCGGTCGGTCTTCTGTAAAACGTTGTCTTCGACGAGCTGATCGAGGTACTTCTGGGTCGTCTTCGTCGTGGTTTCTGTTTCTTCGGCGACCCACGATGCGGTTCGGGGCGTTCGGAGCGTTCGCGCGGCCGCACGAACTCGCTCACCTCGCGTCATCGAGGGAGCGTTTGAATCGGCAGCGTCCGTTTCGTTCGACATAGAACCTCCTATGCTCTGGGAAAAGATATATCCAAGAGCTTGTAGATATATATCACCCGTTTCTATTTGTTCTGCTCTCCCCATGCACCATCTCGTTCGCCCGCTCCACGTCTCCGGGCGTGTTCACGTTCACGCGCCCCCGCTTGTCCATTTCGATCACGCTGATCGTCACCGCGACTTCGGGCGAAACATCCTCAACGGCGAGCGTGGCGCCCGCCTCTCCGACGGCTGCAACCGCCGACGCGACGCTGCCCACAAAGAAGTTGTCGCCGTTCAAAAGGAGAAACGTCACGTCGACGAGCCTTTTTGATCCGTCCGCCGTCAGCTCGCCGAGTCGACTGCCGCGCCCGGCAGCGGGGATGACCGCGTACATACCAACACTAGCGCATCACCAATCTCAATCTGTTGGCAGAGCCTACTCGTATATTCTCAGCTATAGTAGTCTTGACTACAGTAGTCTAAACTACGATAGTTTAAACTACGTTACCTGCGCGTGTTATATATCGGGGAGCCGACGGTGAATACATGCCCACGTTCGTCAACCGAGAATGAGAACTCGACAGGCTCCACGAGCTGTACGAAAGTGATTCTGCGGAGTTGAGCGTCGTCTATGGACGTCGGCGTATGGGGAAGACAGCACTCGTCGTCAAATCCATCGAAGATCGCGATGATGCGGTGTATCATCAAGCAACACACGGGACGACGGAGCAGCAACTCGACTCCTTCATCGCTGATGCTGCAACGGTGTTTCCGGGGATCAACCGGATTCGGAAAGACTGGGAGAACGTTCTCACGCATCTCGCCGAACAGAATGCGACCGTGATTCTCGACGAGTTCCCGTATCTTGTAAACGAAAACGAAGCGCTCCCCTCTCTCATCCAACGGCTCTGGGATCACAACGTCGCCGATACGGGTACGACCTTCGTACTAACTGGCTCGGCGGTCGGGATGATACACGAGATCGCGATCGACGGAAGTTCACCACTGTATGGCCGGATTTCAAAGCGACCAAATGGGAACCTTGAGATTGGCCCGTTACCGTTCGGTGCCGCGATGAGCTTCTTTCCGAACTACGCGCCGGCTGAGCAGGTAATCGCGTATGGTGTCTTCGGAGGGACGCCGGAATACCTCCGGGCTGTAGACGACACACAGTCACTCAAGAGGAACATTACGGACACCTTGCTGCTCCGTGATGGTGGCCTCCACGAGGAGCCTGAAGATGTTCTGTACCGGGAATTGGATAAGGTGGATCGGTACTTTGCCGTACTGAAAGCGATGGCAGAGGGGAACCACAAGCGAAACGAGATCATTCAGGCTGCCGGTATTACCGCCAACAGTGCGAGTTACTACCTCTCCCGCCTGCGGGAGCTCCAGATAATCGAGCAGGAGTACCCAGTCACCGTTGATCCCTCCCGGAGTCGGAACAGCCGGTATCGGATTCGGGACCAACTGTTCGCGTTCTGGTTCCGGTTCGTCCACGGTCGTTCGTCCCGCCACGAAGTGTTCGGGGCGGATGCGTACGACGAACTCGTCGAACCACACCTTCCGGACTTCGTCAGCTCGTCGTTCGAACGCCTCTGTCAGCGGGCAGTTCTCTACGAGTACGAAGACGTGTACACGTTCACGGAATCTCCGGGTCAGTGGTGGGACACCGACGGACGCGAGATCGATATCGTGGCCCCGACGAACGGCGATACGTTACTGGTCGGGGAGGCGAAGTTCCAGCAGCAACCGATGGGGTACGATGTTCTTGCACAGCTTGAACAGGAGGCACCCGAGATCGCGTGGTCGCCGACCGACGGCGACGTGAACTACGAGTACGTACTGTTTAGCCGAAGCGGGTTCGCGTCATCACTGGAGGAAGCGGTCAAAGGGCGGGACGACATCAGTTTGTTTACTGTTGATGATGTCGTTGAGGTGCTATCCGAATAGACGCCGAACACGAACGAACTGCCGCTGATCGGGAACGGGACCGTAAAGAGTTCATCGATCGGCTCGCGAGAGGAGATCTCTAGATGGTGGACGAAGAGGTCGTCGCGACGAAACTGGAGCAGGCGCACGAGTACACGAACGATCTCGCGGAGATGCGAGGGCTCCCTAAACAGGAGTACGTTTCGGACGTCGTACTACAGCGAGCAGTCGAACGAACACTAATGAATCTGATCCAGTCCTGTATTGATCTCGCGCAACACGTCCGCGCAGCGAACGGTATATCGTCGGGCGAAACGGCGAAAGAAGAGATACAAGCACTCGATGAGTTGGAGGTCATCTCTCGTGACACACAGCACAAAATCGAGGAAGCCGTTGGGTTTCCGAAATGTCCTCGCACATCGGCTCGTGAGAGATCGACCACGGCGTGGTGTATGAGGTGTTACACGAGGACCTCCATTGGTTCAAGCGATTCCAGCAGGAGGTCGCACAGTGGCTTCGGGATCGACGGTCGTGAAACGTGGTCTGTTCTCGCTCGACCAGATCAGATGTACTCTCACGCGTACTCGATGTCGAGCGTGAGATCTTCCTCAGTATAGTGTCGCTCCACCTCACGTTCTCTGAGGAGTCGATGGAACTCCGCTTTCGAGAGGCCGGCTAGCTCTTGTGCCTTCCGAAGGACAGATACTCCTCCCGGTACAGCGACACCGCGAGTTCCTGCCGGACGATCGGTTCGCGGTCCTCCGGTGGTGCCGCGATCGCGTCCAACATGTCCGACGGGAGATCGATGCTGCTCATACTGTTGGATCCGACGCCGTGCTAGTTAGTAACGCCGCTCGTCCACTCGTTTCGGTCACGACGCTTGTTGTTCTGACGCCGTCTCGAACGCATACGCGAGCAGGGGTCGCCCCGCAACGTCGACGAGTCCCTTCGGCCGGTCGTCGGTGAACTCGCCGAGTCGACTGCCGCGCCCGGCGGCGGCAATGACCGCGTCCATACGCAAGACGCCACACGCCGGTCATCTAATCCCATCAACGGGACTACCGGGTCCAGAAGCCGCGCTGTCGGGCTTCAATCTCCGAAAGCACCGTCGAGAGGACGTCACGCCAGTCGGTAGGGTGTGTCGTATCGTCTCCGGTCGTCAGTGCGTCCGGTCTCGGATGGACGTGGTCACGGGCGGTGTGACAGTCGTTTGCGGCGATAGTCTGAAGTACATAGACTTCGGACTAGCAAGTATGACCTCCGATCACGATCGCGTTCGTTCGGACGGCGGGATCGACGCGCTGGACTCGCCACCGAGAGACGTGATGGACGAAGAGGCGCTCAAGCCAGAGACGCTGGCCCGGAACGCTCCGCGACTCGAGACGGTCGTTCAGCTGCTCAACAACCCAGCACTGGCCCGCGTCTACGTCTACGTGTGTTACTGGGGGCCGGTTGCCCCGCCGGAGATCATGGAGGCACTCGATATCTCGAAATCGACGACCTACGAGTACCTCAATCGGCTGGTCGACCTCGGCCTCGTCGACCGTGATGACTCGACGCGCCCCCAGCAACTGACTGCCGATCCGATCGTCATCGTCGAGCAGTACGCCCCGATCGTCATCACACCGACCGTCCTCCACGCCCTCGCACTCCAAGAGGTCGACGAGGATGTCGCGTACTTCATTGACCGCTACGGTATCGGGAAGCTTATCGCTGCGCTACGGGGTGCTGGACTTCATTTCGCGGGCAAGACAACCCAGCGGATGGTGGCCACTGATATCGACGTTCGCGAAACGGAAGCAATGATGATCGTCTACGCACTCAAACCGGCACTGGTCGTTGGCCGAGACCACGATCCATTCTTCGAGTACCTGTTCCCGGATGTGGATGACGAAATGGATCTCCCTGACCTTGACGAAAGATCTGATGCCCCGACCCGCTCGTCGGATCTCAATAGGTGAACCGGTCGAATGGACGCCGACATACCATTCTCTGCTGACCAAGACGTCCTTGTCGACGCGAATATTTTCTACGCAATCGGCAGTCCTTCGAATCCTCAGTATCAGCGCTTCCGGAGTGTCGTCCAAAATGCTGGCGTTGTCTGCAAATTCCCTAGGCGCGTGATCGGTGAACTTGGAGGATCAGAAACGGACCGTGTCCGAACGGCACTCGACGAGGGTTGGGCAACGATTATCGATGCCCCCTCACCGACGGATGGCGACGCTGTCGCCGCGAGTGATATCGCCAAACGAACTATTGCGAACGAAACCGATCAGGCCGAACACGAGGTCGAAAAAACGGATGCGATTCTCGCCGGGTTAGCGATCCAGTACGTCAGAGACCGTTCAACGGCGGGTGTTATCGTCCTCACAGACGATAAGCCTGCCAAGAGGGGCATCGAGAACGCAGTCCGGGCGCAAGGGTACACGGACACGATCGCGGTTCACGGATCGGAAGACATCATCGGTGACGATTCGGGCGACTCGATGCGGCTGATCTAGTCAGGAGGTGCCCATTATGCGGAAATCTCTCGGCCGCTTAAGAACCCGCGACCACAGCTGCGCGCCTCGTTCCTGCGGTGCTTGGCGCGGTCAGGAGACTATCGAGGCGACCTCGTCCTAGCTGACCGCGTTCATACGCGAGACCCCACACGCCGGTCACATAACCCCATCAACGGGACTACCGGGTCCAGAAGCCGCGCTGTCGGGCTTCAATCTCCGAAAGCACCGTCGAGAGGATGTCACGCCAGTCGGTCGGGTGTGTCGTATCGTCACCCGGTGTCGGTGCGTCCGGTCCCGGATGGATGTGGTCACGAGTGTTGTGCCCAGACGGATGTCTATCCCACCGGTGATCGAACGCCCCCGTCTCGTGAGTTTCGTGATAATGGAGCGAGAAATCTCCGTTTTCGAACCAGACAATCTCTAGACGGGCACTCCGAACCCGCTTAGGGTAGAGTTGCCGATTGTACTGACAGACCAGCCGTTCGGGCGCGAAGCCAGGTTGGTCATCAACTTCGGTGAACCGATCGTCCGTCGCGAAACGCTCTCGAATGACCGCTAGCCGGTCGAAATCGATCGGCCCACAAATCGAACCCTCCGTCTCGTCATCGGGGTCAGCAGTCATGCCGCGGATTCGCGATCTGTAGCTTCGCCGGACGTAGGAGTGAGTGCTCGTTCAAGTAGAGACACACGACGCAGAGCGGCTTCCCACGACGAGAGTTGCTCCCAGACCGCCTCGATAGACTGGTCGCTTGCTGCGGCATACTGTGTGATCGAGACGTCCGTAGAGGACTCGGCATTAAATTCAGTTGCGAGTGCGTCCGCCCGCTCTGATTCCGACTGTAGCAGGTCGAGTAACTCCTCAGTTGTGTATTCGCGTCGAAGCGTTTGGACGCGTCGCCAATTCAGATACTCTTGATTCCGTTGGTAGGTAGCCGGCGAGTCCGTGACCTGGATGACGATGCCCATCCGTTCGAACCAGTCCAAGTACTCACGTGCGGCGTCGACCCCGTGTCCCGCACGCTCGGCAACTTCGCCTGCTGTCTCCGGATCGTCGAGTCCGAGCACGGCATCAAAGAAGTCGTCCCGTGTTCGGTCACCACGAACAACCTCCTCCGGCGGGGTCAGCGCGTCGAAATCTGGTGCGCGTTCATCGGCGTCGGCTTTGATGTCCGAACCCGGATACTCCATACTGTATACTGGGGTTAAAACGGTATAAAACTTCTTCAGGCGGATTATCCCGCTTCAAATACAGGCGACACCGGTCAACTCGTCGACCCAGTGTCGATCGGCGTCTCGAAGAGGTGCGCAAGGGGGGGCCGCCCCGCCACGTCGCCGAGCCCCTTCGGTCGGTCCGCCGTCAGCTCGCTGAGTCGACTGCCGCGCCCGGCGGCGGCAATGACCGCGTCCATGCCTAAGCGGTCGGTCACTCGGCACCTGAATCCGTCGGTCAGCCTGTGTACTCCCGCAGTACGTCCGGTTTCGACGCTGCCGGTCCGCGATGCGAACCCATGGTAGCACCACCCGCTCACCGCTCGGATTCGAACAGCGTCGCGAGTTCCGGAACCCTGTATAGCGACGCGTCGGGCCGCTCGTCGACCACGGCCCGTAACTCGTCCGTGAAACCGACCCGCGAAAAGAGCGCGTACCGCACCTCCCGGTCGGTTCCTTGCCACCGGACCTCCGATTCGAGCGCCGTGAGTCTGTCAAATATCCCGCGACCCACAGGTTCCGTGGTCCACTTACACTCCCCGAAGAGCAAGGTTCCAGCCTCTCGATTGACTCCGGCAATACCGATCTCCTCGCCGCCGTACCACCAGCGGCCGACCCGCGAGCAGGAGACGGGAAACGCCGGCGTGTGGGTTGAAACGGATAGGGACGCGAGCGCGGCGATGAACGTCTACAACGCGGTTTTTTGAGTTAGGGCTTGGGATGTCCCGAAGACACACCCGTGGAGACAGTGACCGCTACGGACGCGACTCACTTCGAGTCCGTGTCTGCAAGTCACGTCGTGGAAACGGGAAGCCTCGGGGCTTGACCCCGAAGCGATTCACGTATGGTACCCATATGCAACATATGAGCAAGGACATCTCGATCAGCGACGACGTGTACCGTCGACTGAAACGCGAGAAAGGAGACCGGAGTTTCAGCGAGGTGATCGCCGACAAACTTGACGGCGGCGGTGAGATCTCGGATGTCACCGGCCAAGGCATCTTCGACGCCGAAACGCCTGACAAGGTCGCCGACGAGATCGAGCGGTTGAGCGAGGGAACGATGGATCGAGTCACCGATGAAGATCTGTGACACATCCGTCCTTGTTGATATCGATCACGGCGGGGTCGACGGGAAAGTAGCTGCTCTTGACGAAGCGGGTCGACACGCAATCAACAGGCGATCAACGACCTCGATCGCCTCCTCTCGCGGTTCGATATACTCCCGATATCGCGACCGGTCGCGACGATCTCAGTATCGCTGAGGGCATCTGCCGAAATGATATAACGGTGGGTTCCGTACCACCACGCATGGCTATCGTCCGTGACGACAATGTTCTCGGCGATGAACCCCGAATTAATGGGACGAGAGTCGGTGTTCGCCACGTCGCTGCCCGGGTGATCGACGGCGGTCAGTCACCCGCTCACGTCGCAGACCAGTTCGATCTCCCGCTCTCCGATGTCTACGAGGCCCTCTCGTACTACTATGGGCACATCGAAGAGATGCGCAATCTCGAACGAGAGAACGAAGCGGCGTTCGATCGCGTTCGAGAGTTGTCCCTGAAGCCGAAAGAACCGGTTCAGTGACGACCACTTAAATCCTGCTTGACGAACACGTCGGTCGCGTCTTCGAGCGACTGCTTCGGGAACGCAGACACGAGGTTGAGCAGGCGAAAGATCGATTCGGCGAATACACGACTGACGACGCGCTGCTGCAGTGGTATGCGGACAACAGTGTCGTTCTCGTGACGAACAACGCTAGCGACTTCGAATCGCTACACCGAGGACACGACCACGCAGGGATACTTCCCTACTACGAGCAGGCGCTTCCAGACACCGATCCCGAGGGGCTCGCGAGGACTGTTGACGAGGTTTTCAACCAGTACGGAACGGATGGCGTCAAGAACGAACTGGTCGATATCGGCGAGTGGGCTTCACGAGTAGTACCAGTCCCGCCGCCGAGCCGCTGACCTCAGACCCTTGAATTCAGCCGCCTCACCCCTGAAAAGTTGATTCGTTCGACAGTCGAAACAGCGCGCTCCGCGTTCGTTCGCGGGGGGCTTGTAGCCAATCACCTCACACACCTCGTCGATAAAAGAGCATTCCACACGGTGTATCCGAATCGCACACTTCTCTCGGCGTCGCACAGACCGAAGACCGACTGCGCCTTCGTCGCGTTCATCGTCACCCCCACCCCACCGTGTCAAGAGTTCGGACGATATCTTCTGGAGACCAGCCGAACGAAACCGACCGAACTCACTTGATCCGCGCTGCCGCGCCCTTCGGGAGCGCGATGGCGTCGAAGTCCCGAACCACGGCGTCGACGATACCGAGGTCGATATCGAACTCCTACTGGTAATGTCTGGTCCTCCAGCGGGCAGTACGAGGGATACATCTTGTACCGAGTGAAAGAGAGAGATGAAACCCCCGTCAAACCGTCGTCACACACGTCGTACTGAGTGACACTTGCCGGACCAGTCCAACGCAGTCAGTGTGACCCAGTTCAGTTAGGACGACACCCCGATTAGACTCTATGCTCACAGACACACTTCATACCAAGTGAGTTCCAACGAAAGCGAACATACCGGCGGTGGGCATAAGAAGGGAAGCTATCGCGTCCACCGGCTTCTGCGCTCAATTGAGATCGTCACGAAGGGCCTCGATCGGCAGTAACGAGTCAGGCGCCCACACTCGGCACGAGGTGTGTAACATCAATACACTGTGAACTCAAACAGTCGGTTTCACTCGGTACGTGGTGTGTCTCCATGGCGCCAGCGACGACCAACCCGCATGACCAACACCAACACCAAACGGACAGTCAACGATCATCTAGGAACGACGTGTGCGACTGCTGAAGGAATCCACTGTTGAGACCAGTAATCTCACTCGGTACCGAGTGTGTCTGTATCCGTGCCAAGTGAATCGAAGTAACACTCGACACGGTGGGGCGTGGAGCGCTTAGTCCACCGACTCTCCCGTTTCCTCTCTCTTCAGAGTCGGCGGCTAGGTGGGGAAGAAGCGCCGCGACGATCATCGCGACGCTGCGACAAGCCGGTCGGCCGCTCGATGACCTCCACGACATGTATATCGCCGCGACTGCCCGAACACGGGACCTTCCGGTGTTGACCGCGAACGTCGATCACTTTGACCAGATCGACGACCTCCGCGTCGTCGACTGGGAGACGTTCTGAGGTAGTCCGATCGCGGGCACAGACAGAAAGAGCAGCGAATGCGCACTGCGAGGAAACGCAGGGAAAGCCTTCCGGGACTCGGTCACCGGCATCCTGTGACGTTATCGTCGTCATAGGACTCTCCGGAATCTGTGCCGTTCCAGTCGTACGCGAGAAACTCAAAACTGGCGTCGATACGCATCCGTATCTTCGGCCGGCACTCGATACACTCGACAACGAGAGTCCGATTGCGACGATCTCAGTGTCGCTGAGGGCATCTGCAGATATGATATAACAGTGAGTTCCGTCCCACCACGTATGAATATGATCCGTGACGATGACGTTCTTGACGGTGAGCACCGAATTAGCGAGACGAGAGTTGTCGTTGGCTGTCTCCCATCAAGAAAACACTCTACGCGGTGGGGTATCGGGTGACTACCCCACCGACCCGTCCGCTTCCTCCCCTAGAATCAACACCAAAGTGGCAAAGAAGCCGGGCAACGACGGCGTCATCAAGCGGAGATGTCGTTTCTGTCCCGTCCTCGGTGGCCATGGCAAAACGGACACTCCGAACGTCGTTAATTGCTCGGGTCTGACAAAGTGTCGGTCAGGTGGTCCAGTCCGCACTGAATGAGTTCCGCTCGCCAGTCGTCAATCTCACCGGCTAGATCCAGCGCTTCTGCGTGGGATCTGAGATACTCGACGGTGTTGCCCCCGTTGACGGCCGCTTCGTCGGTGCCAAACCGTTTCAGAATCAACATTACAGGCTGTTATACAGTATTATCTGGATTTTCAAAGTCTTTTATTTGGGTCGGTGACTGTACTAATATGAGATGCCGAACCCTGACCACGTCGTGACTGCCGAAGATGTTGCCGACGCGACCGACCAGTCCGTCGAAATGGTGGCTCGGGGCTGGCATGAACTGGCCGAAGAGCAGGTCGATACCGAAGAGTCCGAGTCGGAATCCACGGACCGTCGCCGGCTGTTTTCTGAGGACTAACTCATTCTTCGTTATGTCGCAATGAGTAGCACCAACGGCGGGTCTACTAATTCCATCGATCAGCTACTGGGCCATGCAGAGAGACCGACAGGAACGCCGTCGCAAGATGTGATCAAGCGTCTTCGGTACTCAAAACAGATTGTTGATATCAACTTCACCCGCCTTAGCGGGCTCTGTGATGATATTGCCACGGACTGGTTCGTGTACTATGACCCCGCAGAACAGTCGGACACGGAGGGGCTTCGAGCGAACATCTACGCGGATCTCCACAACTACCTCTCGTCGATCTATTCGCTGGTCGAAGAGATTCACCCGTTTCTGAACTCGTGTGTCGATCAAACGATTGACAAGGACACTTTCGTCAGAGGCTCGGACCGCGCAGACCCCACTCTTCCCCCGTTTGTGAGGAAGTTAGTGTTCGCTTGGGGGCTTCGAAATCAGTTCACCCATGGAAATTATCGCTGTCTCAGTATCAGAGAAGAGACTGAGTCTGACTCAACATACATGCAGGTTTATTTTCACAAAACACACTTTGATTCCCGTGGAAGCGGAGAGCTTGCTGATGTCGGTGATTATCTCTGGGATATCGATGAGACTGAAGAAGACCATCCGATGTGCTACTTCGCAAATTTATATACCCATTTCAGTGATTTCTGGGAAGACATGATTCGTTGGAGCAACAATACGTAATTTGAATGCTCCCCCTGATATTCACTGTCTGTTCCGCCTAGACTGTCGATTCACTAACTCGCTCGCCCGTGCCACCTCCGCGGTTGTGTTCATGTTTACGTGCTCATCTCCCCGAACCGTCGCCACCTCGTAGCCCGCCCGGATCAACAGCCCCACAGCCTCGCTCAGTTGGTACTCGCCTTCAGCCAACAGCCTGAGCAGCGCACACGTGAAACACATTATCCAGAAGCACGTAACACCCAGTCGTCACAAGCGTCGACGACAACTCGATCGGCTTTTCGACGAGTCCCGTTACGTGCCCCTGCTCGTGCATCTCGATCACGCCGGTCGTCGCTGCGACCTCCTCAACCACAAGCACCGCGTCAGCCTCCCCAACAGCCGCGACCGCGGGCGCCACGCTCCCTGAGAAGACATTGTCGCCGTTCACGGGCAGGAACGTCCCGTCAACGTGCCGATTCGTCTGAAGCACGGCGTGCCCGAGCCCCAGCTGCTCGCGCTGGTGGACGTATGTGATCGGGACGCCCGCGAAGGCGTCGCCGAACCGGTCGACAATCTGGGCCGCCTCGTACCCGACGATCACGACTAGCTCATCGACCCCGGCGGTGACTGCCCTCTTGAAGACGTGCGCGA
>KB659966.1_pt55 | contig 11818 bp, 12 predicted proteins | sample 558768 | NCBI scaffold set KB644980.1 | reverse complement strand
GTCTGAGTGTCGTCGCTTTCGAGTGCCTCGACGAGCACTTCAACGGTTTTCGGGTTGGGTTCGTCGACAACCCGACCAAGAAACCACGCAGCGTTGCGGCGTTGGCGTTTTTGACTGCTTTCCTCTAAGATCTCAACGATCGGCACGACGGTCGCATCGTCGGCATCCTGAAGTTCGTTGACGATCCGCTCCCGTATCGAGTGACTCTTTGTCGTGTCAACGTTCGACAACAGCTCGATGATCGAGTAGATCGCCGCGCTCCGCACCCCGCCGTCGGGGTCGTTCAACGCCGCCGCCAACGGCTCAACAACGTCCGCGGTGCCGGCCTCTCCCAGCGCGGAGGCGGCGATCCGCCGGATCGACGTGTTGTCGGCGTCCATCATATTTTTCAGCGCGGCCAGAGCCTGATCGGAGCCGATCGCCGCCAGCCCGATCGCCGCCTCGTGGCGAACCTGGCCGTTTGGATCCGACAGCCGATCGATCAACGCCGGCACCGCAGAGGGATGGGTGATCTCGCCAAGGGCCATACAGACACGTTGTCTGACGCGTGGATCGTCGTCGCCAAGTGCGTTTTTCAGCGAGTTGATCCCGGATTCGTCGCCGAGCTTGCCGAGCGCGGAGGCCGCCGCCATCCGTAGCTCGGGGATGTTTGAGGTGAGTGCCTTTGCAAACCGCTTTGCGACCGCCCAGTCGGCACCCTGTTCGATCTTTTCGCCGGTGATCTCGACGAGCAGCTCCTCGACGGCCTCCGCGCCGATCTCGTCAAGCCCATCGACGGCCGCGGCTTTGACCGCACCGGAGTCGTCGGTGATCGCAACCGAGACAAGCGTCTCGACAACATCAGTATCCTCGGTGGTGGCAACCTCGCCGATTAGCTCGCAGGCCCGCTTGCGCACCGCCGCGCTGTCGCTCTCCAACAGCATGTCCTCAAGCCCGTCGATATCACCGGATCGCGCGAGATCGTACAACGACATTGGTATGTGTTAGGGTGTGTACTGATAAATACGACACCGTTTGTTAACCGGCTCGAAGTCATCCCGAAGCTCTTGGGGGATCGTTTCGGTCATCCCAATAACGAGATAGTTGCCGGCGTCCATCGAGTCGGTCAGCGTTTCAAAGATCGGGATCTTGAACTCGCTGTCGATGTAGATCAGGAGGTTCCGACAGAAGACAAGATCGCAGCTCCGCCGGGAGCCGTCTCGGATCAGGTCGTGAGTTTCAAACCGGATATCGTCGCGGATCTCCGGTTTGACGGTGAACGTGTTGTCCTCGACGTTAACATATCTTTCAGGGTCGTCAAGCAGACTGAGTTCCTCGCCGATATCGGTTGTTCGTGTTGTCTCGTAGGTACCCTCGCGGGCGTCTTCGAGAGCCTCGTCGCTGATATCGGTGCCAACGATGGTCAGTCGATCGTTATCGATCTGTCGGTCATCGCGGGCGAGCATCGACACCGAGTACGGCTCGCGGCCGTCAGCACACGGCGCGCTCCAGACCCGCACCCGGCGGTTCTCGTCGGTGAGGTCGCGCAATACCGGTCGGAGTGCCTCCCACATCTCCTGGTTGCGAAAGAAGTTTGTGACGTTGATCGTCAGCGAATCCATCAACGCCTCTTTCTCGCGGCTGTCAGACTGTAACACATCCAGATAGTCGTCGTACTCCTCGACCTCCTGGCGGCGCATCCGAGCGGTGATCCGCCGATCCAGATAATCCGGGTTGTAGTACTCGGGCTCAAAGTCGACCTCATCCTGGATATGGCGGATCACCCGACCGAACCCGGCGTCTTCGAACTCTCTCATAGTGTGACCACATCGAGGACAGCAACCACATCACCATCACCCAACACAGCCGTTCCGCTGAGCCCGGGGATCCCACTCAGGACGCCTTCCAGCGGTTTGACGACGACCTCCTCCTGATCGATCACCTTGTCGCAGTGGAGGGCGACCTTGCGGTGTTCCTCCCGAATTCGCAACAGCATCCCGTCGCCGTTGACGCTGCTTGGCTCGTCTAAGGCGTCGCTGAGCCGGAGGATCGGGTAGATCTCGTCGTCGTGATCGATGATCTCGTCGCCTTTTGTCGTCCGAACATCGTTTGCGCGGGTGACCTCGGCGATGTTTTTCACCGGGATACCGTACTCGGTGCCGCCAACCTCAACAAACATGACCTTCACGATCGCCACGGTCACCGGCAGTCGAAGGGTGACAGTCGTCCCCTCGCCAAGCTCGCTTTCGACGTTGACCGTGCCATCAAGCTGTTTGACGGTGTTGTGGACAACATCCATCCCGACACCCCGACCGCTCACATCGGTGACCTCCTCGGCGGTCGAAAAGCCCGGGTGGAAAACGAGATCGTAGATCTCCGACTGTTCCATCCGTTCGAGCTCGCTTTCGGTTTTGACGCCTTTGTCGATGGCCTTCTGTTTGAGCATCTCCGGATCAAGCCCTGCCCCGTCGTCGGCGACCTCGATGTTGACGTGGTCGCGGTCGCGGGTCGCCGTCAGCGAGACGTTGCCGGTTGGATCCTTCCCCTTCTTTTCGCGTTCTTCGGGCGGCTCAACCCCGTGGTCGACCGCGTTGCGGAGGACGTGAATCAGGGGGTCGCGGATCTCGGTGAGGATCGTCCGGTCAAGCTCGATATCCTCGCCGGTGACGGTGAAGTTCACCTGTTTGCCGGTCTCGCGGGCGACATCCCGCACGAGTCGTGGGAAGGTGTCGACGATCTTTGACAGCGGGATCAGCCGCATATCCATCGCCGTATCCTGAAGACTGCCGGTGATCTTATCCAGCTCGTCAAGATTGTCCGAATCGATCCCTTCCCGTTCCATCTCTCGGCGGAGCTTGATCCGACTTGTCACAAGCTGTTCAACGAGATTGTACAGCTCGTCGAGCTGGTTGACGTCAACCCGCACCGACTGGATATCCGTTTCGTCGGAGCCTGAGCCGCTCGGCCCGGATCGATCACCCGATCCGGGGCTGGACTGACCGCCGCTGTCGTCGTCGCTCGTACTGCCATCGTCGCTGTCATCGGTTGTGCTGCCACCGTCGCCGTCGTCGCTCGTACTGTCGTCGTCGGTCTCGGCGGTGTCGGCTTCTTTATCCACCTCGCCAGCGTCATCAGTTGCTGTCTCGGCCTTGCTGTCGGTCTCCGTCGTTTCGGCGGTGTGCGGTCGGCTTCGACCGCCTCGGCGACAGTCATCGGATCGTCAACGTTTGGCGTCACCGGTTCAACGGAGGCGAACTCGACTTTCCCCAGCTCGCTGAGGATACCCTTGATCTCGGTCGCCGAGATGTCGATCACGAAGACATCAAACGTCTCTTGGAAATCGCCATCCTCGATGGTATCCTGTGCTGGGTCGGTGCCAAGCCGATCGTAGGCACCCTCAAGCTCCTGCATGATAAAAATCGCCTCAACGCCCGGCATCTCAGTGTCACCGAGCCCAACCTCTGCCCGATAAACCGCTTCGCTTGTCTCAAGCTCGGAGTCGACGATCTCCTCGGGAAGGTCGTTGACGGTGAACGCCGTTGTGTCGCCGTCGGATTCGGCCTCGGCTGTCGCCTCTGGGGCTGCCTCCGCTTCGACAGCCGGCTCCTCCGTTTCCTCAGCCGTTTCAGAAGCCCCACTCTCGTCATCGACTGTTCCCTCGTCTGTCGTCTCCGCGTCAGTCTCCGTGTCGGCGTCATCTGCTGATTCGGTGGCTTCGTCGTCGGCCGTCTCGGAGTCATCGCTCTCGTCGCCGACGCTGCCGGTCTCCATCTTCTCTCTGAGATCGGCTTCAACGCCGCTGGCATCGATATCTGTCTCGCCGTCCTCGGCGATATCGCCGACCATCGCGTCGAGATAATCAACCGAATCGAAGAGCAGATCCATCAGCTCGATGTCGACATCGATCTGGCCCTCTCGAACCTCATCCAGCAGATCCTCCATCTCGTGGGCCAGCTCGCTGACCGACTCGAACCCCATCGCTGAGGCATTCCCCTTCAGCGTGTGGGCGATCCGGAAGATCGAGTCCATCGCATCGTCGTCGTCTGGATCGGCTTCCAGATCCAGCAGCGCGTTGTTGAGCTCGGTGATACCTTCCTCGCTTTCGGCCACGAAGGCCTTGCGGTGTGCGTCACTCATTGTACCAGCTCCCTGATTGTTGTCGCAACGTCGTCGATATGGCAAACCTCGTCGATACAGCCCGCCTCGATCGCGCGTTTCGGCATGCCGTAGATCACACAGCTTGCCTTGTTTTGGGCGATCGTCGTCGCGCCGGCCCGCTGCATCGCACAGATCCCGTCGGCCCCATCCGACCCCATTCCGGTGAGGATGACGCCGGTCAACGGATCGTCGACCTGTGCAGCGACCGCGGCCATCGTCTCGTCGACGGCGGGTCGCACCGAGTGGCCGCGATCTTCCTCGATCAGCTCCAAGCGGATGCGGCCCTTACCGTAGCCCGCGATCCCGAGGTGGCTCCCGCCGCGGGCAACAACGGCCTCACCAGCCCCGATCCGCGCGCCATCGGTGGCCTCCGTAACATCGTACCGGGAGGCGTTATCCAAGCGGGCAGCAAACCGCTCGGTGAACGCCTCCGGCATGTGTTGGATGACGATCACCCGCGCGTCACCGGCGGGTAGCTCGCCCATCACCTGCTCGACGGCGTCGGGGCCACCGGTCGAGGAGCCGATGACGATCGTTCGTTTGTCGTCGAAGGGCTCAAGTCCCAGCGTCGACGCGCCGCCGGCTCCCGGGCTTGCCGGCTGGCGGTGGCTGTCGGTGGCCTGCCGGTTGGCCTGGGTGAGGTCGGCGTCGGCAACCGACCGCAGCGTCGCAACGAGCTGGTCGGCGTGTTTGGAGACGCCCATCGATACCTCACCGCCGGGCTTCGAAAAGAAATCGACCGCACCCTTTTCGAGAGCCTCGAAGGTTACCTCCGCGCCATCCTCGGTGTGGGCACTCAGCATGAGCACCGGTGTCGGCTGCTCATCCATGACGCGCTCGACGGCCTCGATGCCGTTCATTCGCGGCATCTCCAGATCCATCGTCACCGCGTCTGGCTCCTCTTCGGCGATGACCTCAAGCGCCTCAACGCCATCTTTGGCCTCACCAACAACCGGCACTCCGGCCTCATCAAGGAGATCGGAGATCAGCCCGCGCATAAACCGGGAGTCGTCAACGACGACCGTCCGTGGTTTACGCACCGATGTCACCTCCGCGTCGCGGGCGGGGGCCAGCCAACACGGCGGCTATCCCCGTCGACTCACGTCGGATCGGTTCGCCCCACATTGTTGTAGCTACTACAAAAAGCGCAAGAATAAACCCACCGGCTCTCTCCGGGTGAGTGACACGTTATTGGACAGAGTTAACTACCGGTATCACGTCATTTGCGCACATGGCCGAAAGTGAATCCCAACCCGCCGACGCTGACGCCGCCACGGGGGAGGCGACGAAAGTGCTGGAGTTCGGGCTCAGCGATGAGACCTACTGCCTCGATATCGGCGTGATCGACGAGATCGTTGACGCCGGTGATCTCACGCGGATTCCGAACTCACCGCCCCACGTTGAGGGCGTGATGGATCTCCGTGGCCGCACCACCTCGATAATTAATCCAAAAACCATCTTCGACATCGATGAGGGCGGTTCTCGCGAGCGCATCATCGTCTTCGACCCTGACGCTATGGACGATCAGGCAACGGTCGCCTGGATCGTCGACGAGGTGTATCAGGTCACCGATGTCACCCCTGATGAGATCGATGAGACGACGACCGCCGACGACGAGAACGTCCACGGCATCGTCAAAGATGACGACCGGTTTGTCGTGTGGGTTGATCCCAACGTCGCCACCACCGAGTAGCCGGATCTTTCACCCCTGAGAATCGGAGCCAAATGTTTATTTGCCATTGGGAGACGTATCTATCTATGTGTGTCCCTGCTGTTCGGCTCGTGAATACGCTGTCCAGCTGTAGGGATACCGCTGTCTCACCGCTTTTTCGCCGGATTTTCGTATCAACCCATGATCGCGCGCCGCCCCGCCGGCCGGCCGTACGTCGGTCTCGCCCGATCCAATGTCCGTAGAGGAGCTTCCGCTGGCTGACCGGCTCACCGGCACATCGAGTATTATCATCGCCGGCCCGCCGATGAGCGGGAAATATGAGCTGATGCATCGAATCTTCGGGGCCCGAACCAACACCGCGCTTGTGTTGTCGACCGGCCACGACGCCGCGACCGTGCGTGATGACTACGAGTCGATCACGGGCAACAACGGCGACGGGGTCGGTGTTATCGACTGTGTCAGCCGCGAACAGGGTGTCGATGTCGAGGACACGGAGCTAACAAAATACATCTCCTCACCAAAGAACCTCACCGATCTCGGGGTGAAGTTTACCCAGCTGACCGAGGCGATGGCCAACGAAACGCCGACCGTCGGGCTTCACTCGCTGTCGCAGCTGTTGATGTACTGGGAGGCCGACCGTATCTACCAGTTCACCCGAGTGTTGCTCGGCCAGACACAAAACGAGGACTGGCCGACGATCGCGGTGATCAACGCGACGATGCACGACGAGCAGACGATCCACACGCTGCTTGATCCCTTCGAGACGGTCGTCGACACCCGAACCGCCGATGGGGGCCGGGAGATGCGAATCCGCGGCCGGCTCTCCTCGCCGACACCGTGGCAACAGTTCTGATCGTGATCCACAGAGCCGACATTTAGCCGGCAATGAATAATTGAACGACCATGTTGACACACAGTCGACCAGCCAGCCGTCTTGCGGATTGAAACGCCAGAGGGGTTTCTGGTTGGCAATACCTGGTGAGTCACTATAGGCCCAGTGATCAGGTGATCGGCTGTTTCCGAGTTTCTATATCGCAGTATGAAATTTATCAAGACGAACCGGCCCGCTTTTTGGCCTCCTCACCAACCACACTGTAATGGTTGAGTTCGATCCCGAGAAGTTCGAAGATAAGTACGAACACTACTTTCCACAGCTCCAGCGGGCCTACAAGAACGCGTTCAACACAATGAATGATACCTACGACTCGACACTGATCCACGGCATCGATCAACAGGTGCTCAACGAAAGCGAGCCGATGTACGATCCCGAAAGTGGGTTTACGATCTCGTTGCCGGACGACCCCTACGACCGTCTCACGGGTGTCGTCGTTGACCGCAAAACCTTCGAGGAGACGCTGGATCACTACACCGAGGAGATCGAAACCGAGCTTCGCCAGCTGTTTGAACTGACAAAGTAGGCCGACAGGGGCCTTGCTTCGCCTGAACCAAAGGCATAAGCCCATTGCTATGCAATTTAGCCGTATGAGTACAGACTCCACAGCGGCGGATTCCGACCTCAAAGATCGCGTGGTGAACTTCCTGCGGCGAAACTTCCCGCAGATCCAGATGCACGGCGGCAATGCCGCGATCCAGCGGCTCGACCCCGAGACCGGCGAGGTTGATATCCAGCTCGGCGGTGCCTGTTCGGGCTGTGGCATCTCCCCGATGACGATTCAGGCGATCAAAAGCCGGATGGTCAAGGAGATCCCCGAGATCGAGGAGGTTCACGCCGACACCGGAGAGAGTGCCGAACCGGAGATGGGCGAAACCGAAGGGATGAGCCCCTCCTTCCCCGGTGAGGGTGGCGACGACAGCGACGAAGGCCCGCAGGCTCCGTTCTAACGCTTTTTTCGACTGGTTGCGCTGCTTTCACGCTGTTCAGGTTTGGTGAGCAACTGCCCGTTTTCGCTTCCAGTAAACCATATACTGCGATACAAAATCGCCCGCGCCGCGATCGACCGCTATTCGACGATGATCTTGCCGACCATTCCGGCGGCCTCATGTGGGACACAGAGGTACTCATGTGTGCCAGTTGTCTCGAAGGTGTGGACGTACACCTGACCCGAGCGATGGAGAGCCCCTTTGCCGTTCTCCCAGCCTTCTCTGGCGGCCGCTTCGTTGTCGAACCCGCCGGAAGCCCAGTACTCGGCGTCGTCCGGGATTTCGTCCTCGTAGGCGACGACATTGTGTGCGTCTCCGGCGGCGTACTCCCAGGCGACCGTATCGCCCTGCTGTACTGTCAGTTCAGCCGGCTCAAAGACGACGGCTTGTGCCTCAACGACATGGTCGGCGTCGTCAGGAACACCCTCAACAATGTTCGGGCCGCCCTCGTACGCTGTTTCCTCTGTATCTTCTCCGTCGCCATCAGCAGCCGCGGCGTCAACGGACGGTGCGGCGTCGGCTGCGCCAGCGACGGCGAACCCGCCCGTGCGAGCCATCGCGGCGTATCGCTCAGGCCCGTCGCTACTGCCTGATTCAAGCCCAGACTGGTAGGATTCGAGTGCAGACTCAAAGCCCTCATAGGTGTCGTGATCGGCTTCTTCAAGCGCTTCATGCACCTCGGCTTGCTCGAAATGTGCAAAGGCATCACTCATCATGGCTGCCGCAGGATCGCTCGCGCCGCCGGCCTCGGCGATCGCGTACATGGAGGCGACGGCCTCATCGTTGAATGGCTTCGCTTCAGCGTACACGTCACCACCGTCGTCAGCAGCTGTCTGAACCGTCCCAAGTGCGGATTCAAACGACTCGTAGCGCTCCGCGTCGGCCGCCTCGATGGCTTCGTGATAGCCGGCGGCACCGGCCTCAAAATGCGCAAATGCGTCGCTGAGGATGGTGCTGGCCCGGTCGGCATTACCGAGGGTAGCGACACCGGCGGCGTCGAAGCCGCGAGCCGCCATGTAGCAGGCCTCGGTGCCACCCGCGAGGGCCGCGCTGTGTTCGGCTTCAAACGCAAGCAGGGCACCAAGCACGCCCTGATGATGGGTGTCGACGGCCTCGGTGTCGTCGTTCTCGTAGGCCGTGACAAGTGCGCCAAGATGTTCCTCCTCGAAGGTTTCATACAGCGACTCGCTGGTGTCCTCAAGGGTTTCGTGGAAATCCAGTTCGTTGGCCTCAAATCGCCCGAAGAGCCCCTCGGCGATAGTCGCCGCCGCGCCAGCCTCGCCCTGTTGATACCGCTCGTAGGCGTCTTCGAATCGCGCACGGAAGAAGCCAGACTGCAGGAGTGGAGCGTTGCCACCGGCAAGGATATCGATCCCACTCCGGAGGTTCTCGTCGATGGTTGCAACCGCGTCATCGATACCGCTGCCGTTGCCGCTCTCGATCTGTGTTTGTAGCGACCCAAGCCCCGACTCAAACGCTTCGTACGCCTCGTTGTCTGCCCCCTCCAGTGCCTCGTGTGCACGGGCACCCTCAAAATGGGCGAACACATCGCTCGCCATCGTTGCCGCCGTGTCACTATCGCCGTTGGCTGCAACCCAGTGGGCGTCGTAAGCGCGTGCCCGATACAGGTTCAGCGCGGCGGCGTGGGCGTAATCTGTACTTGAACCGCCGACAGTCGAAAGCGCGGCAGCATCCCAGCCCAGCCCCTGCAGAGCAGCCATGTGAGCCGCTCCAGCGACATTGGCACCGGCAACCGCATGGAGTCCCTGTGTTGCAGCCCCGAACGCTTCCGCCCCGGCATCCGAGGCTTTGGACTTGTCCCCGGCCTCGGCTGCAGTCGCCGCCCGATCGAGGGCATCGATGACACTGTCTGCGGCCTCAGTGTCGGCGTCGGCGATCATGTCGTACAGCCCCTTGTCCTGGAACTTTGTTCCAATCTGGTTGTACTCAAATGTGGCGTCGTCAAGGGCGTCCGTGGCGAGAAGTACGTCAACATCCTTGATATGGACGCCCATTACAAGCGCGGTGAGCTGCTTGACCGTCTCCTCGCTGGTGAGTTGAGTCTGCGCGCCACGGAGATGTTTGTCAGCGTCTTTCATCGCATCGTGGGCACCATCGAGGTCATCGTTCTCAAGCGTACTCCGGAGATCGCTCAACGCGGTTTCGAAGCCCTCGTAGTGTTCTTCATCAGTGGCCTCAAGCCTCTCGTGGGCGTTGTTGTCGCCGGAAACACTCTCGAACCGCTCGAAGATATCCCCAACGACGCTTGCGCCGGCTGCATACTCCTCAGCATGCCCGAGAATCACAGGATCACGGAGCCGCGTGCGGATCGCGTTCCATTCGGCAACAACGCCGAGGTCGGCAGCCGCGATCGACGCCTCGTCACCGTTGTCAGTCTGGGTGGTAGAACCGCTACAGCCAGCGAGAGCCGCGCTTGCAAGCACTGTTCCTGTCGTCTGCAACAACCGTCGTCGTGAGTGTGCCATATTTTTAGGCTGACCTAAAACAACAAGAGCGTTACGAAATTTAGGTCGGCCAAAACAACAGAGTTATGTATTTTAGGCTTACCTAATAAATTACAGGCTATCCGCCGGCCCCTTGTCCGTCTCCCGACTGCCGGCGGTAACAGCGTGACTGACGATGCTTGGCCCCATGCTCCGTGATCTCCGCACTCACATCGAATCGCTCGCGGTCGACGACGGCACCTACACGCTTGTCTGTGGTCGTCACGGCGACCAGCCCGTGCCGGCGAGTGGCCTGTGGTTTCCGACCCGGTTGGTCGCCCGACAGGCCGCCCGTGCGACAGCCCAGTACCGCGCTGCCCTCCGGCGGTACGATCCGACGCTCCCCCGGTACGATATCGTCGTCTGTCAGGGCCATCCATCGACGACCGAGCCGGTGTCGGCATCGACGCGCCCTAATAAAGAGTCGACACACGCCGCTGCTGATTCAACAGTCCCCGCTGACGCCGAAATAGTCAACCGGCCGCTCGTGACGTTTTGCCACCGTGTTGCGGCGGCGGTTTTCGAAACACTGGCCGCCGACGGCTACGATGAGGCTGAAACAGCTGTGATGGATGCCTACTTCGACCACGCCGAACGCCAGCCGACCGCCGACGGCCTCTGTCTCCGACTTTTAGAGAGCATGGCGACCGTGCTTGCCAACCGACTTACACCCAGTGAGCAGGCCGCGGTGTTGGCGGCAGCCGCCGATCGTCTGCCGGCCGTTGCTCCGGATAGCACCACGGCCGACCCCGCCGGCCACACGTCCACCGACCACGCTCCAAGCGATGACACCGCCGTAACCGCCGTTTTCGAGGCGTTGCGGACACGCGAGGTGGTCGGTGCCTACCACGATAGCCCGTGGCTGCAACACCGCGCGACCGGCACACGATCGATTCTTGTCGAGCTTTCGGGATATGCGTTTTCGCCGTACGGCGGATTGCTCCCGACGCTCCCGGTCGTTATCGAGCTGTACCGATCAGCCGCCGACTGGCGGCCTGTCGCTGTCGATGTGGCGTCGATCCCGAACGGCTGGCGGTTTCGTATCAGCCCGGTCGGTGAGGCACCGCCGGGTGGACTGGTGAGCGCGCCGGTCGCCACCGATGAGCCGGGGTGTCCGTGATCTCGAACGCTTCCGTATCCGTACCGGTCGCAGGGGGTGTTGACACTGACCCGAATCACACCGCGTCGCCGACGGATTCAGCTGTGGGCAACGCTCTATCTGATCCTGATCGGTGAGACTGACGACGAGGAGGACACCAGCGAGTAGCGGTGTCGACCAACCACCGACACAAAACACGAGAGTGGTGGCACGATCACAGTAGCCCGCCAGAGGCCATCACGAACAGTGCGGTCGCAATCACGGCAAACAGCACGCCGACGGCCTGTTTGAGGATCTTCGTGTCGAGCGTTGAGGAGATGTATGGGGCGATCTGTCCGCCGGTGACAGTCGCCGGCACCGTCCAGACCACCATATTCCACGGTGTCGACGCAAGATCGATCGCGTGGCCGCCGACCAGCCCGCCGCCGAAGACGTGGACCAGCGAGGCTAAGACAGCGGTCATGGCGACGACAATGTGGTTGGTGCCGATTGCGATCCGCACTGGCACCGAGGTCGCAGCATCGA
>KB659942.1_pt19 | contig 11818 bp, 15 predicted proteins | sample 558768 | NCBI scaffold set KB644980.1 | reverse complement strand
ACTGTCGGCGCGGAGATTCCGGAGACAATCGAGATTCAGGGCGAGACGCTGGACCTCCGAGAGTTCGTCTTCGAGATCAAGCGCCGCGATACGGTCCCACCGGGTGAGCGCGACCGCGTCGAGACCGCCAAACGCAATCTCCGGCGGGAACGCGTCGAGCGCGTCGAGCGGATCGAGAACAACGAGGTCAGCTATGAGGAGGGCACCGCCCTCGCCGACGCCGTCATCGGCATCGACCGCGCGCTGAACGCCCTCGACCAGCTAAAGTCGGTCGATCTCGAAGCCGAAGCCGAGCGGCAGGAAGCGGCCGACCAGAAACGCTGGACGAAATTCCTCAAGAAAGCACTGGGCCACGAGGACGACACCAGCCGCAATCGGCGATAGCACAGGACTGATTTCACTCGCCTCCGCTGGCTTGTCACTCACCCACGAGCCCGGAGCTAAGTAGCCGGCTCTACAACCACCGACAATGAGTTACAACGACGAGGTCGCCCGCCTGCTCTTCGAGTTTGCCGACCGTCTCGAAGCCAAGGGTGTCGAGTACAAGCCGAGTGCCTACCGGCGCGCCGCGGAGAACGTCGCCGAATACCCCGAACCAGTCGAGCAACTCGCCGCGACCGGACAGGATGCGGTCGCGGAGATCGACCGCGTTGGCGACGCCATCGCCTCGAAAATCGTCGAGTACGTCGAGACGGGCACGATCAGCGAACTCGACGAGCTCCGGGCGTCGATGCCGGTCGAGATGGCCGCCCTCACCAGCGTTGAGGGCGTCGGCCCCAAGACGGTCGGCACGCTCTACGAGGCACTCGGTATCACCGATCTCGACGAACTCGAAGCGGCCGCCGAGGCCGGCGAGATACAGGATGTGTCTGGGTTCGGCGCGAAAACGGAGCAGAACATCCTCGAGAACATCCCCTTCGCCCGGGAGAGCCAGCAACGCGAGCGACTCGGCGAGGCCCGCCCCGTCGCCGACGCGGTGACCGACCACCTCGCCGAAACTGACGCCGTCGACCGCGTCGATGTGGCCGGCTCGATCCGGCGGTGGAAGGACACCATCGGCGACGTTGACGTGCTCGTCGCCAGCGAGGACAGCGACGCCGTTGTCGACGCCTTCACCGACTGGGAGAGGGCTGACGACGTGATCGAGGCCGGTACACACAAAGCCAGTGTGCGCGCCGATGCCGTCCGGGTCGACCTCCGGGTTGTCGTGCCCGATGAGTTCGGTGCGGCCCTCCAGTATTTTACCGGCAGCAAGGACCACAACGTCACGCTTCGCAACCGCGCTATCGAGCAGGGGTACAAGCTCAACGAGTACGGCATCTTCGACGTGTCTGATCTCGACGACGGCGAGGCTGCGGACCAGCGAGCGGGTCGGCGACTCGGCGGCGAAACCGAGGCCGAGATGTACGAGACGCTGGGGCTGGAGCCGGTGCCGCCGGAACTCCGCGAGGATACCGGCGAGGTCGCGGCCGCTGCCGACGGCGAGTTGCCGACGCTCGTCGAGACGGCTGACCTCCGCGGCGACCTGCACACTCACTCCGAGTGGTCCGACGGCCGGGCGGCAATCGGCGAGATGGTGGCTGCGGCCGCCGACCGCGGCTACGACTACCACTGCGTCACCGACCACGCGTCGGGACCGGGCATCATCGAGGATATCGGCCTCAGCGACGACGACCTCCGCGAGCAGATGGCTGCCATCGACGACGGTGCGAGCCGACGCCGCCATCGACGTGCTCCACGGTGTCGAGACCAACATCGATGCCGACGGCGCGCTAAGCACCGACGACGACCTGCTCGCTGAACTGGATCTCGTCGTCGCCTCGCCGCACAGCGCGCTGGATCAGGACACCGAGCCGGCGACCGACCGACTCTGCCGGGCCGCCGAACACCCCTCGGTCGACATCGTCGGCCATCCGACCGGCCGCATGATCAACAGCCGTCCTGGCCTGTCGGTCGACGTGACCGCACTCGCCGAGACTGCCGCCGAACACGGCACCGCCCTCGAAATCAACGCGAATCCGATGCGGCTCGATCTCGCCGGCGAGGCGGTCCGGGCTGTCGTCGAGGCTGGTGGCACAGTTGCGATCAACACCGACGCCCACTCGCCCGAGGCGTTCGACACCGCTCGCTACGGCGTCCGGACCGCGCGCCGCGGCTGGGCCGAGACCGGTGACGTGCTCAATACGAAGGATATCGACGCCGTAGAAGCCTTCCTGCACTGACGACGCTATCTGTCGCTACCACGATCTGCTGCTGCAATTCGCAACGCGACCTGCTGCTGCAATTCGCAACGCAATCTGCCGCTGTGACCGCTACCGACGCGGTTCCCACGAGTCGCAGGATTCCATATCGTCCATCAACTCGTCGTGGTGGGCGCAGTAGGGCTGCATCCCCGCGTCGGTGTTGACGTACTCGAAGGACGCACAGCTCCCACAGTACCGGTCTCTGGTCGCCTCGCCTGTGTCGTCGCGTCCCGCTCGATTGCTCGGGCCGCCGCGCTGTGATCGAGTCTCCGGGCTATCGCGCTGGCTCGCGGTCGGCTGCACCTGATCGATCCCCGGCTCGCTCTGGGTGTCAGTGGTGGCGGTCGTCGACTGGCTATCCGCTGCTTGCGATTGCGTGCGCTGCACCTCTGCCCCCGTGTCTGTTGACGATGCCGTATTCGCTGACTGTGTGCCCGTCGGCGAGGCGCCATCGCTCGGCGTCGAGAGCGTTTCGGCCGTTGCGCCGCCGTCACTTGTCGCCGCGCCGCCGGCCGGCGAGGGGGCGTTGGTCTGGGTCGCCACGTTGCCGTCCGGCTCGGGGCCGAAGAGTCCGACCGTCCCGAGGCCGCCGAAGCCGTCGTCACTGTCGTCGGTCTGACTCTGGGCGACCTGTCGGGTGACCTCCATCGTCACCGTGCCGCCGGGATCGTTTCTGGTCTTGAAGTTGGCGACCGCGGTGAACAGACACCAGAACGTCGTCAGCGTGCCGGCGAAGTACACCCCTGCGGTCGGCAGCGTCAGATTCGCCGCGCTGGTCGCACAGGTGTTGCCGATCCACTGACAGGGGTAGGCGTGGGCGAACAGCGCGACGCCGAACATGGCGACCGACGCGCCGATCAGCGCGGTTCCCCGAACCGTCCGGCCCGCAGGAAGGATAATAAACACGCCGAAGAAGACCGTGGGGACACCGATCCCGCCGAGTACGCCGGCGAGCCACCGGGCCTCGCCAAGGGTGTAGCCGCTGGCGGTCAACAGCCCCGACCCGGCGGCGAGAATCCCGGCGACGACGAGCACCGCGCCGACGAGAAAGAGGCCGACGCCGAGAAAGAGCCGGTGGCGACCCCGCTCGGCGGCGACCGTTCCCGAGTAGGCGTCCGAAAGCGAAGTCATACTACCCTTCTATGTGGGCATGCTACAAAACAGTACGTCAGACATCCGGCACAATCGGGCCGCCAGCCGCTCGATACGGGTATCGAAACCATTAGGCCGATACCGGCCGACACTCCGGCTATGTCCGACGAGGAAGCAGACGACGCGGAAGCGGCACCCGCGGTCCAGCTCGGCGACGGCCGCGCCGTCGAGGGCGCGCCCATCGCCCGCGTTGCCGCGCGGCTCGCCTGGCCACAGACAAAAAGCGATGTTCGCGACCGGTTCGGCGACACCGAGATCCGGACGCCGCAGGGCCCCGAGTCGCTGTCGGCGATCCTCGATTCCATCGACGACACCTACTTCGACCGCCGGCAGACGTTCGTCGCCGCCGTCCGCGACGTGATCGGCCGCGAACCCGTCGCCACCGAGTAACGCCGCCCCGCTTTTCTGCGGTGACCACGAACGGCACCCATGACACTCCCCATCGATCCCGCGGCTATCGATCCCGACGAGTACGGCGAGCAACAGACGACGCTGGCGATGGCTCACGAGGCGGCCATCGAGTACGTCCGCGAGGTCTGTCTCGATAACGGGTTCGGGGTTCCCGTCGAGTTCTCGCCGTCGGAGATGCTCAACGCAAAGGTCGATGCCGACCGCGATCCGTACTACGTGCTGGGCGCGTGCAACCCCGAGATGGCCGACCGCGCGCTCGATGCGACAGACCGGCGGATCGGTGCGCTGTTTCCCTGCAACATGATCATCTGGGAGGAAGCCCCCGGCCAACAGCGGGTCTACCATCTCAGCATCATGAAGATCGCACGGCTGCTCGGCCTGCCAACGGCTGCCGACGAGATGGACGACATCATCGCCGACACCGGCGAGATGGTCGAGGCGGTCTTCGCGGAGTTAGAGGCCGACGACTGACAACCCATCCTGCGTTTTATTTACGTGCGAGGTCGTATATGATTTTAGTTGGACTGCAACGGTACGTGCGGGCACACAGTACCGAACTCGGGCTGGCACAGCGTCCGGGCACGTAGCACAGGGTGCGGGTTAGCCTCACCGCTGGGCTGTGATCAGAACGGGTTGTGACCGGAGCGGGCTGTGACCCGTGTGGGCTGTGACCGATACTGGCTGTGCGTCCCCGCTGCAGTCATCACGAGGGCTGGTATCAGGGCACCCACTCATGACGCAAGCTGAAGAGCATCAAATGCTGGAGACGGAGGGGCAGTTCACCATGGCGGTGAAAAACGGACAGGAACTCAGCGATTTCTCGTGGTCGGAGGGCCGCATTCTGCTGTCGAACAGGCGAGTTATCCTCACCAGCGATGCGGGCAACCGGACGATCACGCTGTCGGATCTCACCGGGATTTCTGGGGCGGCAGGGGCCTCGAAATCTATCGGTGCGCTCTCGACGTATCTGAACCTGTGGCTCGGCGACGACATGCTCGTCGTCTCGGCGGAAGACCACACCGAGTTCAGAACCGGTCTGTACAGCACGCTGATCGGCGAGAGCGTGCTCAAGGCGAAACACCCGGCCGTCGAGGGCGGTGTGATTCAGGACGAACCGTGGGAACAGGCGCGGCTATCGGTCGAACCGGAAGCGCTCACGGCGACGCTGCAAAGCGGGACGCGCGTCGCGTTACAGCTCCCGGAAATCAGCAGCGTCGCCACGGAGGAGCGAACCGTTGCCGACACGAAGCGGCGTATCATCGCGGTGTCACACGCGGTCGACGGGCGGAACATCGAAACCCATCTCACCGGGCCGCCACAGACGCAGCTATTCACGAAATCGTTTCTCAAACACGGCGAACGCGGCAACGAGAGCGACGCGGATCTCGAACCCGGCGAGAAGGAAGTGCTGATGGCCCTGCACTCCGGCGTCTCGCCGTTCAAGATCCCGGAGTTTGTCGGCCGAGATGTCGACGAGGTCGAGGCGATCTACGAGCGACTCATCGACCTCGATATTCTCGACCGGGTGCGCGTCCGCAACGAGGTTACCCTCACCTCCAGCGGTCGCAGCATCGCCAGCGACGCGATGGGCGATCAGTGATATCCGACCGCCGCTATCGCAGCCGTCTCACCGCCCCGGTCAGCCGAAGGCGTCGAGTCCGGCCTGCCGCCCTGCGGCGAGCGTCGATTTCCGCCGCAGGTCCCCGAGACTCACCGGCAGGTGGTCGGCGATTTCGACGACAGCGTCGTCGAACGTTTCGCTGACGGCGTGGTCGCCGTCGAACGCGTGCCGGATCGCTTCTCTCACCTGCCAGACGCCGACCGGCCCCCAGTAATCGTCGGAGACGTGCCGGAGGACGAGAGCCTTTGCCTGCCGGTCGATCGAGTCCAGATATTCGAGGACGGCCAGCCGGGCGGCGTAGTACGCGCCCGCCGTCTCCTCGACGTAGTTCGTGCGACCACCGCTCCCCTCGTAATCGCTGGCGAGCCAGACGCCCGCGGTCGGATCGGGGTTCCAGACGCTGCCGGGGGCTTTGAACTCGACCAACTCGAACTCCCACTGGCCCGGACGCGAGGACGATCCAGAAACCGTTACCGAGATACTCGTTGTGCCAGACCGACACCGTATCGACGCTCGTTGCGGTGCGCTGGGAGCCGCGCACGTACTGGCCGACAGTGTCGTCGACGGCGGTGATCGACCACCGGGTCGGCACGAGCCGCCGGTTCTCTCGCTGGCCGAGTGCGCCCGCCGAGAGGATCGTGTTGATCTCGTAGACGTCGAACCCGCGGTTGTAGAGGTAGTTCATCGCGCCCGTCGCCCGCCAGTCGTCGTCTTCGAGCGTCTTTTTGCCGGGTCGCGGGACATGTGGGTTCTCGGTCAGCGACGCGTCGCTTGCTCGCGCTTATGTGCCGGTCGGGGCCAACACGTCGTCGACGCTGTCGGCGAGACCCAGTTCGGGAGTTCCGTCGAGGCCAACTTCGATCCCGACCGGCCGATCCGCGAGGGCGACCTCGCGCTGGACGCCGAGAAAGCCCTCCCACGTGTCGTGGACGTTGGTCTCGACGGGCGCGGTCTGACTCGCGTTGAGCAGGGAGGTACGGCGTTCGAACACGTCGCCGATGCTGACGCCCTCCTCGTACCACGCGCCGTCGGTGACGAACCGGCCGGCGTCATTCTCGTTGCCGACCGGCGAGAGCAACCCGGTCGAGACGTTCGGGTAGCCCGCGCGGCCGACGAAAATGGAGGGGGAGACGCTGCCGACGGCGTCGCCGCCGCTGATCTCGGCGAACTGATCGCCGACGCCGTCGAGCCGGTCGAGAATCTCGTAGGACTTCTCGCCGGCGAGGCGACGACGCTCGGCGCGTTCGTCCCGCTCGATCTCGATGAACTCCGAGAGCCGCATCTATGCGATGTTGCGGTGGGCGGCGGTTTCAATATTCGGTCGACGAGGAGGCGCGAGAACAGCCGCTCAGGTCGGAATGCCCATCGCCTCGATCTGTTCCTGATACCGGTTGCGGATCGTGACCTCGGTCACCTGTGCGACATCGGCGACCTCGCGCTGGGTCTTCTTCTCGTTACAGAGTAGCGATGCGGCGTAGATCGCGGCGGCCGCGAAGCCGGTCGGCGACTTGCCGGAGAGCAGCCCCTGCTCGGCGGTCGTGTCGATGATCTCCTTGGCCTTCGCCTGTACTTCTTCGCTGAGCTGGAGTTGTGAGGAAAATCGGGGGACGTACTTCTTCGGATCGACGGGTCGCATTTCGAGACCGAGTTCCTGTGAGATGTAGCGGTATGTCCGGCCGATCTCCTTGCGTTCAACCCGGGAGACCTCGGCGATCTCTTCGAGGCTGCGCGGGATGCCCTCCTTTCGACACGCGGCATAGAGGACGGCCGTCGAGACGCCCTCGATAGAGCGGCCGCGGATCAGATCCTCGTTGAGCGCACGCCGGTAAATAACCGAGGCGACTTCTCGTACCGACCGCGGCACACCGATCGCACTCGCCATGCGGTCGATCTCGCTGAGCGCGAACTGCAGGTTGCGTTCGCCGGCGTCTTTCGTCCGGATTCGTTCCTGCCACTTCCGGAGCCGGTGCATCTGGCTCCGTTTTTCAGACGACAGCGACCGCCCGTAGGCGTCCTTGTTCTGCCAGTCGATCGTCGTTGTCAGCCCCTTGTCGTGCATCGTTTTGGTCGTCGGTGCACCGACGCGGGATTTTTCCTGTCGCTCCGAATGATTGAACGCTCGCCACTCCGGTCCACGGTCAATCTGGTCTTCTTCGAGTATCAGCCCCGTGGGCTCGTGAATCAGTTCGTCGTCGGCCGTCCGCTTGACATCGTCGGGATCGACATTGTCAAGATCAATGTCTTCCTCCGTTTCTTCCGTTGTTTCCTGCTGGGGCTCTCGGTTTGACCGCTGACGGTTGGACCGGGTCATTACACTTATATGGTTGTCAATAACGTATTGTTAAAGGTTTCGTGGTAGCTGTTCACACGGACCGATATCTGCGCCATCCGTATCGCCGTCGCACACGCCGAGAGCGAATTAGCTTTCCCGCCGGCTATCCAAGACAGCGGTATGCCGACGATCACGTGCGATCCCGCGGCGGCCGCCGACCGCCTCCAGGCCGCGGGGGTCAGTATCGACGCCGGCAACACCGCCCACGAGCGGTGGCGGGCCGAACGCGGTGAGGCGGTCGCCGTCGCCTACGACGAGAAGGTCGTCGTGCAGGGGGCCGATCCGAGCGATCTGACGCTCCTGCTCGACGACGGTCCCGACCGCGCGCATGTCTACTTCGACGGGGCCTGCCGGGGCAACCCCGGGCCGGCCGCCGTCGGCTGGGTACTCGTCACCGCCGACGGGATCGCCGCCGACGGTGGCCAGCGAATCGGCGAGACCACGAACAACGACGCCGAGTATCAGGCCCTGCTTCGTGCGCTGGAGGCGGCCCGCGATCTCGGGGCCAGCGAGATCGACGTGCGCGGCGACAGCGAACTGATCGTCAAACAGGTTCGCGGCGAGTACGACACCAACGAACCGACGCTGCGGGAGCGACGCGTCCGGGTCCGGGAACTCCTGACCGAGTTCGACCGCTGGTCGCTCGAACACGTTCCCCGCGAGGTCAACGAACGCGCCGACGAACTCGCAACCGAGGCTCTCGATGACTGACTCACCACCAACCGACCACTCGATGTCAGAAGAAACCGAGGAATCGACCGACGGGACCGGAACCGAGACAGCCGAGACAGGCGGATCGACCGATGTTGCCGACGCGACCGATGCCGTCGACGCGACCGATGCTGCCGACTCCAGCGGCGAGGCTGACTCGTCGCTGCCGCTGCCGGAACCGGTCGTCGACGAGGCCGAACGGCTGACCCGACTGGCCCGCGAGACCGCCGGCGACGAGGCGGCGACCTACCGGGAGGCACGGGCCGACACGCTCGACGGGCACGGCTACACGGCGCGTGTGCGCGACGAGGACGAGACGCTCGTGCTGTACCCCGACGCGTGGCTCGATGGCGATACCGTCCGTATGGAGCGGGTCGACGACACCGACCGCGCCGTCGAGGTTCCGCTGTCGGCGGCGACCGGCGAGGGTACGTGGACCGATATCGAGGCGCACAACGCCGACATCGTCGACCGCGTCGCCGACGCGTACGGCAAGCCTCACGCCGCTAACGCCCGTGCCTTCGCGGACTTCATGGGTAACCACTACCTCATGCGAATGGATGCGGCGACCGCCGACCACTGTCGGGAGTTTCTCGAGGAGTATTTTCCACGCAACGCGTGGGCGTCGGCCGCACAGCACGACGCCGTCGATACCTCTCTGGAGTACGTCTTCGCTGTTGCCGAGGCTGACTATCCGCTAGCGGAGTCGGCCGAATAAAACGAAACGATGGAGGTAGTTAGTTGTCGATCAGGTCACGAACGTCTGCTGCCCGGTCCTCGTTCGTGACGAACTTCGAGAGCGACCACTCGAACTGATCGATGATGGCGTTGTACCCGGCCGACGTGATGTCGTACTCATTGGTTCGCTTGTCGAGTTCGCTCTTCTCGACGAGCTCCTGCTCGACGAGGTCGTCGAGGTTCGGATACAGCCGTCCGTGGTTCACTTCAGTGCCGTAGTACGATTCGAGTTCTCGCTTGATCGCAAGCCCGTACCGGGGTTCTTCCGCGAGGATCAACAGAATGTTCTGTTGGAACGCGGTGAGATCACGCGCCAGCCCCGAACCGTCACTAATTGATTGTGCCTCTGACATAGGCAGTAACATGTTGGCTGTCTACCTATTTAATCGTTTGCAAATCCCGTATATCGGCCCGTACAGCCGCTGATAATCGGAAAATACTACCAGGGAATATGCTATCCATTCAAATATAGTATATTTGATGCGCTCTCGTTCGTCTATATCAGACGATTTCTCTATCCGTTCGTCCACTCGGGCAGACCCATCGACTCGTTCGTGCATACGCCCTGCGCGCCTTGTTCGCACCCACCTGTCAGCCCTCGCCGTACCCGGACGATGGTCGTCCCGAAAGTGTTTTTGGCCGGGTTTCAGAAGCCTACGCACACATGACGAATCTCTGGAAGGATATCGAGGCGGGCCCTGACGCGCCCGAAACGATCCACGCCGTCGTGGAGTGTCTCAAGGGCGAACGGAACAAGTACGAGTACGACAAGGATATTCCGGCCGTCGTGCTCGACCGTGTACTCCACTCGAACGTTCACTACCCCTCCGACTACGGGTTCATCCCGCGAACGTGGTACGACGACGACGACCCGCTTGACGTGCTCGTGCTGGTCGAGGATCAGACGTTCCCGGGCTGCGTCATCGAGGCTCGTCCCGTCGCGCTGATGGGAATGGACGACGGCGGCGAGAATGATGACAAGATCATCGCCGTTCCGGCCGAGGATCCACGCTACGACCACATCGACGACCTCGACGACATCACCGAACAGACGAAAGCCGAGATCGGCGAGTTCTTCGATACCTACAAGAATCTTGAGGAGGGCAAGGCGGCCGAAACGCTGGGCTGGGAGGACAAACAGGCTGCCCTCGACGCGATCGAACACAGTCAGGATCTCTACGACGAGAAATTCTGACGGCCTCGCTGTCGCAGAACTCTCCTGCTGGCCGCTATCGACCGGCTATGCACACGAAGCATACCGGCACAGCCGCGGATGTGTTATGCGCATGGGTAATTATTTTAGTGTACGCCGTGAAGAACCGTGTACAATGAGTGCATCAAACGAGTCGTTCGGCATGCAGCATCCGACCGTCGTGCCGACCAACTTCGAGTCGACCGACACGACCGACAGCCCCGACGAGGCCGACGACGCTGACGAGGCGGCGTGATCGGTCGAGGACGGTTGATCGGCCGACCAGCGGCCGATCAGCCGCCAACCCCCGGCATTCGACCTCCATCGTGGACCGTGGCCGCCGCCGAGGCAAACCCATTTTTATCCTGCCACTGTAGAGAGTGGTGATGGCCAACTGTGACGAGTGTGGCGCCGAGGAGAACATGCCATACCAGTGCAAACGGTGTGGGCAGACGTTTTGCGCCGAGCACCGGTTGCCGGAGAACCACGACTGCCCGGCGCTGGGTGACTGGAACGATCCGGATGGCGTCTTCGATAGCGGGTTCGACGACTCGGTCGAGAACCCCGGCGGCACGTCGAAAGCGTCCCAGATTATCGACAAGGTCAGCAGCACCGGCGGTCCGCTCGGCTACTTCCGTGGCAACGCAGCCTACGCGTTCCTCGGGCTGATGTGGATCACGTTTCTGCTCGAATGGGTGGTCATAGGGCTGTTCGGACAGGATACGTTCAACGCGATATTCACGATCACGACGGCCAATCCGGAGTACGTGTGGACGTGGATCATCTCGATTTTCTCGCACTCGCCGGCCGGCCTCTTTCATATCGCCTCCAACAGCATCGTGCTGTTCTTTTTCGGCCCGCTGGTCGAACGCTACACCGGCTCGAAGAAGTTTGCCCTGCTCTTCGTCGGCGCCGGAATGCTCGCCGGCCTCGGACAGATCGGTGTCTCGATACTGCTCAACAATCCAGCAGCCGTGCTCGGCGCGAGCGGTGCGGTCTTCGCCGTGCTGGGCGTGCTCACCGTCCTCAAACCGAAGCTGAAGGTGCTGCTCTTCTTCATCGTGCCCGTCCCGCTCTACATCCTAACGTTCGGCTTCGCGCTCATCTCGGTTGTCTTCTTCGTCAACCCCGGCGCGGCCAGTGCGACCGGTATGGGCAACGTCGCCAACTTCGCCCACCTCGTCGGCCTGCTCGTCGGGCTCTGGTACGGCCGCCAGCTCAAGGGTGAGGTACGGGTGCCGAACCAGATCCAGCTCGGCGGCGGTGGCCCCGGTGGGCCGGGCGGTCCCGGCGGTCCGGGTGGCCCTGGCGGCCCCGGCGGCGGCCGGTTCTGAGTCGTGGAGCCCGTTCGTCCCGAACTCCTGCCGGACTCATCGCTGTCGCGGGAGGCGATGGAATCGCTGCAGCGCGAGATCGCC